>Ga0209208_10000501_pt1 | contig 51024 bp, 48 predicted proteins | sample S1TSphfallax_3_FD_187694 | JGI IMG/M metagenome (GOLD analysis project Ga0209208, IMG submission 187694) | Host-associated microbial communities from peat moss isolated from Minnesota, USA - S1T2_Fd - Sphagnum fallax MG (SPAdes) (version 2) | ecosystem: Host-associated > Plants > Peat moss >... | reverse complement strand
GACCCACGGTGGCATCGACTACGACGGCAATGCCTACTCCGGGACGCTGATCGGCAACTCCATCACCTGGAACGGGTCGACGTTCAAGATGGGCGCCGCAGGGGTCGCGGACGCCGATAGCTGGAATACCATCACCCTGCCGGCCGGCAATTATGCGCTGATCAATATCCTGGCCACCGGCGTCAACGGCAATCAGCCGAACCAGACCTTCAAGGTCACTTATACCGACGGCAGCACGACGACCTACACCCAGAGTCTCAGTGACTGGCTCGATCCGCAAAACTACGCGGGCGAGTCGATTGCGCTCTCGATGCCGTACCGGATTACCGCCAGCGGTGCGACCGAGACCGAGGCGACCTACCTGTACGGCTACTCCTTCGCCATCAACAGCGCCAAGACGGTCGCGAGCCTCGCCGTGCCGCAGAATCCCAACGTCATCGTCATGGCGGTCGATCTGTTGCCAAGCGGCACTGTCACGACACCCACGGCGACGAGTCCGACGTTCAGTCCGGCCGCCGGCACCTACTCGAGCGCGCAATCGGTCACGTTGACCGACACGACGCCCGGCGCGGTGATCTACTACACCACGAACGGTACCACCCCGAGCACCGCCTCCACGGTCTACAAGAGTGCGATCACGGTCAGTGCCAGCACCACGATCGAAGCGATCGCCGTCGCTTCCGGCTACAACAACAGCGCCGTCACCACGGCCGCCTACACGATCACTCCCTCCTCCGGATCGACGCCGGTGAGCGTGAGTATGGCCACTGCCGATGCCGTCTACGGCATCGCCGTCAATGGGACTGCCGTGACTCACGGCGGCTTGGACGACTCCGGCAATGCCTACTCCGGGACGCTGATCGGCAACTCCATCACCTGGAACGGGTCGACGTTCAAGATGGGCGCCGCAGGGGTCGCGGACGCCGATAGCTGGAATACCATCACCCTGCCGGCCGGCAATTATGCGCTGATCAATATCCTGGCCACCGGCGTCAACGGCAATCAGCCGAACCAGACCTTCAAGGTCACTTATACCGACGGCAGCACGACGACCTACACCCAGAGTCTCAGTGACTGGCTCGATCCGCAAAACTACGCGGGCGAGTCGATTGCGCTCTCGATGCCGTACCGGATTACCGCCAGCGGTGCGACCGAGACCGAGGCGACCTACCTGTACGGCTACTCCTTCGCCATCAACAGCGCCAAGACGGTCGCGAGCCTCGCCGTGCCGCAGAATCCCAACGTCATCGTCATGGCGGTGGATTTAACACCCCCTTGATTCGGGCAACCAAAACGATACTGCGGCTCAGCTTGATCGCCTTCGCGACCAATTCTTTATGGTTCTCCGCAGCGATCGGTGCTTGCTCCTGCTCACACTACGAAATTGAACTGATTCCGTTATTGCCCACGTCGATCAATGCGCGAGAGCAAATTGCGGGCACCACACCAGAACACCGAGCGGCAGTTTGGTCGAAAAAATCCGGCGTGAGCGTCATTCCGCTGCCCACTGACGCAAGCACGTCAACACCAAACTCGATTAATAGATCGGGGCATGTGGTTGGCACTGCGTACGACCCGAGCTACAAAGTCCTGCAAGGATTCGAATATTACCGCGGCCGCATGAAAGTCTTCTCCGGGCAGCAGGTGCGTCTCACGGCGATAAACGATGCAAACGAGATCGTCGGCGAATCGGTACCGGCGGGGAAATCCTCATCTGAGCCGACCCTTTGGCGCAACGGCAAGCGGTTTCTATTGACGACATGCTGCGGCGGATCGGCGCTGAGCATCAACGCTCACGGGGATGTCGTCGGCGATTCGTACGACAGCCACGGCAACTACACGGCAAGTTTGTGGAACAACCATGGTGATTTGACCAGGCTCGGGCCACCAGATAGAGCGAGCATCGCGATCGCCATCAACCAGCATGGCAGCGTCGCGATACAAGCAAGCTCGCGTATCATGCGCTACGACTCTGGCCGCTTGGAGGAAGTATCGGTGCCGACCCGATATCCCACCCATCCTCGCGGAATCAACGATTGCGGCACGATCGTGGGCTCGTATGGGCCATTCTCCGATGCGGATCGTGCCTTCATCTGGGATAAGACGACCGGCTTTCGGGATCTGAACTCTCTGATCGAACCCGATTCCGGATGGAAACTGGAGACCGCGGCGGCAATCAACGATAACGGCGAGATCGTCGGCAAGGGTGACTTCGGTGACGATGAGGACGTGGGATTTCTCTTGATCCCCCGCTCCTGAACGCCACTACCTACCCCGCAACGCGCACGCCGCGAGCCGCCAATTCTGGAGGTTAAAGGGCCTGCCACGCAATGCACCGATTGCGTGTTTGCGGGCGGTCGCGATATAGCCGCCATGAAGCGCCCACCACCCCCAACGCTGCTGAATCTCCCAACGTTTCTGCGCGGGGGAAGGCGCATTCAGCGTCGCTAAAACCGCCTCTGTGTTCAGTCCGCGTCGACGGCTTGCTTCGATCACCGCATCGCGAACCGCGGCACGCTGTTGATCGGGATAACGGTGCCCGATACTGTTCAAATGTTGCCTGTAGAAGAGCAGCAGGTCCGGCAAGTTGGCAACCGTCCCGATCTCCGCAAGTCGAAGAAAAAGGTCCAAATCCTCTGCATGTCGAAAACCCTCTCGATAAGCGCCTGACCGCTGCAAAGCATCCCTTCGGATTGTGACGGCAGGATGATGCAGCACCTGTCCGCCGCGCATGTTTTCCGCGTCGATCTCTGCGTGATCCAAAAGTTCGCCCGCGATTCTCAATGGCATGCCCGCTGGGTCTATCCATAGCACTTTGGAGCCCACGACGACGCAGTGCGGATTGTCTTCCAGAAATTGAATCTGCTTATCGAATCGCTCCGGAGCACAGATGTCGTCGCTGTCCATGCGAATGATGTACCTACCTGCTGCGATCTCCAAGCCCGCGTTCAGGGTCGCGACGATACCCCTGTTCGGCCAGGAATGAATCTTGCACCTTGAATCCACACGCGCAAACGATTCCATGATTTCGCGTGAGCCGTCGCTACTGCCATCGTCGAGGAGCAGCACCTCGAAATCCGTGAACGTTTGCCGCAATACCGAATCGACCGCAAGTCTCAGATACTTTTTGCCGTTGAATACCGGGATTAAGACGCTGGCGATTGGCTTGGCGTCCAGGCCGGAGTATCCGCGATTCATCATCGTCCGCCGATCACAATCGCGGAGGGAAGTGTGTCCTCAAGGCCCGAGAATCGAGTACTTGTCATTGCAACACTGCGAGGATTGGCCCAACACAGGAATGACTATACCAAGCCAACTATTTGCCTTCTGGAATTTCACTGAAATATGATTACTCAACGGCTACCCGATCGGCAGGCCTGGAACAGCTGTCGACAAAAGCCTGCAATGCAGGGCCCGCTTGGCTATAGTAGTGTCTCCCACACGAGGCTGCCCCAGGTTGCGAAGACCCCTTCAGATCAAACAGCAATTGCTCGGCAACCCTGTTGGACGAGCAGCCCTGTTTCTTCGCGATAAATTGGATCTTATCAAAGGAGCCTACTTCTCCGTCGAAGCACTCGGGACAATCGCGAACGACCAATTGGCAACAATATTACTGACGCAGATCTGCGCGTCCGAAAAAACTTTCATCGACATTGGAGCCCATATCGGCTCGATAATCGATCAAGTCAGTCACAACGATCCATCAATAAAGATAGTGGCTATCGAGGCGATACCGGAGAAGGCACTTGGTATCCGGAGACGATTCCCCTTCGTCCAACTTCACGGCTGCGCGGTCGGTGACGTGACGGGTGAAATATCCTTTTTTATCGACATCAAACGGTCCGGATATAGCTCACTGGTGCGACCGACGGATATCGACGGGACATCAAAGGTGGAAATCACGGTGCCGATCGAAAAGTTGGATAATCTTGTGACGGCATCCGATGTCGACGTCATAAAAATCGATGTGGAGGGGGCGGAATTGGGAGTTCTTCGGGGCGCATTCAATGTCTTGGCGACCTGTCGCCCGTTGGTTATGTTCGAAAGCGGCCCTGAAGAGCATGAGGTTCTCGGTTATACCAAATCTGAGTTGTACGAATTCTTCGACCGCCTGGGTTTCGCTGTGATCGTGCCCAATCGCGTCGCTCACAATGATGAGGGTTTAACTATGCCCGGATTTCTCGAGAGCCACTTGTATCCGCGCCGAACAACCAATTACTTCGCCATCCCAAAGGAGCGGCGGCATGAGTTCAGGGATAGGGCGCGCAAAATACTGGGAATCAAGCCATAGATAGTTTTTTGCCCATCTCTTCGTTTTCGGATTTCCTCCCGCTCAGGTGAATGTACGCAAGCGACAGCGCGACCAGCGCCCAAAGAATGTGCTCGTTAACGCCGCCAAAGCCCCACAAAAAGAATGATCCCAACAGGCATGCCATCAGACTTGAGGCGATCCCGCTAGAACTATCGACACTAGCGGCCGCGACATTTCGGCGGCTCGCTGTCCACGTTCCCAAGAGCGCCAAGATTGTGGCCGACAAGAAAAGCCCCAAGCCTATCAAGCCGCCCCCCAAGAGCTCCGTTACGTAACCGTTTACGAGATCGATGATCCCCTGTCCCTGACGAAGGTCTTGCATCTTTGAGAGCGCAAATTGGTCTCCGAGCATTGGGTTATCCGAGATCAATTCGATGCAGCGGTCCCATAGACGCTGGCGATATAGGATGCTGTCGCTGTCTATTTGGCCTCCGAGGAACGGTATGACATCGACTATCTGTTTACCGATCGGACTCACCGCAGCTATCGCGAACGCGAGGGAAAGCCCGAGGGTTGCCTTGACCAATGCCGCAGAGGCTTTAGGCTGCAGCGCTGAATAGGCGAAATAGATTCCGATAGCACATATCCACGGTCCGCGGGAAAATGCAGCGATCAGGCCCAGCGATAGGAGTACCACGACCCCCAACCTGGCTCGCCGAGACTCGACAGCCGATCGGAGGCATAACCAAAAACCAAATGCAATTGCCAACAAATAGCCGAGTGACAACGAGTGCCCGCTGGACGCCATTGCTCTGAGGATCGAGCCGCGCATCAAGTAACTGCTGAAGGTGATGTCGGTGTCCCAGGCATTCGAAATCATTTCGTATAGCAGCCAGCCTTTCGCAGATTCGAAGACTGCGATCGCCGCCATCAACATACTTGAGAGAACGAACGCCGCCATACATTCCCTTATTTGTTGGCTATTGCGCGTTGTCCTGCTGATTACAAAATACGGAGCCAATGTCCCTAGAAGAAATGTGATCACACGGCGCGCGAAATCTGCCACGGTCGTCGGATAGAAAGTGCCGTTCACATTGATGAGATGAATGTAGAAAACCGATGCGAATAAGCCGTGCGCCAATAGAAACCAATCGATCGCCCCAAGGCGACCCGGTCTCCAGCCCTGTTCGTTTTTGATCAGTCTGCGCCCTGCGGGAATCATCACGAAGACCGACAAAAGCAGCGCATTGTCCAGAGGCAGTAGCTGAGAGTTGCCGCCAAGCGGTATGACGACGGAGACCGGGGGCACGACGCTCAGAAGAAACAGATAAAGCGCCGATGGGTTCGAATCTCTTTTTGAACAAAATCCGAAAATGAGCGCCGCCAGGCAGGCGAAGATCCAAAAGTTGGAGCAGAGAAAGGCAATCATGGTGACCAGGATCCACGCGTTACGACGCCGCAGATAGTCGCTTTCCTTGCAAAAACGCAACATGACGGGCTTTGCGATCCAAAACACGCCCGTGGCAATCACCAGGACTACGATCAGTGCTTTCATGCAAGTATTATCGGGCTAAACTCGATCTGTGGCTGTGATGTGCTCGGACAGCGAATACTGTCAGACCGCCGGTGAACTCATGACCTCGTCATACAAGACCAGTGATTCCGACACGATTTTCGCCACGTCGTGCTCTTGACGCACATATTGACGAGCCGCTTCACCCATCCGTTGGGCACCCGTGGGATCGCCAGCCATTCGAAGGATTTTCTCAGCAAAATCAACCGGATCCTCCGATTCCGCCAACAACCCCGAAATGCCATCTGCGACATTTTCCGGGCAACCACCTGCATTCGTGCTTATCACCGGGCACCCCTGATACATCGCCTCCAGCAGCGTGTAGCCCTGATTTTCCCATCGCGAAGCGACTATCGTCATCATCGCTCCGATACGTAGCGCCGGAATTTTGAAGTTTGCCACCGCGCCCAGGTAATCGATACGGGCTCTTGTCGTCGGAGCAAGCGAATCTTCACAGTATTCGGCAAATTTCGCCAACGAACCATTGGACTTGGGAATTCCACGATCGGGACCAACGAAGATCAGACGCAGTTCCGGATCCGATTGAAGTGCGATCGCGAACGCCTGAAGGATGATGTCTGCGCCTTTCCGCAGGTCGAACCGACCCACGAAAAGAATCACCTTTCGGTTGCAACTTTCCAGCCGCCACCGTGGCGTGTCATCCGACATCATCACGGGATTATTGATCCGTCTCGCAATTCGGGGGGCAAGCGAGTACCGGTCGATCGTCTGGGTCATCGTCAATGCGCTTGGTGAAACAAGCGCCGCACAGCGTCGCAGCGCACGACCTTCTCGCACGATCTTCTCCTGACCGAATTCCGTGGTGATTTCCTCTCTAGTCATCGACAGGAAAGCTGGCCCATGCAATTTGGTCACGACCGCCAGCGGTGTATTTTCGATGACACCCGCGCTCCATCCGAACGATTCCTCCATTTCGACGATGTCAATCGGATCCGTACGGTCCAATTCGTTGAGCTTGGATGCAATCGGCAGATAGAAATCGAACACCGCTCTTCTATCGACGCGTCCCTTATCGATGCGACTCAACACACGCCTCCATACGGAACGCGGCGATCGTTTGACCAGGTATACATATCGATCTCGACATCCGTGATCGAGTTGTTCCGTAAAAACCGATACGCGATGTCCCTGCGATTCGAATTCGGAGCGCATGAAGTGCACGTAGGTGATCACCCCATTCTGGAATTTCTCGAGAGGCCACGCCGGCGACCATAAGACAATGTGCATCCGCAGAACCTCTCAATGTGCCCGTTAATGTCGCGTCAGACCGAGATGCAGCCAGCCTGATGGAATTACCATCAAGAAGAAATGACCAGCCGCCAATGATAGAAGGAACACAGCAAGAGCGGTTGACAGCCGCTTCGTCTCTTCGCCGAAATCCAGCAATGCGAACTTGCGCTGTTGCGCGAAGAAATAGACTGACAGCGGGATTGTAGCGGCCAAGTTGAACCATAGAAAGCCGTCGAATCCGAAGAAATAATAGCCAAGCAAGCTCGCTGGAACAATCGACACAAGACGAATCACGTTTGCGATGAGCGTCGTCCGGGTTCGTCCATATGCAACGAGAAGATTTTCCGATCCTGCGTGAAAGGCCGCGACGATCGCGCCGAGGCCCAAGACCATCAATACATGTCCGACCAATTCGTATCGGCTGTCATACAACACTGAAACGATCAAGCCTGAAAAGCCGGCGACGAGAGCCGGCAAGACCATGCCCAAAAAGAGTAGACGCTTGTTTTCCGCGTAATAGCGCTCGCGCGCAGAGTCGCGATTCGACCTGAAATATTCGGCGCACCGTGCATACAGCACGACTCGGGCATTGTGGGTGATTACCCCGGTGATTGGTCCGATCATATTGCCGGCGACTCCATAAATCCCGAGCAATCTGAGATCGAACAACTTCAGGAATATCACCTTGTCATATTGAGAAAGCACGATCGTCAGAATGCTAGAGGGCAGAACCACTCTCGCAAATTGAAACTGATCTTTGAGCGCCTCACGATCAAAAGCGAGTCGTACACCGATGTGTCGATAAAGCATGTGACTCGCAATCACCATTAATGCGCGTTGTAGCAGTGCTCCATATATGAGGGCATAGTGGTTCTTGAGCCTGCTCGCCACGACAATGACAAAGACCGTCATCACTGCATTGGAGAGCATGTCCGCGTAGTTCGAGATTCGTGCGCGCCGATCGCGACTCGCCAAGACGAACGACATGGATTCCGCTCCAGTGAGCAAAAACCAAAAGCTTAAAACCCGGAAGGCGTCGGTCAGGACGGGTTGGCCATAAAGGTCGGCCAGTAAGGGCGCGCCAAGGAAAACGATGCCAAAGTTCACGCAGCAACGTATCAGTCTTACGGTCCAGACAGTGTGGACGAATCGACGCTCGTTCCCCCTCTGATGCCGTATTAGGAAGGCGAACGAACCGACATCCGAGAGCAGTTCAATCATGAATAAGAAGGAGAATAAGATCCCGAAAATTCCGTAAGACTCGGGGCTCAGGATACGAGTCAGTACCAGGCTGCTGCCAAGACGAATGACGGCCGTGATCCCGAACGTAAATGTCGACGAGAACAACTCGCCTTTCAGATCGATTGATTTCTTGAACAGTCGCAAGTTAGAACCTATGGCGGCCTTCGGTGACCCGCCTGCATTGCAGTGCGGAGGCTGCGAAGCGCCAAAGAGAGACCCGCGGCCACAATACGTTAATCACCAAAGGGATCACCGTTGGGGCGTTTTCCGGAATAACGATCAAAAGTGTACGATTATACAAAAATAAAGGCCGGGACAGCGGCGGGTAGCAGTCGGCCTCCCGCGACATATTGTCTTAAAGCGACGCGTGCGCTTCAATGCCCGTTCAAACCAAGGAATTCGACTTGGCTCACACTTTATCTATTGGAATCGGCTATGACCAACATTACACCGGGACTCGAGACCCTCAAGCGCAGATCAGGGACAATTTCGTTTTTACTCGCCACTTTCCTCGCGGGCTTGGCGTCTCTGTTCGTTGGGGTGGCCTGTCACGCTGCGTCAGCTGTTAATACGAATTCGCCGCTCGGGACCAACCTCGATGCCGTCAACTATTACAGTTCCGAGCAACCTTTTCTGGATATCTTCAAGACTAGCGGGGGGTTTTCAACTCAAAACAGCAGCGGCAACGAGACTAACGAGGAACAGTATCTCAACTTGGACGCAAATGGCTGGCCCAAGACACTGACCTCCGTCAACGAACCTTCGGCTCAGAAATTCACCCAACTGAGCGTTCTACTGCTCCGCAATTTGCCGAACACGTCGAACGGTCCTTATCAGTCGGGACAATACGTAGTTAGGTACCAGGGCACAGGGACCATCAAATACCAATACGACGCATCGAAAGTGGCGAACCTCTCGACCCCTGGCCGCGATGTCATCAATGTGGCCACGCCTTCGAGCGGCGGCGGAATTTTGATCACCATTACCAGTACGGACCCAGGCAACACCGGGGATTACATCCGGAACATTCAAGTCGTGAAACTCGAGCAGGAAAGCGCCTTGGTGGCGGGGCAGGTATTTAGTCCGACCTTCTTGGGGATTGTGCAAAATTTCCGCGTGTTGCGGTTCATGGATTGGTTCAGCACGAACGGCAGCACGCTGTCCTCATGGACCAATCGTGCATCTGCCAGCTATTCTAATTGGGCGACCGCCATGGGCGTGCCTTATGAGGTCGCGGTAGAGCTGGCAAATGCGACATCAGCCGATCCGTGGCTCAATATACCCGTGATGGCGGACGACAACTTCATCACGCAATTCGCCACCTTGGTGCACACCCAGCTGGGATCCACACAGAAAGCCTATGTCGAACTCAGTAACGAAGTATGGAATTCGGCATTCACTCAAAATGCCTATGCCTACAAACAGGGGCAACTGACATGGCCGAACGCCGGCTCTGGCGCGGACTACGCTAATAATTGGTATGGTATGAGAGCGGCCCAGATGTGTGACATCTGGAAGTCGGTTTGGGGCGCTGACTCCTCCCGTGTCGTCTGCGTCATGGCTGCGCAAGCGGCAAACCCGTGGGTCGCGACAGAGCGCCTCTCATGCTCACTGTGGACAGGTAGCGGCAATGCGCCCTGTGCGAGCCATGGGTTCGGTGCGGTTGCGATTGCTCCCTATTTCGGCGGGGGAGTGCCAACATCATGGACTTCGCAATCGGACGGCGGCTTGAGCAGCCTCTTTGCATCACTGACGAGTCAGAACGATCCGAGCATCCCGGCGGGCGGCTGGCTCAGTCAGGCGCTTGGATGGGTTTCGGCCACCTCGACGGCGATCGCAAAATACAATCTGCCCCTCGTCGCCTACGAGGGAGGCCAGACTTTCATCGGCTTCCCTACGGGCCCAAACAGTGCTATCACGGCCTTATACGTGGCGGCAAATCGCGATTCTCGAATGCAGGCTGCTTATACAACCTATCTGCAGGGTTGGAAGAAGGCGGGCGGCACAATGTTCGTTCACTTCAATGACATCTACACTTACGGACAATACGGGGAGTGGGGTGGATTGGAATCCTTCATGCAGACCACGACACCACTGAGCAGTGCCCCACCAAAATGGCAGGCGATTCAGAATTTCATCGCTACCAACAACTGCTGGTGGGCCAATTGCGGAGGAAACACCTCGCCGACTCCGATGGCGCCGACGAATCTTGTAGTAAAATGAATGGCCCCGACTGTTACTCCTTGTCGCGCTTGGCGCGGACCCAGGTAACCTGACGCGCGACCAGAAACTTCAAGTAGACCGGGACTTTCAACAAAGCATAGCCGACGGCGCCCACGAGGGCGCTCCCGGAGACGATTTGGCGACCGAACCTGAACCATGCCGATAGAATTGCCAAGATTAATGCCGCCAGTGTAAGGCTCGCGATTTCAAGTGGGGTCGAGCGCCCCGTCGAGATCGAGTATCCGAGACTGACCAACCACTCGAGGCCAATGGTCATTACGAGTAGCGCGAGGGGCGGGATACTCAGGTCCAGAGCCAGGAGGAACAGGCCTGGATCGCGCTTTCTCAGTGCCGTCCAGAGCATCCTGGGTGCTTCAGTGAGAATAACGTGAAGATGCCCGTGCTCCCAGCGGGTTCGCTGCGACGATGAGTCCTTCGCGGTCAAGGGAAACTCGCTGTCGATCGACGCAGTGTCGCAATAGATCGCGGAAGAACCCGCACACGCAAGATCGATTCCCAATTTCAGATCTTCAACAATATGCCCTGAGGCGATCGGGGCGTCTCGAATGAGAGCCCACGGGAATGCCATACCGCTGCCCGTCAAATGGGTTGGAGCGCCCAGGCGCCGCAAGCCCATCGGGCGTATCCGATTCTTGACCAGCCATGCAAACTCCGCGATTCTCATCCGCGGAGAGGAAAGCGTTTGAGCGTGCATGAGATAGCGTGCCTGCACGGGCCGTCCCGAATTCTCGCACACCAGGGCCAATCGATCGACGCACGCCGGACCCGGCTGACAGTCGGCGTCGATGACGATCACTGTCGCGGGCGGGTTCTTGGAGAGGTATCTGATTCCGAAATCGAGTGCAAATCCTTTGCCCCGTTGAACCGGGTCCGTCCGCGATAATACTTCTGCGCCTTCGGTGCCCGCGACTGAAGCCGTTTCGTCGGAGCAATTGTCTGCGACGACTATGAGGCGATCACCGGCGATCAACTGCGGGCGGACAGTCGCCAGCGTTTCTCGGATGATCGATGCTTCATTGTGAGCGGGGATCAATACCGCAACTTCGCCTCGCCTCACGGGATTGGACGAGCTCGGAGGCGTGTCGACTCGTCGAGTGACCGCCGACAAGACTTCTGCACTTAGCAAGAAAACGGGGACGAGAGCTGCGGCCTCCAGTGCGATCCATACATCTTCGAATGCAAGCACTTTGGTTCAACTCTTACGTTGCTTGATTACAGCCGGAATCCCGATTGCAATACAGTTCGGCGGAACATCGGACAACACCACGGCATTCGCACCGATGAGAACGTTGTCACCAATTTTGATTGGTCCCAATACCTTCGCCCCGGACCCAATATCGACGTTATTGCCGATCACAGGCGCAAACGGTTCATCGAGTCGGCGCAATCCGACGACCACTCCGTTGCGCACCCGGCAGTTATTTCCGAACTTGGCGTAACCACTGATGATGATTCCACCGAAGTGGTCGATGACAAAATTCTTGCCGACGTCGGCTTCACAGGGTAACTCGATACCGCAGGTAATTTGCACGAGTTTGAACCAGACGCGGTAGATCAGCGAAAAAACCTTGCGCAATACGGCCGGGCGCACGCCATAGCGCCAGCGACCGAATCGATAGCAGGCGAGCGCCCAAAAACCTTGCGCCGCCCAGTTGCCGTCGTGGGCACGAAGATCGCTGCGTATATTGTCGAACACGGGGCGTTTGTGCCTTCAGGCTGCTTTGAATAATTCCGCAAGTTTCGCCACCTCACAATCGATCGAATGCGCGGCCACGGCATCCGCGTGCCCCCTATCGCCGAGCGCTCGCAGACGTTCGACCGGGGCCGCCAAGCACTCGATCAGGGCCGTCTCAAGATTCTCTTGGGATCCGGCTGCAAACAACCATCCATTTTCACCGGAGCGAACCAGTTCAGGAGTTCCGGCGACATAGGTCGTGAGCACGGGCCGGCGCAGGGCCATGGCTTCCATGATGACAACGGGGAGTCCTTCGGCAAAACTGGGAAGCACGAGCGCTCGGGCAGCGAGAATCTCCTCCCTTACCTGATCGCTGCTGATCCATCCCGTAATGCGGACTCGACTGGTTATACCAAGGCGTTCGACCTGCTGCTCCAGCGCCGGGCGCAGCGGCCCATCGCCGGCAAGTACCAACTCGATTTCGATTCCTCGGGCGGCGAGCGCGGCAACGGCCTGAACGAGGAGAAACTGGCCCTTTGCCTCACAAAGACGACCGACGCACACAAAACGCCTCGAGTCCGGTACGGGTCGCGTCGGCACTGAATAGAAGCCCGGCTCCAAACCACAACGCACGATCTTGACCTTATCCCAGTCTCGCAACGGTAGGCGCATGAGCATTTGGCTGCGTCCGAAATCACTGATCGTGACGACGAACGCCGCACGACGCGTTTTTTCTTCGAGGCCCATCGGTCGCAGGAACTCTTCCGGTCCATGAACCGTGAAGCTGTACGGCGGTCCGCCCAAGACATGACTCAGCATCGCAACCTCGGCAGAGTTCGTACCGAAATGGGCGTGCAAATGCAGGATTCCGTTCGCTTTCGTCATCCGCAAGATCATTGCAGCTTCCGCGATGTAAACCAGATGATATGCCAGCGCTTTGTTCTTCGATTCACGCGCCATTCTCACCGCCAAACTCAACGCCTTTACAAATCGCACGGGCGATGACAACAGGGCCTGCAGCGTCGGTAACACCAAGGGCAGCAATCCGTGCTGTAAAACATAATGGGTTCGGTCCCGCTCGAGCCGGTCTGCATCGTCCGGGACTGCTGTGTCCCAGCCCCGCAAAGCGATGCGAAGCACGTCGAAACCGAGCCTCTCCAGTGCCAGAATCTCGCGGCGAATGAAGCTGTGGCTGACCTTCGGGAAATGATTTACGAAGTAAGCAATTTTCAACAGAGAACCCTATTTATACTCGATCAACTTCGAATTCACGCGGCGCAGGCGATCCAAATGATATTTTAACTGGCCGAGTGCTTCCGGAAATTTGGCGACAACCATGGCGGCGGCCCACCACCACGCCAACTTGGAGTCAAACCCCCTGCGATATGCGAGACGCAAAATCTGAAGCGGATAGATACACAACAACATCAACACCCACCATCCGGCAAACCCTGAGGCGACCAGCAGTCCGATCGGGATCCATAGGCCCCATAACCACGCCCTGCGTGACTCCGCAACCCAATGACGCTCGGGCGGGGCACCGTGCAGTGCAGCCCCTTGTGCAAATCCGTAGCCGCCGCGGAGCATACGCCGCCACCACTGCGCGAATTTGTAAATGGCGGCGTCGTGCAGCGTCATTTCTGCATCGAGATGCCAGATCAACCAGCCTCTTTGGCGCATTCGCAAACACAATTCCGGTTCCTCACCGCATATGAGATCAGGCCGATAACCCGTGACTGAGCGGAATGCGTCTGTACGCATCACAGCATCTCCGCCACAAGCTTTGGTTTCTCCAAGCGGAAAGTTGGCCCATTCGAGTTCGCAAAGAGCGTTATAGATGCTCTTCTCGGGGTACTTCTCGCGGCGCCATCCCCAGGCAACGGCCACGTCTTGATGCGAATCTAAGAAGCGCGTGGCAGTTTGGATCCAGTCAGCATGCACCTCGCAGTCACCGTCGACAAAAAACACATAATACAAGTCCGGGAATCGTCGCATCAGGCACTCGAATCCGGCGTTTCTTGCGCGGGCCGCGGTAAAGGAGGTTCTCAGATCCAGATCGATCACGTCTGCCCCCAATTGGGATGCGATCGCCTTGGAGTCATCACTGGAACCGGAGTCCACATAAACCAGGAGACTGGTGTCGCCAATCACCGACTCGATACACCGGCGAAGCCTCTCCCCCTCATTTCGGCCTATGACGACGACGCCCAAGCGACGCTCAATCGCCGCCCCGGTCATTTCCTCGCCGCCGAGGCAGCACACCGCGGGCTTCGGCCGTGATACATCAACACTGACCCCCAGCAATGGCCGAATATCTCTGCTCCGGATTCGAAATGGCAATCGGCAAGATCCCGATATTAACATTGATCGGGAATCCATATTTGGAGCCCTGATTTGGGTGAGAAAACTGAATCGTGACAGGCCTCACATTATCGTTCGCTCGAGGTGCTTCTATTGTCGGCGCACTGGCGCCGGCTTATCAGCGCACTTGCGGTACACTTGACAACTTATGTTCACGGAGATGCGGTTGCGTCTGCATTGCCTCTGCCGGCCGGCACTTTGTCGTGGTAGATGAGGTCCGAATGGAATCGGTAGCCGGTGCCCCTCCTCGCGGGCAACCCCTCTACTTCGCCTCCGCATCGGAGCGTCGGCTATTCGGGTGGCTACACCTTCCGCCTGCTGGAACTCTTGCCAATGTGGGACTGATCGTCTGCAACCCTTTTGGGTATGAAGCCATCTGCTCGCACCGCGCTACACGCCTATTGACGGAGTCCACCGCCGGGGCCGGCATACCCACCTTGCGCTTCGAATATTCGGGTACCGGCAACTCGGTCGACATCGCGCAGGAGGACGACCAACTGCTTGTCTGGACCCAGGATGTAGTCTCCGCAGCTAAGGAGCTTCGCCGCGTCGCAGGCGTCGATCGCATCTGCCTCCTCGGGTTCCGTCTGGGCGCCGCGCTCGCGGTGCTCGCAACTCGAAACCCCGAGGCGTCGATAGACGCCATCGTGGCCGTCGCACCCGTGGTGAGCGGAAGCAAATATTTGCGCGAACTTCGCACCACCCGCCTGGCTTCAATGTTAGGCGCGGAATCCTCGGATCCACCCCAGGACATGACAGATAACCCAGGAGGCGATACGGGCTCGTTGGAAATCAGTGGATTTCACCTCTCGGCGACGACGGTCACCGCGCTGCCGCAGCTAGATCTCTCTGATCACGTTCTTCCTATCAATCTGTTGGTCATCGACGATGCAAGTCTTCCCTCGTCTTCCAGTTGGGCAGACCTCGCCCTCTCGCGCGGCACGCAGGTCCGGTACGAGAAGATTCCCGGCATATTTTCCATCCTGAAGACCGCGCCGCAATTCTCGGAGACACCAACGCTGCTGTTGGAAAGCATCTCGCATTGGCTCGCTGAGAACTTCAATATTCCACCGCCGCCGACGTCGAAACCGGTATCGGCCCAACCTCTGGTTCCGGCTCAATCGAGAGAGCCTCAGCTCGTTCTAAACTATCCAAATACGGCTGGAAACTCGAGCATTGCGGAACAAGCGGTTTTCTTCGGCACCCACTCCCGCCTTTTCGGCATCGTTACCACGCCCGCAAAAACCGAAAAGCGGCGTCGCGCGGTGGTGTTGTTGAATGCCGGTGCCGACCACCACATTGGCCCCAATCGCATGTACGTGGCTCTGGCTCGTCGCTGGGCCCGGCGGGGATACACCGTTTTGAGGATGGATTTCGCTGGAATCGGCGAAAGTGGTACCCGACCGGGGCGACCGCTCAACGAAGTGTTTCCGCCGGCGGCGTTGGATGACATCGGTGATGCGATCGCATTTGTTCACTCGCAATACGGAATCGGCGATGTCACGCTCGTCGGCCTTTGCTCCGGCGCCTATCACGCGCTCAGAGCCGCGGTTGCGAGTTTGCCGGCGTCGCGTGTCTTGCTGATCAATCCCCAAAACTACTTTTGGAAGGAGGGGATGACCGTCAATGACATGCAACCGGGGGAACTCGTTCGCAATCCCCGCTTGTATCGATCGCGTGCGCTATCGATCGAATCCTGGAAACGGCTTCTCACCGGTAAAATAGATATCTTCTACATCGCGAAAATCCTTGGCAATAGCCTCTTTCTCGCCGTCGAATCCGGGCTACGGGAAGTCGCGCGGAGATTGCGAATACGTATCCCGAACGATCTTGGTTGGGAACTCCAAGCGGTCACTGCACGCGGTGTGCGCGTGATCTTTGTATTCGCGCGCGACGAACCCGGAATCAAGCTGCTCAAGATCCAGGCCGGAAGTTTCGTCACTCGCGCCGGCGATCGTTGCAGAATTCACATTCTGGATGGCGGTGACCATGTGTTCAGTAAACCCGGTCCGCGCTCGCGCATGGAGGATATTCTGGATTCGGAATTGTTCGCTGCGTTTGACTGAGCTGGAGATCGGCCAAGGCGACTGCGCCCTGCACGTTTTTTCAAGCCTCCTTCGGTGCAAATCCGCGTAGCCCGGGCCTGGTTCTGTTTTTCGGCCAAATCGCACTGTGATTGATCAGGTCACGGATAAAATGGGGGACTACCATGCGCGCGCGCCCCAGCGCTCGGCGTTTGACGAGGCCCAAAGACTGCGCAATGACGCTGACAATATCGATCAAGACGGCGTAGCCGAGTCCGTGGTGAACCAAAAAGTATCGGCGTCTCGACTCGAACCAATATGCGGGCAAGCGGCGGGGCGGCAGTTTTCTGTCGGTTACTTTCGTACTCTGCCCGACAATATGCATGACGCGGCTCTCAGGTACGTACCAGGTCGAGAAGCCTGCTTTGTTGGCGCGGAGGCAGAAGTCGGTTTCCTCGAAATACAAGAAGTAGTTCTCGTCCAAACAACCCACGGCTTCGAATACAGCGGGCCTTATCATCATCGAGGCGCCACAGATCCAGTCGACGGGTTGCGCGCGTTTGGTCATGGTTTGAGCGACTTCCCAGCGCCGCAGTAACAACGTCAAGATGCTCCACTCGATGCCGGCGCTGATCTCCGCCAGCATATTGGGAAAGCGAAAAGCGATCGGCCAATCGCTGCCATCCGGATTCTCGATTCCGCTCCCCGCGATACCCGCCTCGGGCTTCCGTTCGAGAAAATCAACGAGTGCATCGACCGCCCCTGAACGAATCTCCGTGTCGGGGTTGAGAAGATGGAAATAGTCGGGTCGTCCGGACTCATAGGCGAGTTTGATACCGAGATTGTTGCCGTAGGCAAAACCGCCGTTGCGGGGCGCGGCAATCAGTGTGAGCCAGGAAGACCAATTATTGGCGGCGCTCACCTCGGCGATCTGCGGGAGGTCGCCGGAGGCATTATCGACCACGATGGCGCTGATGTTGCAGCGTGAAGCGTGTCTTTCCAAGTCGAGCGACTTCAGGCTGTTGATGGTCAACTGTGCGCTCTTGTAGCTCACGATCACGACGACGACAGTTGGCTGATGCATGTTGACGATCTTACGGCAAGCGCGCGGACCGGGAAAAAATTCTATACACTCAATCACCTTCACTCAGAGGCAATAAGATGTCTGTCAGAGAAACCATTGCGGCAACCTTCGAGAGCGTGGCCCGCGAACAGAATCGCAAGCTGCAACCCCTGACCGATCATTTGAGGCTGATGGATTCGGGGCTCGATTCGATCAGTTTTGCGTTGATCGTGATGAGACTCGAAGATGCGCTGGGCTACGACCCGTTCGACAACGACAGCATCGTCAAATTTCCGGTGACCTATGGTGACTTCGTGAAGCTGTACGAGCGCAGCTCGGAACCGCTCTAGCGGAACTTTTGAAGTTGCCGGGACACGATTGGCGGCAGAAGATCGAGTGCGACCCTTCGTATGCGCTGATTGAAGGTTGGCCGCACCAAATCACCCGGTCTCGTTTTGAAAACGGTCGAGTGTTCGTCGGTGACTTCTTCGGCCGGTCGCCCGTTTGTAAAGTAATAGAGCGCCAGCGATTTACGTGTCATTCCTTCGGGGCACTGCAACGGATTCGGATGTCCGTGATACGTAAAGTCGGTCGTTCCAAATACCGCAAGCCTGTTGAATAGGGGCGCAATCTTGGCCCGACATTCGGTAACTTCCCGATTCCACAACTCCAAGTGGCCACCGTATTCCTCGCGCCAATCCTTGTTCAAATACAGCAGCGCATTCAGTCGTCTGTCCAGGCCGAAACGACGATGCTTATTGAAGTCAGCATGTACTCCCAGCTTGCCGCCGCGCGGGATTTGGTGCAGCCCTCCTCCTTCGAAGCACGGATCGGAAATCAAATTCTCTATTCCGGTGACACGACTCAGAAACTCCAAGAACGTGATCGAATTCATGTGATAAAGCAGCAGGCGTGTCGTGGGACCAAATGAGGACTCGGAGGCCGATGCCAGCTTGATCTCATTTTCGTTATCGAAACTCTGCCATTTGATTTGGCCGGGCTGCGGGAATTCGGCCAGCACCTGATCGATCAACTCGGGATCGAAAAAATTATCGATCACGAAGTGAGGAAACGGTTGTGCGTTCGCGTAAGCCACCCGCGTCGCTTCCGTTATCTCGGCCATGCGGGCCAAGGGCAAAAACGAGGTGATCGACAGGGAACGATCTTGAGCGGCGCTCATGGGTGAACTCACACTCTTAGTTGGATTGAAAAGGATAGCACAAGGAAAACTTGGGCAGAACCGCACAATCGCGTATCTTGAGCTGGATCACATGCGCCATCAAATATGTCGCCGGAAACAGACCCATTATCGGTTGTGACGCCGCCGCTTAGCATATATCGGTAAATGAACCAGAATTTTCACGGCAACGAAGTGCGGGTACTGATCGTCGCTGAGCACGCTTCGCTCCGATTCGGAGGCGAAGCCGCGCTGCCGCTGCACTATTTCAGAGTGCTGAGACGCCGCAAGACGGCTGCCTGGCTGTTGGTTCACGAACGGACCCGGGACGAATTGGCAGAGTTCTTTCCTGAGGACGCGGACCGTATGTTCTTCATCGCCGATACGGCCTTTCATCGTTTTTTGTGGCGCTTTGAAGCATTGCTGCCGAAGCGACTCTACAGTGTCACCTTCGGATTCGTATCGCGGTATTTGACTCAACTACGCCAATGTCGCGAAATTCGTCGCATCATTCGCGAGCATAAGATCTCCGTGATCCATCAGCCAATTCCGGTTTCACCCAAGGAACCGTCGATGATTTACGGCATGCACGTACCCGTGGTGATCGGACCGATGAATGGCGGCATGGACTATCCGCCCGCGTTTCGAGAATTGCAGAGCGGCGCCGATCGAGCGGCTCTGGCATTGGCCAGGCGTCTCGCCAATTTGATGAACTATCTGATACCGGGTAAGCGCCAGGCCGCCATCCTATTGGTCGCGAACGAGCGCACGAGGGCTGCGCTGCCACGTGGCGCCTGCCCGCGTGTGCTCACGGTCGTAGAGAACGGAGTCGATTTAAATCTATGGAAAACAATACCTTGCGAACCAGCCAAGGTTCTTTCGCCAATTGCGCGCTACGTCTTCGTCGGGCGCTTGGTCGACTGGAAGGCCGTGGATTTGCTGTTGATCGCGTTCCAGCGCGCCTGCAGAGAGGCGCCAATGAGCCTGTCGATCATCGGTGATGGAGACGAACGGGAATCGCTCTTGGCGCTCTCCCGGTCGTTGAACATATTGGGCGACGGCGAGCCGCAGGCGGGAACCGTGGCGTTTCGCGGTTGGATGTCGCAAACGGAGTGCGCGGAATGGGTTCGACAATGCGACGCACTGGTGTTGCCCAGTCTCGCAGAATGCGGCGGTGCCGTCGTATTGGAGGCAATGGCGCTGGAGGTGGCGGTCATCGCGACCTCATGGGGTGGACCCGCCGATTACCTGGATGCATCCTGCGGCATCCTCGTGGAGCCCACGTCCAAAGAAGCCTTCATCGATAACTTGGCGAACGCGCTGATACGGCTCGCTAATGAGCCCAAGGAAAGAATCGAGATGGGCAAGTCGGGCCGTCGCAAAGTCCTGGCGGAGTTTGATTGGGAGGCCAAAGCGGACGTGATCCTGGAAATTTACGGGAACGTGAGCAGAGGCGAGCATGTTCCAGGCAGTTGAGGCGAGGGCCGATCACTCGCCTTAGGGGGCCGTCGCGGGATCATTTTCAAGGCGCGGCCGGTAGCCGACCGTGAGAAACACAACGTTGTCACGATAGCCGGTGCCGCTGCCTACACCGGCAATCACGCGATCAAGGTGCTGATAGCGTAGCCGGATATCGAGCGCGTGGCCCGGCTGGAAGATCAAACTCCCACCAATTCGACTGTCCTCCTCGCGCGTGCTGCCCGAACTGATTGCGAAATCCGCATGCGGATATTCTTCGTCGTAGTAACTACCCAACAACTGCGCCGAAATCACGCGTGTGAGCCGTTCTTGGATGCTGAATTCGCCGCCGCGACGACTCGAGTCCAAGGCGCTTGCGTTCGTCTCGGTGGTGACGGCTTGAGTGAGCCCGATGACTTCGGCCGTGTGCCCGGTGGGATATTGATCACTGTCCCAGCGAGCGCTCAAATTGAATGTGGTCCGCTCGCGCGCAAAGCGCCATGCCAATTGAGCGTAACTCAGTGTGTACACGCCCGAGGTAACGGACGCCTGCGCCGTATTGATCCCCCCAATCGCGCCGTTCTGGAGATTGGAAAAGCTCGCCAAGGTATCCGTCAAATCCCGGCCCGCCGAGAAACTCACCGTCGTCGCGAGCGACACCTTTCGATCCAACTCGATGTCGGCAAGGCTCCCGGTGGAAGAAATTCCTTGCTCGTCGACGCGTGTGACACCCAATTTACCGCTCAATTCAGTTCGCGATCCGTGCAGTTTATAGCTCGCATAAGCGCTGCTCAGGTCAAAATCCGTATTCACGACCGTGTTCTCGAATAGCGTACGTTCCGTGTTCACATCGAACGCGACCGTCGATCGTGGCGACAACGGCACACCCAATTCGGCGCTGCCGAGAATCCGATTGCTGTTGAGCGGACTCGTTTGGTATTGCGCACGCTCGTATTTCGCAATCACAGTTGCGTAGGTGACCCCGCCTGGCCGGAAGTCGAGCTCAGGGCCGGTGCTAAATATATTGATGTACTCAAGATTCGTCGGTGTCTGCGCTGCAAAGGGATCGAGACTCGCTTCGCCAAAATCGTCTCGCACCGTCCAAGTCAGACGCTGCGGAATTAGCGCAAAATCCCCGACTCCGTCGAAGCGACCGACTACCTGACTGTTGTAAGCATGCTGCAAGTAATCGAAGTAACTGAATTGACCCTTGACGTTATCGTCGTAAAGACCGGATTGTTGTTTCAGGCTGAAATCCGCATCCGCTGTTGCGATCGTCTGGGAAATCTTATTGCTCGTGGCCAGCGTGATGTTATCCGCTTCCCCGACACCGACGTCCACTCCATAGCTGGACACCGTTCCTTGAGGGATTTGGGCTGTGCCGTCGGCAAGCGCCTGATTGCCTATCGTCTGCGTGCCGGCACCGATCAGGCTGCCGGTATCCGCCCTCGCCTCCCCAATTGATACCAGACCCCACGCAACAAAGAAAAAAGTCGAGTTGATCTTACGACGTCTGACCACGATCCTGTCCGTACTGTGCGTAACCGTAATATTCCTCGCCCTTCGCGACGTAGCCGTGGTTGAGCACGATGCCACCGGCCTGCCGCTCATCGAATAGCTCGAGGGCTTCGCGGATTGCATGCTGCGGAGTTTGGCCTGCGCGCACGACCAAGATCGCTTGCCCGGCGACCTTCAACAACGCCCGCGCCTCGCTGGTCACCAACAAGGGCGGCGAGTCCAGCAGAATAATCCGCCGCGGATTATGCGTGGTCAGTGCCGCGAGCAATTGCCGCATCCGATCGCTGGTCAGTAACTCCGAGACGCCGTCGACGGTACGTCCCGCCGGCAGAATGCTCAAACCGCGAATGTTAGTCACCATCACCAGCGATTCGATCCGCAGACTCTCGTCGTCCAGGGCATCGGTCAGTCCCGGCTCCGACCGAACCCCGAAGATCTCACTGACCTGCGGTTTGGGCATGTCCGCATCGATCAACAAGACGGAGAGGTCGCGCTCGCGCGCGATGCTGAGCGCCAAATTGATGCTCGTAAAGGTCTTGCCGTCGCCAGGCAGGGCGCTAGACAGCATGATGACGCGGGGGTCCAAGCCGCTCGCGGTCGCGGCGAGCGCCTTCTCGATCAGCGGCCTCTTGATCTGGCGGTAGTAGTCCGCGAACTTACGGTCCATACGCTCTTCCGGCAGGTAGGACTGAGCTCGCAGCGAATCGAGATCGACTGTCAATCGCTTTGTCGACGAGGCGGCCGCCGCGGCGCGATCTTCGGCCGAACCAGCGGACACGGGCGTCGATGGTGCCGCGGAGACCTTGTCCCCGCCCGACTGGCGCATCCGCGCGATGGCTTGCTCGACGAGACTCATGTGCGCACCAGGTCGCCCAAGGAAAGCAGATTGAGCCGCACACCAGACCAATTTAGGAGCATTGCAACACCGAGGAATACGACGAGAACGGTCGCCACGGCGGAGAAATTCAACAGGCTACCGCGAAATGTGATTGCCTCCCGCGTCGGAAAGGCAGCACCCACGACACCGAGCACAGGAAACCTCGTCAGGGACTTGATCGCGGATACCGACGCCACGATCGGCCGCAATCGGTGCAGTGCATAAGCGACGCCGGCGCCCGCGGCCATTGCCGCGGCCCAGACGGCAGCGATGAACAGGTTGCGGCGCGGCCAGACCGGTTGCAGCGAAGCGGTCGGTGGCAGCACGACCTCGAATCGCACCGAGCCGGCATTATCGGCTTGCTCCCCCATTCGCGCCTTTTGATAGCTTTCCAGCAACGCCGCGTATTCGGATTTGTTGATATCGTAGTCGCGATTCAGCTGCTGAAACTGCGCCTCGACCTGCGGCGCGCTGTTGAGGCGTTGGCGCATTTCAGCGACCGTCTCCTGATGCTGAGCGACCTGGCGGCGCAGAGCCGCGATATTCACTTCCTCTTTGTTCAATTCGAGCTCGATGCTTTGGTACACCGGATTGGCGCCGGCACCGCTGGCCGCGACAGCAGCCGCATCGCCATGCCGCAAGCTCTGCAATTCTTCGGCACGACGCTTCTCGAGTTCGGCCAGCGTTGCACGCGTCGCAATGACATCGGGATGTTTGTCCGTATACTTCAGCAGTAGCTCGTCCAGTCTGGTCTGAGTCTCTTGAATACGGCTCAGAGTATCGCCTCCCGAGGCTACGCCTTGCGAATTGACCACCCCTCCCGCAACCCCGGCCGCAGAGATGGCCGCGTCGCCGTGCAGCTGCTTGCTCAGTTCGTCGCGGCGGCTCACCGCGATGGACAGATCGGTTTCCGCTTTCTTCTCCGCGTCGACCTCCGTCTGAAGATCGGTAAAGAAGTTACTCTGCTCACTCGGCAAGAGCCCAATGTTTTTCTTCTTGAATTCGGCGAGCCGATCCTCCGCCGAACTCAACCGACTCTCGTAGTCCTTGATCTGCCCCTCGAGAAACTTTTGCGCGTTCTTCGAGCCCGCCCGCTTGCCACCCAAGGTCTCCTGAACGAAGGTATTGAGCAGAATACCGACCAGTTTCTCGCTGCGCGCACGATCCGTGTCGCGGTACTCGAAAGCATAAACCGTGCCGCCGCCGCCGGGTTGATCGCCCGAATTTCCAGCACTATAGACGCTCAGCGAAATCCGAGCACTCAAAGCATCCAGAATCTTGGCCTTCGCTACCGGATCCGTGACGCTGTCGAGCAGCACGCCACTCTCCCGGGCGATGCGCTCGAGTTGCGACGGCGCGAGCAGCGACTGGCGAACGAAATTGATCTGGGCGTCGACGTTCTGGTCGACCGTCAAGCCTTGCAGCGCCGGCTTGAGCGCCGTGCGGGTATCGACGAACACGCGAGCGGACGCCTCGTAGCGATCCGGCAGCGCGAACACCACGAGCCATCCGGCAATTGCGACGACGAAGGCGGTCGCGAGCGCAAACCAGCGGAAGCGCCACGCACCGCGCACCTCGTAGAACACCTGGTCCAGCGCTGGAATCATGGAGTCCGCCACCATCTAGAACCGGGACTCGGGGACCACGAGCACGTCGCCAGGTTCGAGTGGGAGGTTTTGTTTCAAGTCGCCGGAGTTGACGAGCGAATCGAGCTTGATCTTGATCTGCTGGGTCTTGCCATCGTGCTTACGCTCCAACAGCGAACGGTTGCCGGCGGCAAATTGGCTCAAGCCGCCGGCGGCCAGCACCGCGTCGAGCACGGTCATACCTTCCCGATAGGCCAACGACTGTGGATGGAGCACTTGACCAATGACTTTGACCTGGCTGAAGGCACTCATCGGCACCGTAACGATGACATTGACTTCGGGTGACTTGACGTACTGCGCCAAGGCCGTCTCGATATCGCGAGCAAGATGCGACGGGGTCTTGCCGACAGCGACCATGTCCTCCACCAGGGGGGTGGATATCTTTCCGTCCGGACGCACGGGGACCGTGACGGTCAAATCGGGATTTCGCCAGACGAAGACCTGAATCGTGTCGCCCGGCCCGATCACGTAATCTCCAGGGACCGCTGAGGGCGCGGGGGCATCCTCAGCCCACAGCGCAGGCGAGAAAACCGACGCGAGAAGCAAAGAGAACAGTAAAAGTCCGAAAAGCTGCTTGCGCATGCGCGATGTATCTCGTTGATCTAACAGGTTAATCATACCCCGGCGCAGGGCGTAAGTGTTGTCTATCGTCTGCTAAAGCGCAGCCTTAATCCGTGCCCGGCGTCACCAACTGAGCAACCGCTTTCGTTGCGGGTCTCGACACTCGCGGCTGGCGAATCGTGACATGCGTTGCAGCAAGCAAGGCAAAAAGGCGCGGACCTCGAAGCAGATACCGGCGCGCGAGTCGACGCGGATTTTGCGCCAGGCGAAACAGCCATTCCATGCCCATTTTCTGCATCGCCAAAGGAGCGCGTCGTTCGACGCCGGTAAGAAAATCCACGGATGCACCGACACAAAAGGTCAGGCCACGAGCCACTCCGCGCGACTTCAGACGTTGTGCAATCAACTCTTGTTGTGGCGCACCCACGGCAAGAAAACAGAACCTGAAGGGGCCACTCTGCTCGACGAACTGAAGACAGGCCTCGACCGCGTCCGGATCGCGAATGAAACCCATCGGGGGATTATGGTGCCGAAGATCTCGCAGCCCAAATTGGGCGCGAAGCGACTCGGCCTGCGCCGCACTCGCACCGACCAAAACGACTCGATCATTCGCCGTGATGACCTTACTGAAAAGCTGTTGCGTCAGATCGCTGCCGGGACACACCCTGGTGTTGACTCCCTTCGTCAGGCGAAACAAGTGGGCCAAGACGCGACTGTCCTGCAGAATGTAGGTCGCATCGGAATAGGCCGAACGGAAAGTTGCATCGTCGTGGAAACGAATGAGATGGTCCGTGTTCGGCGTGACCACAAACCCGAAGCGATCCTGCCCATGGTCAGCTGCGAGGCGGATGAAGTCGTCGACGCAGTAGTCGTCCAAAGGGTAGTGAAACGTGGTCATGGAGGCGAGCCGGATCCCTTCGAGCGGAAAAATCCTGATTTAGATAGTACTTCGATCGCCCCTCGACGACCATCGAGATCCCGGACAACCGGGGAATAGTGGGATTCGCATCACAGTTTGCTGATTTTCATCGCAATTCGCGTCGAAGTGACTTGACATAAGACGAGTCGCAATCAGCACCGCATCGGCATTATATCGCACCAATCCGGTGCGGGCCTCTGTGGGCCGCCTGTCCCCGAACTACGACATATTGCTCCAATTTCCTGCCCGTCATTAGATGTCTGCTTATTGACTTCGCTTACGATCCAGGGGGTACGGAATGCAGAGAGCCTTGGTCGCGTACAGGTACGCGAGCCTGAACGGGATTGTGGTTCTCGCCCTTTGCCTTACGGGCTGCGGTTCGACGGTGGGCACGACAGGCGCAGGGGCGGCGGCCTCTTCATCGACATCGAGCACAACGACGAGCACCGGCACGACGACGAGCACCGGCACGACGACGAACACCGGCACGACGACGAGCACCGGCACGACGACGAATACCGGCACGACGCCGCCTGACACCATAACCATTTCCGGGACTCCGGCGACGACGGTCGCCACCGGTCAGAGTTATGCGTTCCAGCCCTCGGCGAAGGATTCCGACGGAAATGCACTGACCTACAGCGTCACCAACCTGCCGGCTTGGGCGAACTTCGACGCCACCACCGGTACACTGACCGGCACCCCGGACGCGTCCCAGGTGGGGACCTACGCCGACATCAGTATCTCCGCGAGCGATGGTCTGACCAGCAACGCGCTCGCGCCATTCACCGTTACCGTCGCGGCTGATGGCTCTACGTCCGGGACCGCCACTTTGTCCTGGGCGGCGCCCATGGAAAATACCAACGGCAGCGCTCTGGCTGATCTTGCCGGCTACCGGATTTATTATGGGACCAGCGCCGATGCGCTGACCCAAGTCATCGACGTCGCCAATGTGACGACCTACGTCGTGACCGGTTTGACCGCGGGCACATATTACTTTGCCGTCGCGGCATACTCGAGCGCGGGCACGCAAGGTGGGCTGTCCGAAACCGCCAGCAAGAAGATTTGATCAAGGCTTTTTCGATCAAGTCGCGGAGGATCGCCGCACCCACCGTCGGATGTATTCGGCCTGCACCTCAGTTTGAGGGATTTTGGGCCAAGTCTTGGATCGCTCGCTCTGCCGCCAGAGGCGATTCAATTGCTTGAGGGCGGCGGCTCCGTCGAGTCCCTGTTCCACCAGGTAACAACCGATGACCGTCCCGGTACGCCCGATGCCTGCTCGGCAGTGAACGTAGATGCCGCGGTCATTGGCGCGTGCAGCGGATATCAATGACTGAATATCCTGCATGTGCGCGACGTCGCCCGGAACAGCCATATCCGGAATCGACCGCCGCACGTACTCTGACTGTCGGGGTAGAAGGCGCCGATAATTCGGCATCTCCTCCGGCTCGGTCAAATCAATGAAGTAGTCAAGTCCGGCTGCGCGTAGCGAGACCAGCCGATTGTGCGCATCGACGGGGCTTTCGCCGAATGGATGCTCGCCGGCCAGGAGTGTTCCCGGGATCACCCAATAGGTATTCGGCAGTGGAGGATTCATCGCGCCAATCCTCGCGGCGATTGCGCGCTGCCGCCGCTCAGTCCACACCGAGAAGCGGCGCTGCGCTTGGTGCCAAGCCGAAGGTTCGCCGTAGGCGACCGTAGACGCGATTGGCGAAATGAATCGGCGGCGGCAGCGGATTGCGGCAAAAGGCGACCTTCCTGACATAGGTTGGAACGGTCCACTCGGCGCGGGCTCCCAAGGGGAAAAAGATCGTGTCGCCGGCAGATAAGTCGTGCACAGCACCCGCTTCGTCCTTGATGAGCACCGAGCCTTCGAGGATGTAGAGCGATTCGTCGAAGGCGTAAAACCAGTTGAAGCGTCCGGCCGTGCAGTCCCAAACCACCGTCGAGGCATATCCATCCTTGCTGCTCGACAACGTAAAGTTACGCGAAACGGGATTGCCTTCGAGCACCCAGCCGGGCACGAAGGGACACACCTTGAGGTCGACTTTGACGTTCCCAAATTTGATTTCGCTCGGCGATTCCAATCCCGTCTCCCGTGCCGCCAGCCATATGCTGACAAAATAGCCGTACAAGTGCCGTAACGTCTGTAGGCGTTTATCCCAATCCCGCGACTGAATGCTGGCCGAACGAAGGGCCGATCGTCGCCCCTCCATTCGCTTTTCGCCCGGCAATATAGTCCAACCAGTTTTTGTAAATCGAGACCGCCTGCGCGCTCCAGGTATTTTTGATGGAACTGGCGAGGCTTACAAAAGGAAACGCCGCCAAAGGATCGTCGCATGCCCGCGCCTTGAGCATTCGTTCGAACCTTTCGAGCATTTCACAGCTCTCTGCGTCGAAATAGTTGGCTGGCATCTCAGGGTATTGGGGATATTCACCGGACGCGAATCGCGACACATCACGTTGATACTCCTTCAACAGCGTGCGAGATTCGTATTCCGGATGGCCCTGAAACATCACCAGTAGGCTTGATCCCTCGCGGATGAAGGCATCGACGCCGGACATACTGGCATCGCTCAGAACGCGGTATCCCGCTGTCTCAAGCTTACCACGCGGCAAATCATTCCAGCGCGAGTGAGGAGTATGCAGAACGCGCCCGATACCTTGCAATAGCGGGTGACCGCCGTGGATCACGTGTTCGAATACTCCAAAACGCTTGGCAGGTAGCCGCTGCCGTCGGATACCGTCCAAGTGCTGAACTGCGGCGTGCGCTGCGAGGCATGAGAAGACGGTCGAGATCGTGCGCTCGGCCGCGTAGTCAATGACCGTGGCGAGTCGCTGCCAGTAGGGCTCGTCCTCGAGCGACGGCCTTTGGGGTTCCGTGCCGGTGACGATCAATGCATCAGGGTGGGACTCGAGCAGATCGCCGAGCGGCCAATACCGGGCAGCGATTATCGCCTCCGCCGCTTCCTTGCGCGGGAGAGTCGGCAGGGTCGCGCAACGCAATCGCACGGAAGTCGAACCTGAGGCCGCTCCCAATAAAGTCGCAAACTGAGCCTCGGTCGCTTCGAGAGCCGAATCGGGCATATTGTTGATCAGGCCGACGACGATCGGCACAGCCGAATCCGCTCGCTTGTGCAACGAATCGCGTGTGGGATGCGGCTCAACTTCAACTGGCATGGCGAGAATTGTTAACACAAACTGCCCGGCTCGCAACGGACTTGAGTCACGCGCTCAAACTGCATAGCATTTATGTTCCGAATGACCCGAATTTCCTCCCCTCTCCTTCGGGTTGTTGCGGCCGCCATCGCCGCCTCGCTGCTCGCGGTCGGGCTCTACGCGAGTAACCGAGCAGCCATGCAAAGCCGTCTGCTGACGGCTGCACCCGATTCGATCACGCTTGACCCGACCTTGCGCCGCTACGCGCTTGGCCTGGGCGCAGTGGCCTATGCGGATCACTGCGCCGGGTGCCACGGCAGTCGGGGAACCCGAGATCCGATCCGCGGCATACCGGCACTCACCTCCGGCCATTGGCTCTACGGCGCGGGCCGGGTCGCAGAACTCGAACATACGATTCTCTACGGGATTCGCTCAGGGCATCCCAAGGCATTGAACCTCGCATCGATGCCCGCCTTCGCCACTCCCAAACCGTACGCAGCCTATGAGATTCCATCGTTGACCCCTGCCGAGATCGATGAGGTGACGGGGTATCTGTTGAGCCTGCGAGGAGAGGATATCGATCGGGCGTCCGCGCGACGAGGCTCGGCTGTGTTTCATGGGAATGGCGGCTGCTACGACTGTCACAGCGACGACGCGAAGGGCGATTCGGCGATCGGCGCACCCGACCTTACGGGCGCCCCATGGCTCGTGGGCGACGGATCTGCTGCCAGCATTCGCGCGACGATTGCCCATGGCTTGGCCGGTCGTTGCCCCGCGTGGATCGATCGGTTGCCGCCCGCGACCATTCGTGCGCTCGCGGTCTACGTGCACTCTTTGCCTAGCCGTACACATGAGTGACGACGCGGCGCAACCAGCCAAGTTTTGGCACGCCTCATCCCCCAACCCGCGGCGCGCCTTGCTGTGTTATGCCGTCGGTGCTTTGACTGGTCTCGCAATCGCAGGCTTCGGCCTGTTAAGCGCATCTGGGACTTCAACCCACCATTTGCCTCCCGAGGACGTTGCTCTCGTCAATCAACGCCCCATCTTGCGCAGCGATTTCATCACGCAGTTGGAAAACGAGACCGGTGCGCCGTACGCCGCGAGCACTGCGGCCGAGCGCCGCAAAGTGTTCGAGGAAATGCTGCGCGAAGAACTGCTCGTGCAGCGGGCCCTGGAACTCGACTTTGCGGAAACCGATCAAGCGACGCGCAATGCGCTCGTCACGACAATCTCGGACCAGGCGACCTTGGAAGTGACGACGAACCCGCCCACCGATGCTGAACTCAATGCTTACTACAATGCGCATCGCGAGCACTACGCGAGCGAGGGCACGATGCACTGGCGAACGCTGATTTTACCGACCGCAGCACCGCCGTCGCCCGAGGCACTCGTGCGCGCTCAGGCGGCGGTCGCAGCGCTGCGGGCGCAGGCGCCGGTCGAGGCAACCCTGACACGCTTCGGGCTCAAGGAGCCCGAGCGTTTCGAGGAAAATTACTATTTTGCTGCCGAGTACCGCCTGGGCGCGGCCATCTTCGCGCGCATCAAGGATCTGCCCGGCGGCGCCGTATCGGACCCGCTGGTCACGGCTCAAGGCTTGGTGGTCGTCGTCGTGCTCGCGAATCATCTGCCGGTACCGCTCGATTTTTCAGCGGCGCGTCAGCAGGTGCTCACGGATTACCAGGCGGCTGCGCACCAGCGCCTGCTCGACGCGACGCTGCAGTACTTGCGCGAGCGCGCCAAGCTCGTCGTCGACGAGGAGTTCGCCGATGTGCTGCATGCGAGCCCCGTCCCGGCTCGGAGCGGCGGCCCGTGAGCCAGGCGACACGCGCGGGACTTTGCTTGCTCGCGATGCTCGCGGCGCTCCCCGCTACCGCACATACCCTGAGCGAAAGTCATTCGGCCTGGCGCATCGAGGGGCCGACGGTGCGTGTCGAGGTGATCGTGCCGGATCTCGAGGCGAAACGTCTCTCGCCATCGGGCCGCGACGCGCCGACTCGCGAGGCGTTTGCCGCCTATCTCGCGGAACATCTTGGCGCTGCTGCCGGCGCCCTGCCCTGTCCCGCGGAGCACTCGCCACAAGCGCTCGCCGCAACGCCCGGGTTCTGGCGCGAGGAATTCCTGTTCCATTGTCCTGCAGCCAAGGACCTGCGGCTGCACTTCGCAGCGTTTTTCGATCTCGTGCCTTCGCATACGGACTTCGCGCGCATCGAAACCGCGAGCGGCGACCTATCCGAACGGCTTTTCACGGCGACGCAGCGCGACATCCCGGTCGCGGGCGCCGAGAACAAGCTGCAAAGTGCGGGGTTCGCGACCTTTGTCGGGATGGGCATCATGCACATCTTCACAGGCATCGATCACATGTCCTTCATGTTGGGCCTCGTGCTGATCTCGCGCCGCGTACGGGACCTGTTGTTCGTGGTTACGGGCTTCACGCTGGGTCACAGCATGACGCTCGCGCTCGCCGTCACCGGCGTGCTACGCCCTGATCCGCAGTACATCGATGCGCTCGTGGCATTGACCATCGCGCTGATCGGTGCAGAAAATATCGGCGACAGCACCCATCGACCGCTGCCCGTGGCGTTGGGCTTGGGCGGCCTGCTGCTCGTCATGGCCGCGCTCGAGGCCTTGGGTGCGCCGATTGCACTGCCGCTGCCATTGCTGCTCGGCGGCGCGCTGTTCACGGGCTCCTACCTCATGCTGACGGGGCAACTTGGCGACGCGGCGCGCGTGCGTCTGCTCGTGACGTTGGTGTTCGGCCTGATCCACGGCTTCGGTTTCGCCTCGAATCTACTCGAGATGCGTCTGCCTGCGGATCGGCTCGCGAGCCTGCTGGCCGGCTTCAATGTCGGGGTTGAGCTGGGTCAAGTCACCGTCGTGCTCGGCGCGCTTGCGCTCGTTGCCCTCTGCGTGAAACTGCGCTTCACGATTCCAAGGCCCCTGTTCACCGACATCGCCGCCTCCCTGCTGGTCGGAGAAGGCTTGTTCTGGTTCCTGGGCCGCAGCGTCAGCCTGGGCTGACCGAGCGCAACGCGCACCACCAGGCACCACCGACAATTGCGGCCGCAGTGCTGCCGGCGAGCAGCTGCCAGCGCAGGCGCCGGCTGCGCGGCATGCCGGCGAATGCATAGACCCAACCCCAAACCATGCCGACCGAGAACCCCAATAAGTGACCCAGCACATCGACCTGCGCGGTGCCTGCACCGAGGAAGGCCAGCAAGGACACTCCCCCAACAAGCGGCGTCCAGCGATAAAGCCAGCGCTCGCGCAAACTCAGTCGCTGGCGCCACGAATAGCCCGCGAGTAGGCCGATCGCAGCGAAGACGGCGGTCGAGGCACCGATCGCGCGATGGTCGAGCGGCGTGAGCCAGGGTTCCAGCAGATTGGCGAGACCACCGGCGAGGAGGATGCTGAGCCAGGCAATACCCGGCCCCCAAAGCCGGCTGCAGAGGCTCCCGGCGACGACCCCGAATAGAACATTGCCGATCAGGTGCTCGGGGCCGCCGTGCAGCGTCAGGGCGGTCGCGGCACGCCACCACTGCCAGCGCGCCGCCGGTGACGCATCGACCGCACCGACCGCGAACCAATCGACTCCGAACAGACTGGCGCCGGCGCCATAGGCGGCGGTGGACAAAACGGCTAGGTAGCTCAGAGCGCCCCAGGCTGCGCCTGGAAACGCCGTGATTTGCGGCGGTAGTTCGCGCGGCGCGAGTCGCTCCTCGGCATAGCGCGAGAGTTCGTTACGCGCGGCCTCAGCAACTGCCGGGTCCGTGGCGAGGGCCCAGTCGGTGCCCTGCACGAGCAACTGATAAGGGATCGCCTTGGACTCGAGCACGAGCGCACACTCGGCTGCGGCCGCGTGCGATCCACGAAATACGACGACTTCCGCAGGATCCTCGGACACGCAGTAGCCGGGAGGTTCATCGGCAAGCGCCCCATGACGCTCGCCGCGGTATTGCGTTCTTAGGCCTTACGACCGCGCAATACGAGCAGACCGCCCATCAGCAGCGAGGCCGCACTCACGAGCGAAGCCGGATCGATTTCCGGCGCCGAGAGCGGCGCAGCGGGCTTCGGCGTCGGCCCGAAGTGAAAGTCACTGGGCGGCGGGGTCTCGACGACTCCCCGGGCCGAAGCGACGCCGGCGACCAGAACGAGCGCACCGATCGTCATCAACTTAACAGCATGTTTGGACATTGCATCAACCTCTTGCAAGAGCAGTACCACGGACACTTCGCCCGACGTTGCCGCCGGTGAGCGAAATCATAGGCAAACGCGCTAAGGAAAAAAGTGACGACTAGGGCACATTTTTTTAGATTATGTTAAAAAGACCCCCGAATCTTGTGAACCTGCGTCACATAACTCAAGCCAACCTCAAGTCTTGCGCGTCTCCGCCTCGAGCATGCGGTAGATCTTGAGCACGCGCGGCACGTAGGCCTGCGTCTCCGAGTAGGGCGGTATTTGCCCGCCGCTACGATCGACGGCCTCTTCGCCGGCGTTGTAGGCTGCGAGCGCGAGTGACAAATCGTTGCCGAAGCGATCGATCAGAAAACGCAGGTATTGGGCGCCCGCACGCACATTCTGCAGCGGGTCATACGGGTCGGAAACCCCGAAGCGCAACGCGGTCGCCGGCATCAACTGCATCAAGCCGACTGCACCCGCCTTCGATAGCGCACGCGAATTGAAGCCCGACTCGACCGCGATCACGGCGCGCAGCAGATTCGAGCGAACGGAGCTCGAGGCGGCGGCATGCTCGATGATCGGATCCCATTGCGGTGAGCGGGCGAGCAGCAAGGGATCGTAGCGATCGCCGCTCGCGGTGCGCATCCCGGGGGACGTGATGAGCAGTCGGTACCGGTTGTTGTCCGGCATGTCGGTGTAGTGTCGCTGGCCATCGGCATCGACATAGGAATAGATTTTGATCGCCGCCGAGGCCGAGCCCGCAGCGAACGAGGAAGCCAGCAGCAATAAATCGCGACGACGGATCACATCGGGGGTTCCTTGACTTATGGCGAGCAGGCTAGCCCGATCGCCTCGCTCGGGGTGGGACGCAAGTCAAAGAACGGCGCTCGCCGCGCGCAATCCGTCTAACAGATTCTTAACCCTTTTTGTAGCAGAGCTCCACAGATTTTCGAGTAATCCTCACGCTAGAATCGGCCATCAAGCTAAATCGGCACCGAAGCCTCCGGTACGGTGCCTTTTCGATGCCTTGCACCATTTTTTCTGTCACCGGGACTTCATGAGCAGCATCGAAAAGACGATTCTAGTGACTTCCGGAATCACGCTGGAAGCCCCGGCGCTGCCGGTCGGCCGGGCCCGCACGGGTGTCTGGGCCTGGATACTCCCGGCGCTGCTGTTTCTCGTGCCCCTGTTGGCCTATTTTCCGACGACTTTCCACGATTACGGCCTGCGCGACGATTACTCGAACTTACGCGAGGCGCACGAAGAGGCGGGCAAGGTCCTGCAGTTTTGTGCATCGCAGGCGCGCCCGATCTACGGCATGTTGCTGCAGGCCACGTACGGGCAAACCAACAGTGTCCAGAACCTACAATGGATGCGCTTCGGCGCTGCCCTGCTGTTGGGAGCGCTCTCGCTGGTGTCGTTTCGCAGCTTGCGCGGCTTCGGGTGGTCGTTCAATACCAGCCTCTGTTTCGCCTTGCTCGTCGCCCTGGTCCCCTCGGCCCAGGTGATTGCCGGTTGGGCGATCGGCTGGCCCTATGCCGCAACGGCGCTGCTCGCGGTCGGCGCGTTCTTCGTCGCCGAAGGCGCGATGGCGCCCGGCAATGGCACACGCCGGACGGTCGCCCAGTGGCTCGTGGCCTTGAGCCTCATGGTCGTGTGCGCGCTCATGTACCAACCGAGCGCGCTGTTCTACCTCGTGCCGCTGACCGCACGGCTGATCGCCGATCGCCAGGCTGATTCACAGCGCACGTTCCGTTGGCTCGCGCTGCACCTCGGCTTCGTCTTCGCCGCACTCGCGCTCGCTTTGGGCGTCATGAGCATGCTCTATGCGGGCGGTGTGTTCGTGCGGTCCGGCCGGGTCGCCTTCGAAACGCACTGGGTCACGAAGCTCGGCTGGTTCCTGGGCCAGGTCGTACCCAATGCCCTGAGCCTGTTTGTTCTCAACGACGACAACGGGCGGGACCGCGGTTTCTATCTGGCGGGCGCGGCGCTCGCGGGCCTGATCCTGATCGCCGGCGCCGTGCTCGAGTGGCGGCGCCGTGGGCGCGCCCGTGGTTTGCTCTGGAGCGCGGCCCTGGTCGGCTTGCCGATGTTCGCCTGCGCGGCCAGCCTGGTCGCCTCGGAACGCTATGCGACGTATCGGACCATCTTCGCGATGACGGCGGTCTTGCTGTTGTTCCTGGTCGCCTCCGTGGCTCGTTTGACCGAATCGTTCGATTCCGGCGCGCGGCGTCTCGTGGCGGCGGTTGTTTTGACCGTGGCCTTCCTCACCGCCCGGCACCACGCCTACGCACTGCTCGCCGTCCCGCAGGGCAATGAGTGGCAGCTGATCGTCGACGGCGCCAAGCGCGTGCAATTGCCCAAGCATCCCGGCGACCCGAAACCGCGGATCTTTGCGATCGCCTCCTCGCCCGCCGATATTTCGACCGCAACGATCTATCACGACGAATTCGGTTCGCTGTCGACCAATTCGGAGTGGGTGCCCAAGGAAATGTTCAAGCGCGCGATGCATGATCTGCATCCCGGCATCGCGAACATCGACTCGCGCTACGAATTTGCGGAAGGCTATAAACTGCCGCCCGATCAGCACTACAACCTGATCGTCGACCTGCACCGGCTACGCCACTTCTACACGAACAATTAGCGCTGACCGAGCAGGTCCGTGGGCCGCTTAGCGTCCCAACGCGTCCGCCACTCGACCCACCAGAATCGCGGCGGGCACCGAGATCGGCCAATAGCCGTGGAACGGGATGGGTTTGATCGCGGTGATCGGCAGCGGAAATTCGTTCGCCGGCGCGACGATCCGCTCGGCGAGCGCGCCGCCCAGGGCGCAGCCCAGTGCAACCCCGCGGCCACTGTAGCCAAGACAGACGAGCACGCCGGGTGCCGGCTCATGCACGTGCGGGTATTGGTCGGCGGTAAATCCCAAGCGGCCACCCCAGCCATGCGTCCAGGCGACGTCCGCGAGGCTGGGCCACAGGCGCCGCGCGTACTGCACGATATGCGGGATGTCGGTTGCGGCGCGGATTTCCCGCATGGGACCGCGGCCGCCGATGATCAGGCGGTTCTGCGCATCGAGCCGGTAATAGACCGTGACCGTACCGCTTTCATAGACGACCTGGCCGCCCGGCAGCACCTCGCTCGCAATCGCTGCGGGTAGTGGTTCGGTGGCGGCGATCGCGCCGAACACCGGCACGACCGAGCGTCGCAGCTTCGGCCACAATCCGTCCGTATAGCCGTTGGTCGCGAGCACCACCTGCTTGCTCGTGACGCCCGCCGTCGCGGTCCGTGCCCGCCATGCCGTGCCCGTCCGCTCGAGCGCCAGCACGCGCGAGTTCCCGTGTACCGCCGCACCGGCGCGCACCGCCGCCGCCGCGAGTCCACGCGCATAGCTCAAGGGGTTCAGCGCACCGCCGCGCGGATCGAGCATGGCGCCGGCATACACGTCCGTACCCGTCGCGCGCGCGATCGCCGCGGCGTCGAGAAAGCTCACGGGTGCGTCCCGACGCTGCAGCTGCTCGAGCGTGACGCGGATGCCGGCAACATGGCGCGGGTGGCGCGCCGCGCGCAGGGTGCCGCAGCGACGCAGCTCACATGCGATCCCCAGTCGCTCGATGAGCGCGAACACGAAGGCGGGCGCATCGCCTGCAAAGCGCAACATCCGGGCGCCGCGCTCGGCACCGAAATCGCGTTCCACGCGCTCGGGATCATGCTTGAGACCGGGATTGACCTGGCCACCATTGCGCCCCGATGCACCCCAGCCGGGCTCATAGGCCTCGAGCAAGACGACGTCGACACCGCGCTCCGCGAGATGCAGCGCCGTCGAGAGTCCGGTGAAACCACCCCCGATCACGAGGACGTCGGTCTTGCGCTCACCCTCGGGCGGCGGCAGCGGGTCCGCGCGCTCGGCGGTCTCTAGATACAAATTGGTCATGCTGCTGGATCGGAACTCGATATTCTTCGCTATGCTAAACGAAAGCTTGGGCATCGGCCCCTGGCAATGGCTGGTCGCGGCCGTGGGCGCCCTCATGGTCGGTGTCTCCAAGACCGGTGTCGCGGGCCTCGGGATCCTGTTCGTCGCGGCCTTCGCGATCGTCTTTCCGAGCACGAAACAAGCGACCGGGATCGTCTTGCCGCTGTTGATCCTCGGCGATTTGGTCGCGGTGTTCTCGTATCGGCAGCACATGCAGTGGTCCTACCTGCGGCGTCTGTTTCCCTGGACCGCCGTCGGCGTCGTGATCGGCTTCGTCGCGCTCGGCCGATTCTCCGATCATGCCGCGCGCCTCTGGATCGGCAGCATCATTCTCGCGATGACGGCGTTGAGTTACTGGCTGCGCTGGCGCCGCGCCGCGGGCGCGGCTCTCGCGGGCGGCGCGCTCCAGCATTGGGGTGTCGCCGCCGTCATCGGCGTGATCGCGGGCTTCACCACGCTGATCGCCAATGCCGCGGGACCCTTGATGGCGATTTATCTCGTCGCGATGCGCTTACCCAAGCTCGAGTACGTCGGCACGGCCGCGGTGTTCTTCTGCCTGCTGAATCTCTTTAAAGTGCCGTTCATGGTGGATCTCGGCCTCGTGACCGCCGCGAGCCTGACCTTCAATGCGATGCTCGCGCCTTTGGTCCTGATCGGCGCGTTCGCGGGTCGATGGCTCTTGACGCGCATCAATCAGCGGCTGTTCGAGGAACTCGCCCTCGGCTTGAGCGTGATCGCGGGCCTGTTGTTGCTGCGTTGATGCGCCGAGGATCTCGAGTGCCGACTAGCGAGTCCGCTCAGAGCGTCGGTGATCGTCATAGCGATCGCCGAGGCGCTGAAAAGCCGCCGGGTCATGGCCAACGACGACAGCGCCCATACTGTCGGCGATAGCCGCTTGCCAGGCATCATTTTCACCCAACCGCTGTGTGGCCCGCCGCTGACGCATGGCGACACGTTCGGCGTGAGTTCGGTGTATGGCCTGCCAGGAATAGCGGCCAAGGTATGCGCGGATCGCATCTGGGTGGACGGCACCTTCGAGTACTTCCGCAAGTGTGATCGGCGTAATCCAGAGCTGAGCGGTCTGATTGTTCTCCAACCAGCGCCGCGCAGGGCCGTCATCTGCGTCAGCCACCTCGTTCAAGAGATCGATCATGAACGAGGAGTCGAGAATGCACTTTTTCACCGCCGATTGATGCGCAAGCGTTCATCGCCGACACGCTGACGCAGGTCCTCCAGGACATCGGCCGCTGTCATGAAAGGTGCTTCGCGAATGAGCTGACGGACATAGGTCGCTTTCTTCATGCCTGCACTGCGTGAGCGCTTGGCAAGGATTTTCGCTTCGTCGTCTGTTAATCGAACGGTCAATATCGCCATGATCTGCAGGATAATATCTGTATTTCAATTGTATGTCAATAAATCAAGGGATTGCACAGTCGACGTTTCAATGCGAGTGATTCCCATTCGGATGCCGCCCAGGCCGCGCACCACGGCGCGACCGGGGTCCGATTGCGCAATCCGCCCAAGGCAGCCAGAATCACCTTTGCAACATCCGTCAAGGAAGGGTAAATGCAATATCAAGGTCTATTTGGGTTGATCGTATTGATCGCCGACGTCTGGGCGATCATCAACATTTTTCAAAGTCCCGCCAGTACCGACCGCAAAGTGCTGTGGACGGTGATCGTGGTCATCCTGCCGATCGCGGGCTTCATTGGCTGGTATTTCTTCGGCCCACGGACGAATCGGTCCTGACCGATGCGGTCGCGCGCCCATGCCCATCACGGCCATGAAATCCACCAGCTCGGCACGATCGGCTGGCTGCGCGCGGGTGTGCTCGGAGCGAACGACGGCATCGTCTCCACCGCCAGCCTGATCGTCGGCGTCGCCGCGGCGCATGCAAGCCATGCGAACGTCCTCTTGACCGGCGTCGCCGGCCTCGTCGCCGGTGCGATGTCGATGGCAACCGGGGAATACGTGTCGGTGCATTCCCAAGCCGACACCGAGGCGGCCGCGATCGAGCAGGAGCGCGATGAGCTCGCCGCCGACTATGCGGGCGAGAGCCGCGAACTCACCGAGATCTACGTGCGCCGCGGCCTGCAGCGCCCGCTCGCGAAACAAGTCGCGGAGCAGTTGATGCAGCATGATGCGCTCGGCTCGCATGCCCGCGACGAACTCGGCCTGACCTCGACCGCACAGGCACGCCCACTGCAGGCGGCCGTGGCATCGGCCTTGAGTTTCTCGGTCGGTGCGGCAATGCCCTTAGCAGTGGCGACACTCACGCCGGAACCGCAGTTGATCGTCACGACCATGCTCGTGTCCTTGCTGTGTCTGCTGTGCCTCGGCGGCGTCGCCGCGCGCGTCGGCGGCGCGAACGTCATGACCGGTGCACTGCGGGTGACTTTCTGGAGTGCCCTCGCGATGGGAATCACAGCAGCGGTCGGCACGCTGTTCGGCCGGATTGCTTAAGGCGCGCGAAAGCTTCGGCGCAGCGGCAACTGCGGCTATGATGGCGGCCCCTCGAGCTGCCCCAAGGATTCCATCCCCCATGCCCGATCCCGCCGTCAATCGCCGCATCGTCCTCGCCCAGCGTCCGCAAGCGGTCGCAACGGTCGCCGATTTCCGGCTCGAACGCATCGCCGTGCCGAGCATCGCCCCGGGCGAGATGCTGCTGCGCACCCTCTGGCTGTCCCTGGATCCCTATATGCGGGGCCGCATGAGCGACGCCCCCTCGTATGCGGCGCCCGTCCCGGTCGGCGGCGTCATGACCGGCGGCACCGTGGCGCGCGTCGAGGCGAGCCAGCACGCGGATTTCGCGGTCGGCGACCTCGTACTGAGCACCAGCGGCTGGCAGGACTATGCAGTCTCGAACGGCGCCGGGGTCGTGAAACTCGCACCGACCATGCCCCGCCCCTCTCTTGCGGTCGGCGTGCTCGGGATGCCGGGTTTCACGGCCTACATGGGTCTGCTCGACATCGGCAAACCGAAGGCCGGCGAGACCGTCGTCGTCGCGGCGGCGACCGGCGCGGTTGGCTCGGTCGTGGGCCAAATCGCGAAACTGCACGGCTGCCATGTCGTCGGCATCGCCGGCGGCCCCGAGAAATGCGCCTGGGCCGTGACTGAACTCGGCTTCGATGCCTGCATCGATCATCATGCGACGGACTTCGCGGCCGAGCTCGCGGCTGCTTGCCCCAAAGGCATCGACGTCTATTTCGAAAACGTCGGTGGCAAGATCCTGCGCGCCGTAGTGCCCTTGCTCAATACCCATGCGCGGGTGCCGCTCTGCGGTCTGATCGCGCAGTACCAAGGGGAGATCGGCACGGGCGGCAAGGATTTCTCGGCCCAGCTGCTGCGAGCCATCTTGGTCAAACGTGTGACGGTGCGCGGCTTCATCATCTTCGATGATTATGGCGCGCGCTTCGGCGAGTTCCGCGACCAAATGTCCGCCTGGCTGCAGGCCGGTAAAATCAAATATCGCGAAGACGTCGTCGCGGGCCTCGAGCGGGCGCCCGAGGCCTTTCTCGGCCTGCTGACCGGGCAGAACTTCGGCAAGCTGGTGGTCAAGGTTTCCGCCTGATCGCCTCGCTGCCGCGACTGACCACCCACACGCTCGTGATCGTCGCGAGCTTGCTCACCTATGTCTTGACGACGCGCGTCGAGCGCGAGCGGCGCCCCCCCGCGGTGGCGATCGCCTGGGTCTTAGGGATGGTCGCCGTGCCCTACCTGAGCCTGCCGCTCTACCTCTTGTTCGGCCGGCGCAAGCTGCAGCGCCACGAGCCCCACCGCAGCACGCTGCCGCTGGGCCGACACTGGGCAGAAGACTTGTCGGTGAGTTTCGGTTTGCCACCCGCCTCCGAGTGCCGCATCCGCATGCATCGCGACGGTGCGGCCTCGCTCACGGCGCTGCACGAAGTCATCGCGTCGGCCGAGAACCGCCTCGATCTCTGCACTTACATCCTCGGCGAGGACCCGATCGGTCGGGAAGTCGCCGCGCAATTGCTCGAGCGCGTGCGCGCCGGGGTGCGCGTGCGGCTGATGCTCGACGGCGTCGGCGCGATCCAGTTGCCGTCGCGGGTGTTCCGCGATCTGCACGCGGGCGGCGTCGAGACCGCCGTGTTCAGCCCGCTGCTCGCGCGCCGCACGAGCGGACCGCGCAACTTGCGCAACCATCGCAAACTCTTGCTCGCCGATGATGCCCGGCTTTGGGCGGGCGGCCGCAATCTCGCCGCCGAATACTTCATCGGCGCACACGGTCGCCCGGCCTGGTGCGACCTGAGCTTCGATCTCGAGGGACCCGTCGCCGCGGCGGCCGCAGACCAATTCGAAGAAGACTGGGTCGCCTCGAAGGGCAAGGCCGCGACGCCGCTGCCGGCGACCGACTCCGGTTCGGTCGATCGCAGCACAGGCAGCGCCTTCGGCGCGCATCCCGCCCAGTTCCTGCCGAGCGGGCCCGACCAGAGCGAGGACACGGTGCAGGCCTTGCTGCTCGATGCCTGCTTCCGTGCCGAGCGCCGCGTACTCGCCGTGACGCCGTACTTTGTCCCGGATGCGAGCTTGGGACTGGCGCTGCGCCTCGCGGCGCGCCGCGGCGTGAAGATCGACGTCTGCATGCCGGCGAAGTCGAACCATATCCTCGCCGACTTCGCGCGCAGCCGCACGCTGCGCTCGTTGAGCGAGGCCGGCGTGACGTTTCATTTGTTGCCGTACATGGTGCACGCGAAAGGCGTCGTGCTCGACGAGACGCTCGCGCTGTGCGGTTCGCCGAATCTCGACTCGCGCAGCCTGCTGCTGAACTACGAGTCCGCGTTCCTGTTCTACGGCAAGACAGAGATCGCGTGGCTCGCGCACTGGATCGAGGTCCTGATCGCGGACTCCGTGCCCTACGCCGCACAGCCGCCGACGCTGTGGCGGGATCTTGCCGAGGGCTTGCTGCTGACGGTGGCGTATCAGCTTTGAAACTGGGGGCTTGGCGCCCGCGTTCTTGTCAGATAACGCCTACACGGGATCACACCGGTACCGCGGGCCGCCCATAGTATTCTTTAGGGGTGAGTCGGATCGTCCAGCGCGGCAGGTGACGGGTGGAGTTTAAAGACTATTACAAGGTCATGGGGGTCGCCCGCGATGCGACCGAGGCCCAGATCAAGCAGGCCTATCGCAAACTCGCGCGCAAGTACCACCCCGATGTCAGCAAGGAAAAGGACGCCGAGGCGCGCTTCAAGGAACTCGGTGAGGCCTATGAAGTCCTGAAAACCCCGGAAAAGCGCGCCGCCTATGATCAGTTGGGCTCCGGGCCGCGGCCCGGCGAGGATTTCAGGCCGCCGCCGGGCTGGGATTCGGGCTTCGAATTCAGCGGCGCCGGGGCCGGCGACGGCACGGATTACAGCGATTTCTTCGCCTCCTTGTTCGGACGAGAGGCCCGCAGCGGTGGCGCGGGTCGCGGCCGCCGTCGAGCCGCGAGCACGCAGGGCGAGGACCAACACGCGAAGATTACACTCGACCTCGAAGCGTCCTTGCAGGGCGGCCAGCGCAGCCTGACGCTGCGCGCGCCCGGCCTCGATGCCGACGGGCGCGTCACGACCAAGGACCGCACGCTCAACGTGCAAATTCCGAAGGGCATCCTTGCGGGTCAGAGCATCCGTCTCGCCGGCCAGGGCGCGCCCGCCGAAGCGGCCGACGGGAAGCCGGGCGATCTCTACCTCGAAGTCGAGTTCCATCCCCATCCGCTGTATCGCGTCGATGGGCGGGATCTTTATTTGTCGTTGCCGGTCACACCCTGGGAGGCGGCGCTCGGCGCGACGGTAACGACGCCGACGCCGAGTGGCGCGGTGCAACTGAAAGTCCCTGCGGGCTCGCACGGCGCGAGCAAACTGCGCCTCAAGAGCCGCGGGATTCCGGCGAATCCGCCGGGCGATCTGTATGCGGTGCTCGAGATCGCGCTGCCGCCGGCCGAGAACGAGGCGGCGCGTGCGGCCTACCGCGCGTTCGCAGCGGCGCTGCCGTTCAATCCACGCGCTGCCTTGGGAGGCTGAACGATGTCAGTAGGCCAATCGACGACGCCCAACAACGAGATCTTCGAACATTACGCCTTGCTCACGATCCACGATTTGAGCCGCATGTGCACCGTCGAGCCGCAGCATATCGTGGCGCTCGTCGAGGAAGGGATCTTGCAGCCGCTGCCCGATGCAGCCGGCGAATGGCAGTTTGCCGGCGAGAACCTGCGCCGCGCACGCCTCGCCCTGCGCCTGCAGCGGGATCTCGAGATCAACCTCGCGGGCGTCGCGCTCGCGCTGGAATTGCTCGAGGAAATTCACCAACTGCGTCGTGCGATGCGGCGCGCCGGAGTTCCGCCATGACCGATCAGTCCTCCGATGCGTTCGTGTTCTTCGGCGCCACGGGCGATCTCGCTTACAAGAAGATCTTCCCGGCCCTGGCCTCGATGATCCAGCGCGATCGTATGGACATCCCCATCATCGGTGTCGCCCGTGCCGGCTGGGACGTCGAGAAACTGCGCGCGCGGGCGCGCGAGAGCATCGAGCACAACGGCACGTTCGACGCCGACACGTTCGCCAAATTGTCCTCCCGCTTGATCTACGTCGATGGCGACTACAGCAAACCGGACACCTATCAGCGCCTGCACACCGCGCTCGGACAAGCCCAACGGCCGGTCCACTACCTCGCGATTCCGCCGAGCATGTTCGCCGACGTGGTCACGGGACTCGCCGGCGCGGGCGCATCCGAACATGCCCGGCTCATCGTCGAGAAGCCCTTCGGCCGTGATCTGGCCTCGGCGCAGGCGCTCGACCGTACGCTGCATGCGACCTTCCCGGAGACCTCGATCTTTCGCATCGACCACTACCTCGGCAAGGAAGCCGTGCAAAACCTCTTGTTCTTCCGGTTTGCGAACAGCTTTCTCGAGCCCATCTGGAACCGGCGCTACGTGCAAGACGTGCAGATCACGATGGCCGAGAATTTCGGCGTGCAGGGGCGCGGCGCCTTCTACGAGGAAGTGGGTGCGATCCGCGATGTCATCCAGAATCATCTGCTGCAGGTGATCGCGCTGCTCGCGATGGATGCGCCCGCGGGGCATGACCCGGAAGCCATGCAAAACGAAAAGCTGCGCCTGTTCCGTGCGATCCGGCCGGTGAGCCCGAAAGACGTGATCCGCGGCCAATTCCGCGGCTATCGCGAGGAACGGGGCGTCGCGGCGGATTCGCAGGTCGAGACCTTCGCCGCGCTACGCCTGCATATCGATACCTGGCGCTGGGCCGGCGTGCCGTTTTATCTACGCGCCGGCAAGTGCCTGCCCGTCACGGCAACCGAGGTGATCGTGAACCTCAAGACCCCGCCGCTGCCCGTATTCGGCGACCAGAAGGCCCCGCTGCCCAACTATTATCGCTTCCGCCTGAGCCCCGAGGTCGTGATCGGCTGCGGCGCGGCGGTCAAGCAATTCGGCGAGACCATGCAGGGCGAGTCGGTCGAGTTGATCGCCCGGCATGAGTCGCGCGTCGAGATGTCGCCCTACGAGCGGCTGCTCAGCAATGCGATCGCCGGCGATACCTCGCTGTTCACGCGCGACGATGCGGTCGAGGCCGCCTGGCGCGTCGTCGACCCGGTCCTGACCGCGAATACGCCGGTGATCGAGTACGCGCCGGGTTCCTGGGGACCCAAGGAGAGCGACTCCGTGATCGCGGGCAACGACACCTGGCACAACCCGGTCGTCGAGAAAGCGCCGACGTGACGCCCTCCTCCGACCTCGTGTTCCTGCTCGACGTCGACGATACGCTCCTCGACAACGACCGGTTTGCCGAGGATCTTGGCGCGCGAATCGCAGCGGACTTCGGCGTCGCGCAGCGCAAGCGCTATTGGGATATTTTCGCGCGGCTGCGCGAACAGCGCGGTCTCGCCGATTACCTGGCGAGCCTGCAGGAGTTCCGGGTTGGCCTCGACGATGACCCGAAGCTGCTGCAGATGTCGGAGTATCTACTCGAGTATCCGTTCGCGAACTTGGCATACCCGCAGGCGCTCGCCGCGATCGCGCATCTGGCGAGCCTCGGTACGCCGGTCGTGCTCTCCGACGGCGACGTGGTCTACCAGCCCCGCAAGATCCAACGTTCGGGCATCTGGGCGGCGGTCGCGGGGCGCGTGCTCATTTACGTGCACAAGGAACGCGCGCTGGACTCCATGCAGCAGCGGTATCCGGCGGCGCACTACGTCATGGTCGACGACAAACCGAACCTGCTCGCTGCAATGAAACTCACTTTGGGACAGCGGGTCACCACGGTATTCGTGCGTCAGGGCCATTACGCACACGCCGCCGACTTGGAGAAGATCAACCCGAGGCCCGATCGTACGATCGGAACCATCGCCGAACTCCGTGAGTTCAGGCGCAGCGACTTTGAGGAGAACACATGAACATCACGCGACAATTGCATGATCTGCAACAGAGCCTCTGGCTCGACAACATCACCCGGCAGCTGCTCGACGACGGTGTGCTGCAAAAGTACATCACCGAATTCTCGGTGACGGGCCTCACCTCGAACCCGACGATCTTCGACGAGGCGATCGGCAAGGGCGGCTATTACGACGCGGCAATCCGCGCCAAAGCCAAGACGGGGCTCGCCGGCGAACCGCTGTTCGTCGAGATCGCACTCGAGGATCTGCGCCGCGCGGCGGACTTGTTTCTGCCCGCATTTCGCGCCTCCGAAGGCCGCGACGGCTGGGTGTCGATGGAGGTCTCGCCGCTGCTCGTCGATGACGCCAAGGCGACGCTCGCCGCGGCGATCGGCATCCACGGCCAGGCGGACCGCCCGAATCTCTACGTCAAGATTCCGGGGACGCCCGCGGGCGTCGAGGCGATCGAAGAGGCGATCTTTGCGGGTGTGCCGGTCAACGTGACGCTGCTGTTCTCGCGCGAGCAATACCTCGCCGCCGCCGAAGCCTACCTGCGCGGCCTCGAGCGGCGCCTCGCCAAGGGCTTGAGTGCCAAGGTCTCCTCCGTGGCGTCCTTGTTCGTGAGCCGGTGGGACCGCGCCGTCGCGAACCAGACCCTGCCCGAGGCACTGCACGATCGGCTCGGCATCGCGATCGGGTGGCGATGTTACGCGGCGTATCGGCGTCTGCTCGATTCGCCGCGCTGGCGCAAGCTCGGCGCCGCAGGTGCCGATCCGCAGCGCCTGCTGTTCGCGAGCACGGGCACCAAGGACCCGAAGCAGAATCCGAGCCTATACGTCGAGGCGCTCGCCGCGCCCGACACGATCAACACGATGCCCGAGAAGACCTTGCTGGCCTTCGCGGAGCACGGCGCGCTCGGCGCCCCGATCGCGGCCGACGGCGGTGACTGCGAGCAAACGCTGCAAAAATTTGAGCGTGCCGGGGTTGATATCGACGCGCTCGCGCTTAAACTACAACAGGAAGGCGCGGCTTCCTTCGTTAAATCCTGGCAGGAACTCATGGAACTGATCGTCGTCAAGAGCGCCGCTCTCGCGAAATCGTGAGCACCCGGATCAGTCCTCTCGCCGGCAAGCCGGCGCCCGCCGACATCCTCGTCGATGTGCCGCGGCTGGTCACGGCCTACTACACCGAGCGGCCGGATCCCACGAACCGCGAACAACGGGTGTCCTTCGGGACCTCCGGCCACCGCGGCACGTCGTTCGACGGCAGCTTCAACGAGGCCCATGTGCTCGCGATCACGCAGGCGATCTGCGCCTATCGCAAGCAGCAAGGCATCGACGGGCCCTTATTTCTCGGTTACGACACGCACGCGCTGTCGGCGCCGGCGTTTGCGAGCGCGCTCGAGGTGCTCGCGGCGAACGGCGTCGAGGTCATGATCTCCGCGGGGCAAGAATACACGCCGACACCGGCGGTCTCACTCGCGATCCTGAATTATAATCGCCACCGCGAAGCCGGCCTCGCCGACGGCATCGTGATCACGCCGTCGCACAATCCACCGGACAGCGGTGGCTTCAAATACAACCCGCCGAACGGCGGACCGGCCGACACCTCGATCACGGGCTGGATCGAGGCGCAGGCGAATCATTTGTTGCAATCCGGTCTCGGCGACGTGAATCGCATCAGCTTCACGAAGGCCCGCCACGCACCGACGACCCACGATTACGATTTTCTAAGGGCGTACGTCGAGGAACTCGGCTCGATCATCGACTTCGACACGATACGCGCCGCGGGTGTGCACATGGGCGTGGACCCCTTGGGCGGTGCGGGCGTGCACTACTGGGCGCATATCGCCGAGCGCTATGCACTCAAGCTCGACGTCGTGAGTAGCGAGGTCGATCCGACGTTTCGCTTCATGACCGTCGACTGGGACGGCAAGATTCGCATGGACCCGTCGTCCTCGTACGCGATGCAGCGACTGATCGGGCTGCAAGACAAGTACGACGTCGCCTTCGCCTGTGACACGGACCATGACCGGCACGGCATCGTCACGGCTTCTTCCGGCCTGCTGCCGCCGAACCACTATTTGAGCGTGGCCATCGATTACCTGTTTCAACAACGCACCGGCTGGCGCAGCACCGCGGGCATCGGCAAAACCGTCGTCAGCACGGCGATGATCGACCGTGTCGCCACGCGCCTCAAGCGGCGACTGTACGAGGTGCCGGTCGGGTTCAAGTGGTTCGTCGATGGGCTGCTCGACGGGTCCTTAGGCTTCGGCGGCGAGGAAAGCGCGGGCGCCTCGTTCAGCCGCCTCGACGGCAGCCCCTGGACCACCGACAAGGACGGCCTCGTGCCGGCGCTGCTCGCCGGCGAAATCACGGCGCGCACCGGGCAGGACCCGGGGAAACGCTACAAGGCGCTGACCGAGGAGTTCGGCGCGATGTTTGCCGATCGCGTCGAGGCGCCGGCCGATGCGGCGCAAAAGCGCATGCTCGGCAAACTCGCCCCGGCCCAGATCAAGAGCAGCGAACTCGCCGGCGATGCGATCACCCAGGTGCTCGACCATGCACCGGGTAACGGCGCCGCCTTCGGTGGCATCAAGGTCATCACGGCCCAGGGGTGGTTTGCGGCGCGACCTTCGGGCACCGAAGACATCTACAAGATCTACGCCGAAAGCTTCCGCGACTTGGGCCACCTGCAACGCATCCTGCGCGAAGCACAAATCATCGTCGACGCCGCCCTCGCGGGCGCATGACCGCGGCGGCGGGCGCCGAGCCGGTCATCTCAGCGACGGCGCGGCGCCTGCTGCCGTGGCTGGTCGCGATCGGCTTCTTCATGGAATCCCTCGATACGACGATCTTGAATACCGCCGTACCGGCCATTGCGGCGGGACTCAACGTGCCCCCGCTGTCGATGAAGGCCGTGCTCGCGACCTATACGCTGAGCCTCGCGGTGTTCATCCCGATCAGCGGCTGGATGGCGAACCGCTTTGGCACGCGCCGCGTGTTCGCTGCGGCGATCGGCACGTTCACCTTGGGCTCCTTCCTGTGTGGGCTGTCGAGCAACATTCACCTGCTGGTCGCGTTTCGGGTGCTGCAGGGAGCGGGCGGCGCGATGATGCTCCCCGTCGGCCGGCTCACGCTGGTGCGGGCCTTTCCGAAGTCGGAATTGATTCGCGCCATGAGCTTCGTTGCCATCCCCGGACTCGTGGGACCCATGCTCGGTCCCGTCACGGGCGGACTGATCATCAGTCACTTTCACTGGAGCGTGATCTTCTTCGTCAACATCCCGATCGGCATCGTGGGATTGTGGATGGTGTACCGCCATCTGCCGAATTTCAAGGCCGAACGGAATTATCCGCTCGACTTCGTCGGCCTGGTGCTGTTCGGCAGCGGTGTCGCGCTGCTCTCCTACGTGCTCGAAGTGTTCGGTAACCACACACTGAGCATTCGCGAGATTGCCGGGCTGCTGGCGATTTCCGCGGCCTTGCTGATTGCCTACGGCATCAACACGACGCGCATGGCGCAACCCCTGCTGCGCTTGGGCCTGTTCCAGATCCGCACCTTCCGCGCCTCGGTCAGCGGCAGCTTCTTCACCCGCTTAGGTTTGGGCGGCATGCCGTTCCTGATGCCGCTGCTCTACCAGGTCGGTTTCGGCTTCACACCCATTCAATCGGGCCTGTTGATCATGCCGCAGGCGATCGCGGCGATGAGCCTGAAGCTCACGATGCCGCGATTGCTGCGCGCCTTCGGCTACCGCCGCGTGTTGATCGTCAACACGGTCGCGATCGGCGCGATGATTCTCCTGTTCATGAGCCTGAACACGGGCACGCCCGTGGCTGTGATCGTACCGCTCGTGTTCGTGTTCGGTTTCTTTCAGTCGCTGCAGTACACCAGCATGAATACGCTCGCGTACTCGGACATCGACGAGGAGCAGGCGAGTTCCGCGAGCACGATCGCGAGTACGGCACAGCAAATGTCGCTGAGCTTCGCGGTCGCCGTGGCGTCGCTGACCACGGAGTTATTCATTCCCACCCGGCTGCAGGCGGATTCGGCGGCCATGATCCATGGCATCCACTTGGCGTTTCTCGCGCTCGGTACCTGGACGATCCTGTCGTCGGTCGTGTTCTGGCGGCTCAAGGACACGGACGGCGAGGCCGTGAGCCGGCACAAGGCGGTGCCCGGGCCGGCGGCGGCGTGACGGCGGGCGTCAGCGCGCCCGCGCACCTCATTCAGCCTTGATCGCGTGCCCGCCAAACTGGTTGCGCATCGCTGCGAGCAGTTTATCCGAGAATGAGTCGGTATCCCGCGAGCGCAGCCGCTCGAGCAGGGAGCTCGTGATGACGACGGCGGGTACCCCGAGTTCGATCGCCTCGGCGACCGTCCAGCGCCCCTCGCCGGAATCGGCTACATAGGGGGCGATACCGTGCAGCGTCGGATTCTTCTGCAAGGCATCGGAGCACAAGTCCAGTAGCCACGAGCGCACGACGCTGCCGTAACGCCAGATCTCGGCGACCTGGTGCAGGTCCAGTTTGAACTCGCTCTTGTGCTGCAGGATCGAGAACCCTTCCGCATAGGCCTGCATGAGACCGTACTCGATGCCGTTGTGGATCATCTTCGTATAGTGACCCGCGCCGACCGGTCCGACATAGCCCCAACCCTGGGTCTTACCCGGCGCGAGCGTCTCGAAGATCGGCCGATGCGCCTCGACGTTCGCCGCCTCCCCGCCGATCATGAGGCTGTAGCCTTCAGCGAGCCCCCAGACGCCGCCGCTCGTGCCGCTGTCGATATAGTGGATTTGCTGCGCCGCAAGGGCCGCGGCACGCCGCTGGGTATCCCGGTAGTTCGAATTGCCGCCATCGATGACGGTATCGCCGGCCTGCAGCAAGGGCTGCAAGGCCGTGATCGTGTCATCGGTAACTTGCCCGGCGGGCACCATGAGCCAGACCGTGCGCGGTGGCTGCAGCTTGCCGATCACCTCCGCAAGCGTGGCTGCGGTGCCGGCGCCCTTGGCTTCGAGCGCGCTGCGCGCTGCCTCGGATGGGTCGTAGCCGACGACTTTATGACCGCCGCGCACGAGGCGCTGCGCCATGTTCGCGCCCATGCGTCCCAAACCGATCATGGCAAGTTCCATAGCGTACCGATCCTAACAGTGGCGCGAAGTTCGCGAGAACGCGAAGTATACGGTCGTGCATGCGCACTGGTACAGCCGCAGTGCAAGAGCGGTCAAACGCGTGCGGAGCGCAGCATGCACATCGCCGCGGGACTACCGACCGGTTCGTAGCGTCCCGTGAACTGCAGGGCGCCCGTCGCGGCATTGACGTGAAACGACGTGATTGCGTCGCTCTTCTGGTTGCATGCATAGAGATAAGCGCCGGTCGGATCGAAGCACAGTGTCCGCGGTGAATCTGCATGCACCCAGGTCTCATTGAGCGCGCGCAGCTGGCCGTCGGGGAGTACGGCAAAGCCCGCGATCGCGTTGTGCAAGCGATTG
>Ga0209208_10000500_pt1 | contig 51122 bp, 34 predicted proteins | sample S1TSphfallax_3_FD_187694 | JGI IMG/M metagenome (GOLD analysis project Ga0209208, IMG submission 187694) | Host-associated microbial communities from peat moss isolated from Minnesota, USA - S1T2_Fd - Sphagnum fallax MG (SPAdes) (version 2) | ecosystem: Host-associated > Plants > Peat moss >... | reverse complement strand
TGGATTTTCACACTCGCGGTTTCCAAGACCGAAACCTGAAAACTTTTAGGACGTGATTTTCAGGATGTGGGATCTCAATTTTGGGACCTGGATTTCACACAGGGGGCTTCACAGTGGCCTTCGGCCATGGGCACCCACTAGTATTAAAGTGTTGCACCAACAAAATTTATCATCATTTCTCATATCTAATTTCACCTACTTTGGGTTCGATTCCCATAATGGATTGATCTAGGTAGAACATGCTTAACAAGAAGCTGGTCCTTTCCAGGTTTCCTTTTAGACTAGTTTCACTGGTTTTTTTTTTTTACTGGCCATATATCACTGGAAAGCATTTTTAATGTAGTCACTTTTTTTCTCATGGGAAATCTCAAGAATTTTTTTATTAAAGAATTGCCTAAATTTCAACTTCTGATTTAATGGAGGAGCCAGAAAGAGGTTGCTCTGGTTCCTCTTGTCATCTCATTAAGTTATTCCCCTTCTTATTCCTCTAGGTTCACGTAATTACTTCCTTTGCTGTTTCAATATTTATGAGCAATCAGGTCTACTCTGCCATGAACTATCTTAAGGATTCATTTAATTTCTGAATAAGTTTTGACATGTGTTGCCATTTTATTTTCAGTTCAAAAAATAAGGGATCTCCACTTTTTTTCTGCCCTTTTTCTAAAATCCTAAAAAAAACACCAAATTCCAGTTCCTAACAAAGTGGCTTATTTTAGTTACAGACACACTAAAAATGAACTTTTGAAGGTTTTGCACTTGAACAAATATCACTATTGTAAACTTGATAGGTTTATTTCCCATTCCATTTCTACATCAACAATAACTATCAAATCAACACCCAAGGGACTTGCTTCTTCTTTTGGGGGGTGAAATTTACATGCACACACAACTTGACAACTATTGCATACTTGTGCTAATAAATTGTTGTGGGACACTGAAGGCATAGGATATCCTTTCACTTAGTCAATTTGATACTACTTAGGAAATGGGTTTCCATTACATGTTACAAAGTTGCAAATGTCTATTACCCTAGTACCTAGGCTGGTTATTCACAAATTAATTGTTTTTGAAATTTCCAAAAATTCTGAAAAATTCTTACATGCCATGCAGAACATCTGGAAAAAAAAAACCCTCAAGATTACTAGCTTCGTTACTTAGTACAGCGCCTAGAATTGAAAAACATTATTATTTTAACTGCCGAAAATGACAAAAATATAACAATTATTAAGCACTTTGCCGCCCAACCAGCCCAGTACTACAGTATATGAAGTCAGGCCCTTGCACTCTTTGGAGTACTGACTTGTATCTAACTTCCCCTCCTTGTGGGAGGGACATTCCATTCATTTTTGATCTCTGACTTTTGATATGGGCCATTGCAATCAAAGTAGCGTCTACCTGACGTCCACTCCTTGTGGACCTAGCACCAATATTTAGGTCCAATTCAACACCTGTATGTTTTGCAAATCTTTAAGTCTCCTATTTTCTCCTATGTCCCCTTATCCTATGGTTCCTCTAGTGTGGATGTTTCCTCCTATAGAGCCATTATGTTTCCATCAGAGGTCGTGTGTTTTACAATGACTCAGAAAAACCTGTTCCAGTTTTGCCTTTGTTCTTTAGAGCAATTGTGAGGCAGAATTTTGCCCAGCTGAGAGGAATGCCGTGGCTCCCATTACACTCATAAGGCCCCTTGACAGCTCGATTTTATTATTTTGAGCTAGTTTTGGCAGTTGTTTGCAAAGGGTAAGGCTCCCTGTTTCGAGAATTATAGCTATATGCTCCCTACACCTCAGGACCATCACCCCTTGGGTATATGGAGCAAATGTCGAAATGGGTCCTTTCCTACCCTTTCTTTTTTCTTTCTTTTTCTAAAGCAAAACAGCAGACCTGACCTGACAAGCCATTTGCCACCCCCCAGTCAAGCTTGGTGGCAGAGGGCCCGGCAAGACTTTCATCTACGCACTAGTGGGTTTGAACGCAGAACCCTTTTGAGATCCTACGGTCCAAGGCAGAGGCTATAGCACTGAGCTATCACCCCTGGAGTGGACCCTTCCTAATTTTGCAATGCCAGCCAAGCCAGGCCATTAGTGGGAAGGGGCCCATTTGGAGCCCTTCTCTTATACACTCATCAGTGTTCTTAGCTGATAAACCACACCAAAAAGCAAGGAGAGAAGTTCATGTGGGGTCCTCTTCCCGCCCCCCTCCCCCCAATCATCCTGCCTCTAATAATTAGGCTCAATTCTCCTCCTCTTGCTGATTGCGTAACACATCAATCATGAATGGCTGATCTTGAAATTTGAAAATGAATGCACTACCTATGTTGCAGTGTTTTCTAAGGGATTTCTTCATGTATCCTAAGTGGCTATCATCCCTAGGAAGATTTAGCCAAATCTGGCTATAAATCAGAAATGAAATACAAATCTTTAATCAACATTCTTGTTTATGGCTACAAATGCTTATGTCTCCAAAGCAATGAATGGCGAATGCTTGTGTCTCTGAAGCAATAAATGACCATTGCTTGTGTCTCAGAGGTAATGACTAATGATTGCTTCTGTTTCAGAAGCTCGTATTGGGGGGACTAGGGGCTTTTTTTCAATTTTGAGCTGTAGCCAAACTAGCGATCATCCACAAAAAGATTCAGCCAAATTTGGCTATACACCAGGTATGAAAGGTTTTAAAATTTTAAGAATCCTTCATATTGTTGGCTACATGCTAAAACCCCAGTAGAGAAGTCTGGCGATTTTTCCAAAAAAAATTGTTGAAATCTGGCGACTACAAAAACAAAAAAACACATACACACACATATATTTTAGCCATTTTGAGGGGAAAAAGAAAGCCAACTGGCCAAATTTAGTCCAAAAAAACGCAGACATTCTAATTTGGAAAAAGAGTGGTGGCGGTACACAGAAGGAATCATGCATGACAGTCGTAAAGAGGTTTGATCATATGCTGCAATTCTACCAACCCTTCTAATTTCTGTGGAATTGGGAAGCATGACTCGGAAGATCCAAGCTGAGATGATTGTGGGTGAGAAGAGCTCAGAGATTGAAGCTCCACCGCTCAATCGCTAGCCCCACTACCCCTCCGCAACACCCCGGCTGGCTACCTCTCGAGCAGTGCTTCGTTTTTGTCAGTGTTTGTGATGTAGCCAAAGTGACGATATTGCAAAAAAGCACTTGACTTTAGCACTTTTAATGTTTAAGATTGCCTGAGTCTCGAGTCTCTACGGACTGTCTCTCTTATTCCAAATCTTTTTTTCTAATTCTGGCCCACCATTTGGTGTTAATCAGTGATTCTGACAGACCAAATCAGTTGTCGCCAAGCTTACTCTCTCTCTCCGTCGCATCTCTCTCTCTCTCTCTGCATGCATGTATGTGTCTCTTTTGCACAACTATTTTGCACATATCTAAATCATCTTCTTACATTAGTTACTTGTGTGTGTGTGTGTGTGTGTGTGTGTGTGTGTAGGAATACACTTTGTTGCAATCCATTTCGCTCACATATTCTTATCGACGCTTTTCTTGGGTCTGTTTGTTTGTGGAGAAAGGAAAGTTAGCGAACATTTTATTGTTGTTCCCCCATAGCTTTGTGACACAATGCACTACCGGGATGTTATGGGGATCGTAATGCTGTTGTTGGTGGCAACAGGTGCATGCTCTTCTTCCCCCCACCCCATTCCACCCACCCACCCACTGGCTGGGCTTCAAAACTCTGTTTTCTGTGCAAAGATCCATGTCCGGAGTTATCAGTTTATGATGGTGTTTTGACCAACATGTGATGGGTGTTGGATGTGCAGAAGTTGGCAGGAAATTTATGGTCATTGAAGGCCTTGATGAAGCTCAATCAGTAGAGGTACCAACCCATTACGAAAACCCAAAATGACCACCTCTCCAGATTGCAGTAGACACAGATTCTAGCTGAGGGTTGTTGTTGTCTCCCTATTCTTTGGCACCCACAATATCTTCAGATTTCCACAATGTCTTCAGCTACTTGAGAAAATGCTCTTAGCTGTTCATTCTACCATGTTTTGAATGCAGGTAACATCACGAGACATTCATGGCCAGCAGTTTGTGCGGCGCATGCTAACACCACCAGCAGATCCTAAAACCCAAAATCCTGTCTGTAAGTTCCTTCAAATCTCACATCATGTCCTGCAAATCTGGGTTCCTTCTTTTCATGTCCATCATGTCATTATTTGTCTCATTATTAAACAAATCACATCTGTCAGAGATTGTGTAGTTAAGGCTGGAATGGGTAAAGGTTGGTCCCTGGCAGAGCCTGTCCTTCTCTCATGTTTGTGGCTATTTTGCATGAGCTAGTAGTGATTTCTTATCTCAAAACTACTTTTGTTATTACATTCTTTCTCTTAGGGATGAGCTGGGTGCTTTTGTTAGAAAATGGATCATGTACCAGGAATTGTGGGTTTTTCCTGGAGCTCTTGGAGCTGTTCCTCCTATCAGTTGCTATATTGTGTACCTGCCCTAAAAGTTCAAGGCTAGGAAGCAAATTGTAAGTAAATTGAATTGAGCAATGGTCGTTTCTATCTGCAGTATGCGAGTCCACAGGTAAAAACTGCCTCCCAGGTGAGGAAGTGCGATGTTTAAAAGGATACCACACTGGGTGTCAATGCAAACACATTAGGTTGTGTTTCCCTCAGGCATCCCAATGCACTGTCTACAACCGCACACATACTCAGTCCTGTGGATTCTGAGGATGCTAAGTGATACTATTTTCCTCTCCACAGCTTGTCAAAGGGCTTGCAGATGGATCTGGTGATTTTCAGGGTGTTGGGGGAGTTGCCTTGCTTGGGCTCTATTACTGAAAGGTATATAGAAACATAATTGTGTACAAAATGGACCATATATTTTTTGTCAGGTGCAGGCATTTCAGTCCTGCACTCTATATAGAATTTGCCACTGCAAGTGTCTTGCTTCCAGACTGTGGATCAGGACGTTACCATCAAGTTGCCACTTGAAAGTCTATTGCATCACTGAGCAGACTTAGAATGGAAGGGGCATTACGAATAGGATTTTCTCTCAATACTGGCAACAACATATACTGGATCCTTTTATGGGCATAATCCCAAATCCATTTAATCTGTTCATGGAATTTCTTTGCAATCAGATGCCAACATCCCCACCATCACTTTTTGTTTGTCACAGACAAACTGACAAACTTGTTGTTCACAACCAGACATCAATGTCCCTGATTGTCACATTTTGGTTGTTTACAGAGAAATCCATTGAATTAGAAATATTGAGCTCATCTGTTGAATTGCATGCCAATTTGTTTGGTTTTGAGGGTTCTCCAATGATGGCATTTTCAAACATTTCAAGCTAATCATATTCGAACTTCTGGAGCTCTGATTGATGCATACTATAAAGGGTTCCAACTGATACTGATAGAACTTTTGGAGCAACTTTATGAGGTAATATGCCTCTTCAGCTGAGGGATCCATTTTCCATTTACTCCCTTCACAAAATTCCACTGAGATATCTACTATGATGATAGCAAGCAATTTTGAATATTAGAAGGCTGTTGACATGAGGTCTAAGAGATTCTCTGCAAGGCATGATCAGTCTCTATGTGTGTCAGATGGTATGAATGTGCCTTGCAGGAAACGTCTATCTATGGAATGCTGAATGAAGTTCTGTTGTACTGTTGACCCTGTCAACTCGCCCACACATGTTATATTGTTCATGGACCCTTGCCCAATTGTTTGCCTACCATTGCTCTGCCTCCCTTTCACTGAAAGGTTTTTGACTCCAGGGTACATGAAATCATCCACTGGTGAAAATAAGCCAATGCTTAACAGACAATTAACTTCTATTGGAGCAGAGTTTCTTCATACAGCATTCAAACAGAATGTCCATGAAGTATTGGGAATAGCTTTACATGTGCACTGCACTGAAACATATGACAGCAGAAAGTGTTGATTGCACATGAAATTTTGAATGTGGAGGAAAAAAGACAAAAGGAAAGGGAATATGAGATTGACAAACTATCTGAGTCGCACACGCTTGAGGTCTCTGCCTCCATCTGATAATGTGGTTAGTGTGATGTAGACACCAGGATCATCTTGTTCTACCCACTCTGTTTCAGTTTCTCTTTCATTCTGTGATGAGAAGGAGCTCTCCACTGTTCTGCCCCCTTCCTCATTTGGTCATGCCCGTTGAAGCCTATTTCTCTCATCATCTCCAGTGTTAGCTACTTGCATGGCTGCTAGTGCGCTGCCTTGTACTCCTCCAAAATCACTCTCAGTAGCATCACAAGGACTTGAACCAGACCCAGGATCCATGGAATTGTATGATTCAGGGAAAGGAGGACTTGACATGGGGGCTGATAACACCATTTGCATCCACATCATGAACATTCTTGGTTGCCATGCCGACATTGTATTTGCAAGGCAACAGTGGAGCTCCCTTTCCATCAGGTTGTTGCACCATGTCAGCAGTGGCCATCAGATGACTGTCATTTGGCATATCAGGATGACCAGCAGATCTGGACACTGATCTCCCATGTCTAGAGGCACCTTTAGGGAATCTATCTGCCCACTCTTTGAGCTGCAACATGCACCAAAAGACACACTCAACAGGATAGAGAAACCTCTCAACTTCTGAAGCCGTGAGAGTGTCCACAAAACTGAAACATAATTGAGGGTGTAGAACATCAAATTGTGACCTTTTATAATTATGGCTATTGTCACAACTTGAATGTACAATTCAAATACATAACATGAACATGGGTCTTTTTTAAAGCAGAAGTCCCCAAACCTTAAACTTTACAAAACCTTTGTGCTAAAAGTTGGAGTGCAACACACAAATGTTTTGATCTATATGATGATGAACAAAACCACACTACCATTCTAACATACCATCCACATGAACTGTTAGTACCTGGGCAGTGAGAGACTTGATAACTTCTTTGGCAGCCCTAGATTTGATAGCCTCCTCTGCAGCCATTGCAATAGCATTTTGAAGTTGTTGAGAGGAATGCTGCAGCTCCTTCTCTTGATTTAGAAGCTGGTGAGAAAGGCTCTCAATCTGTAGGATGGACCATACCATGAATTTCTAATTCAAAGAGACAGTTTATAGGATGACATGAGAAGAGATATGAGTGTAAGCCAAGGAAGTACAGTACACTTATGCCAAAATCCTTCTAAAGTGTGAACACCCTGTGTGCAACCATAATGCTTCCACTACAGGTAAGCTTTTGCATATAAAGCTAACTGCAACATATCAGCAACTGACTGTTCAGCAAAAAACATTTTCCATCTTCCATGTCTCAGGGCATCTTGACAGGCCAGAGGCTCACAGGAAATTAAGTCAACCACAGGACTTAACAGAATTAACTTGTCTCAATTACTAGACACCTTGCAATTCCACTGTAGAAGGTAGGATTGTGAAGTACCTGTGACCGGAAACTCATATTCTCAGCACTTAAGGTGGCACTGGTCTTCTTCAGATCCTCAACAACTGCCTTTGTAACTGTGAGGCCACTGATGGTTGGAGTGGGTATTGTGGCCCTTGGGGGACTCAACCTCCTTGAGAGAGGTGACACTGCTCTGGAAACAGCCCTAGGTGAAGGGACAGAGTAAGAGGAGGCAATTTTAAGTTTGGGTATTGAGGAGTTTGTTGCCTGAAATTCTGAGTTGAAACCGGTTGGGACATCCACAGTACTCCAGGATGGCAATGGTGAAACAACACTTGTGCAGGAGCAACACAGCTGGAAGATTCAGGTTTTTTCATTCGCTTTGGCACAGGTTTCCTGTCTATATGTTTAACTGCTTCAAAAATCATGGCTGATTTTGATGGTGGTGGCTCTTGGAACTTTGGGCTCCACTTGAACCAAACCATCTCTAACCTCAATTGGCCATTGGCTAAGGGCTACCCTTCTGGACAGGGGGCCAACAGTGACTCCAGATTCAGCAGCCCTTTTCAACTTGATTAAGCAGGGCTCACAAACACAGTATGGCCTGTTTGGATTAGGAGCCAATGAGGCTTTCAAAGCCTTTTTTGAACTACAAGCATGACAAAATACTGCACTGCAGTTGTAGCAATTGTGCTGTTTCCTGATGAACCCAAATGGCTGCCTACATCCTAAGCACACTCTCTGGTCAGCCCCTGACAACCATTTGTGTCGACAAATAGCAGCTGTGAAGCTAGCACCACAAGCTATACTCTTCACCTGCTTACCTTTCAGTGCTTCTACTAGAGTGGGAGTACTCCTGTCTTGTGTGTCTCCATGACCAAGCCTTCCATAGCCCCTTTACCCCATGTATAGACCTCTGTCTTGTGAGTCAGGACAGCAACATGGTATGCCCCACATACAATCTCCTCCACATAAGCCTCCCATAGTCTGCCCTCCACTAGCCCTGGCAGTTTTCCATCTGCCTCTGGATCCCCTAGTTGTCCATAAGTTGTGCTACCCATTGTGAAAACCTGTCCTGCTGTTGTAAGTGCTATTGTCAAACTATAGCCACATGCAACCTGTCGAAAATTGTGGTCAACAAGTGCAGCTACACATGTAGGCACCAAGTGCTGTTCTTTGTCTCCATGGCCAAGTCTTCCTTTGTCCCCATCCCCCCAGGTAAACAGCTTGCCAGACATACAGGTGCTTGCATTAGAGTAGCCCACCATCACCTCAACCACAGCAGCTGTATGCCACACCCCACATGCTGCCTGTACAGTCTTAAGTCTCTTTAAAGATTCCACCTCTCTTGGAGCATACATACTCTTCCTGTCTCCATGTCCAAGCACACCAAAAGTCCCATCACCAAAAGTGAAAAGCTGGCCAGTAGATGTGACCAATGCAGTGTGCCAATGACCACAAGAAATAGAGGACACTTTCATGCCTTCTAGAAGCCCATACACCCATTTGGGCGTCCAGTGGCTGATGTTGTTGCCATGACCCAACAAACCAGAATTATGTGTGCCATCACCCCAAGTGTAGAGGTCCCCAGACAAAGTGACTGCACATGAATGGTACTGGCCACATGAAACAAACTCAATATTTGATGCTGCAAGAGCTTCCACAAGCTGGGGATGTGAAACATCACAGTCTACCCCATGGCCTAGTTGGCCCCCTGACTCCTCCCCAAGAAAAAACTTCCCCATGTTTTGTCACCAGTGCAGCATGTCTTCCTCCACAAGAAATATTTTGCACATCTAGTACTACAGCAGCCTCCAAAGGCTTGGGCAACAGAGCATCCAATTTGATATCCCCAGGGATGCCAACTCTGCGTTCACCACCTCCAAGAACACCATCTCCTATCCCCTCACCCCACAATAAAACGGCACCCAAGGATCCCTCTTCATGCCCTGAACCATGGCTTGAGGAACTAACAGCACTTGACATGCTTATTCTAGAGTTGTCAGTCTGGCTTCCCCCACCCAGTCTTGTATGCACAGCCACACTGTCTGAACCTACATCAGAAGTGCCTAAATGCATTGATCCTCCAATGGATCTTCCATCAAAAAAATTGCTCTTCATTTTAGCTGATAACTTTTCCCCTGATGAAAAATTCTTTTCTATTCCTGTGACAAGGACTCCCAAAGAAACTGAAAACTTTGCGAGCATCTCCACTATCCTGCAAGACCCACAGAAATGGTCATCTTAGAAAGTACAACATGCAACCAATACATATGTCAACTTAGAATCTGTGTTTTCTGCAGGATCAGACAAACACCTCACTCATCAAAATTGATACACACATCTTCTAGAGTTCAGAGAAATTAAAATTGGTGAACCTGAACAGAACATAGTCACTGGCTCTCAAAGCCAGTTAGAAATGGCAGAAAATGAACAACTTATCTGAAATAAGTACCCAGAATTTGTCCATACTTCAAACTTTAGTCAACCTTTAGAGTTGAAAGATGACCCAATAATAAGGCAAGCAAAAAGGAAAAAGAGGAGATCCCAATATGAAAACATACAGAAGAAACCAGAGCAGCATGAACAGAGATAGTCTCAAGCATGTTGAGTGAACTTCAACAGCAACATGCATGGTTGTGTTGACCTACAGTAAAATCCCCACTGACATGATCAACTCTTGGCAGGAGGTGGTGGTCAATGTCAGACATTGAGCAACCTGATGAGTTTAAGTTACAAATCTTGCAGTAATATGAAGACTCAGTCATAGTGCTCACAAAAGAGATGGAAATTACAAAGGAAATCAAGATATGAGAAGTAGACACAAAAGAAGAACCAAATTAGCAAGGAAGACAATAGAGATACAACACTGCAAACAAAGTGGGCTTTGAAAAGCTCTGCACTCAGGATTAATAAGTGTTCAAAAGAATCATTTTGAAGATTCCAAATGTGGAAACACCAAGCAGAAATCTTTCTTTGTTAGACAAACCTCTGGTTCATTTTATTAGTAACTTCGACAGTTTGCTTTTGTTTTAGCTTGTCCTGTACACAGAATACATTCAGGTGAGCTCAAATAGAGAGAAGCTTGTTCAGGTTAACAGTGCTAAAGTTTCAGTCTACCCATGACAGAATGCCAGTAGTCAAATGTTTTTGTTAACATATCATATTGTGATCATGACCTACAAGGTGTAATTTGAGGGCATGAACAACTATCACATCAAGTGAGCACTCCTCATTGTCATGATCAGAAAAACTGATAGATATTCCTTCTCTGGCTCATTGAGGGTAACAATGCTAAAGTTCAGTCTACCCATGGCAGAATGCAAATAGTGGGATATTCTTGTTAACATATCATATTGTTCTTTATGACCTACAGGACGGGTGACACTTGGGTTGCAAGGTGTAATTTGAGGGCATGAACAACTACCACATCCACTGAGCGCTCCTCGTTGCCATGAATCAGAGAAAATGACTGATACTCCATCTCTGGCCATGGATACCTCTGAAAAATAGCCTGTTGCAGAAAAAAGACATAGGAGGCTAGTTTGAGAATATTCCAAGTTAAATCAAGGCAGTTGTTGAAATAATCAAGCAAACCAAAACTAACTATGAACTTTCAAGCTTGGTTTAGCAAAGAAGATGATCACTCACAGTGCTTTCTCCTGGGACAATCCTGGATACTGTGTTCAACCAAAGCTTGTTCTCTTCCCTTCCAAAGTACCAAATCAGCAGAGTTTCATCCTGCAAAAAAAAAACCCCAAGGAAATCTTATTCTGCTGCTACAAGGCTACTCTCTGGGTTAGAGATCCAGTAAAATAGCTCACAAGTTTCTGCTGGAAGGTGCATCCCAAGAAACAACTTACATTGGATAGTCTGAAGAGGCAAAACTTAGGTTTCCCCCGGCACCCATACTTGAGAAGCTGTGCACCCTTCTTCAGAGCAGTGATGGCCTTCACACATTGCGAAAAGATGTCCCAATATGAAATCAGGTGATGCTGCTGATAACAACAGTGTCTTGGAACAACAAAACCTGCAACCCTCAGTTTGATTGCAATTCCATCTGAATTTGATTTAAATGAGTTTCAGATCCTGAGACCCACATCCATACATGCAACTTATGAGGCTAAATTCACAGCACAAAATAGTCTAGTTTCTAATGTGCATGCAGATTATGCCTGAGAACAAAAAGCTTTCTGGTTTGCAAGAGCTCCACATGCATAATGGCATCCTGCAGCAAGGCCTAATGGAGTTCTACCAATTTGTGAAATTGCCGAGGGGATTGAGAATATTGAAATTTGGACAGCATTAAGGCATTTCGTCTATGTACAATTGTTTACTACAGCAGCAGCCTGGCTCTGATGTGAGCTTTTCCATTGCTGGCAGACTACCTCTGTCTCTCTGGGGAAGCTCGGCTTGGGGGAGAAAGGCATTCAGTCCTTTGACGGAGCTACTAGACTTGACGAAAGAAAGAGGAAGGAAGGAAGGCCGGCATTCTGTTGTACCTGTTCAATGTCACACTCCAGGGTTTCAAGGAAACATTGCTCGGCCATTCCTTGTTCCAGCCGTGGTCGACAGCATTGGGTTCCTAACTGGCACTGCAGCTGAAAAGCTCCTCCCACAACGACACTACTCGTACCTTAACGTTCTGTTTCTATATCTGAAGATGGTCGAGACGCCGAGACTGTAGGAACAACCCGGACTCGTGTTTCCTGTTGCCCTAGCATCACCCTCATCATCATCATCATCATCCCCGCTTCTTGCCCGCGCACCCACCAGCGTTTGCTCATCATGACATCATTGCCGGGTCTCCTTTGAGATTTCTGTTCCTCATTGCAACCGATGCCTTCCTCGAGATTTCCAGCTTCTTCTAGCGCTTGATCAAGCTTGCAAAATGCTCGCTTGCGACAGGAAAATCGCAACAACAAAGTTCAAAGAAATGCGAGGAAGCATGTCGGGCATTCGCGCGAGAAAACGCGAGTCCGTCGCGCGACGGACAAGGCAGGCCGCCGTGCGTTCTTCGTATTCTTTGGCGATGGCGTAACTCCGGTTAGAATCAGCTCAGCGTGAAAACTAACCACGGTTCTCACTCTCCATGAGTAGTGCTTTCGCTCGATACGTGCGCGCTGGTTCCACTTTTGGCTTCTCCCAGTTCCACTTGTGATGTCAACACCCGGGGTTAACAACAGTTATGATCTGGAACAGTCGCCAGTAGAACCTGTAAGTCCCACTTGACGGAACGCGTCTCGCCGCGTACCGGACGTTGACCCGTTTTGGTTCTGTCCATTCCGCTTCTGCTGTCAAACGGCGGGTATGAACTCCGATTATGATCTGGAACAGTCCCCCGTAACAGGTCCTATTGCGTACTGTTCCAGTGCGCCTGACAGAATGAGCTCTCGTGTCCTATCAGGCTTGGACCCATTTTGGTTCTGCCGGTTCCACTTGTGATGTGAATCAACAGGCTTGATCTGGAACAGTCCCGAGTAGCACTTGTCAGGTACCACCTGGTGGAACGGCCTATTGTACCCTACCAGGCTTTGATCCATTTTGGTTCTCCCAGTTCCACTTGTGATGTGAATCAATGGTGGAGAGCACCGGTTATGCCGTTCCAGGACCTGGTAGAACCCATTAATTGCAATAGAAACAAATATATAATATAATATGTAATATCTCTTATACAAAATATAGAAACTGAGATCAAGAAATAGAATCAAAGAAAACTTAGATAAACAATGCATTGGGACACACGAGCCCTGCCTATAGGTTTGATGAAATTATTTTATAATTGTATTTTTATAATTATAATTATTATATATGTCCTTAATCTTAATTATTTTAGCAAAAACAATCATGAGAATTAATTTTTTTCAATGAATTTTTAACAAAGTTTTTTAATAAGATGAATTTCATGGTAAAACAAAATGTGGCATATAGGTAATGTGGTAACTTCTAATGAAAAATATATAGGTTTATATTGATCTATTCAATAACTTTGTGTCTATTTGAAATAACATTGTTGTGTTGATGCATTTGTCTCAATATGATCAATTTGGGTTTTGTTAATAGGTGATGTTTTTGAAAAAGCTAGGTTTTAGTTTGCATTTATTCATAAGATTTTGTAGTGTTGATGACTGATTTGTTTTTGCTAGCATCATGTTTATGGTAAAGTCTTTGATTATTACTATTGGACAATATGAAGTTATTTATTTTCTAATAGGTTTTAATTATATTGATTTGCAATAAAATGTTTGCATTTAGGTAGTTTATAAATTGCAATATATATTGTTTGTCAGGCACTTATGTAAAAAAAACATGTAATGAGTTTGACACCACAATTTGTATTCATAATGTTTTATAATAATAACATAGTTTTATCATAAATTATCCCTATTCCATGTTCATCATAACAAGATTAAATGTGAAGTTTAATTGATAAAGTATGTTTTATTTGCATGAATATATTGTATTTTTATTTCATTTATAGAGAATATGGATGCTAATTAATTTGGATCAATCAAAATATTTTGGAAATGTAAATTTTTTAAACTAGTAAGGGATTATATAATTACATATTCTATGTACAGTAGGATTTCAACATTGAAACAATTTTTATATCAAGTTTATAATCTATAATATAGTTCCATAAATCTAAGTTTAATCATTTGCCCAAATCAATTTTCTTTTGATATATTTACACATCTTCACATGAGTTTTCAAATTCATGTTTTTATTATTTTTGGAGAAATATTATATATAATTAGCATGCATAAAAAATTTGAATGAAAAACATAATCTTTGACAATAGTAATACACATATTTACCATTGTTTTGGATATGTTTCTTGTATGTAATAATATGTTTGTTATCAACTAAATTTTTAAAATTATCAATCAAAACATTATGCATCTAGTTGCTTGAAACATCTAGGCAAATATGCGATTGCATCAAACAAACAATCACCTAAGTTCTAATGAAAATCATCTACTTGTTTAGTACTAATTTCAACTAGTTTAAAATATATATTCATTTTTGTTAGCTTATATTTTTAATAGGTATTAGGTTAGATTTCAACTAGCTTTGCCTACGTTATGTTGTAATTACTTTTTGGTTGGTTTAACTTAGGTTTGGTAAAGTTTTGATGACATTTAGTTTTGTTTTGATAAGATTTGGTTTAATTTTCAATTTTGTTGAATTATGTTTAAATTACATTTGCTTAGGTTTTGGTTATGTTTAGTTTAGGTTTCAATTAGGTCTAGTGGGGTTCACTTAAGTTGAATTACTTTGTTGATTCTTTTTATCTATAAATACATGTCATGATAATTTGCAATGGATGCCTAGGAGGGGTCCGATTTGGGTTTAAGGAGACACTTCAAGATAAGATCATTGTTTTATTTTTATTGTGGTAAATGGTTATTTAAGTTGATGTTGAAATTTTGGAATGAAATTTTACAACAATATTTTCGAGACTTGATGTATTATGGGAACATTTGACAAAGTTTGAAATGAATATAGAATGAATATGAGATATCCAAAAGCACTTTTAAGATAGTGTAACTACTATTTTACATTGCTTAAAGGAATTTTTAAAAGACATGAAATTAATTGAAAATGAAAAGGATAAAAAAATATGTACACCTTTACATTAGAATGCAATGCAACATTTTTTGGGTCATAAGAATTTTTTTAATTTAAATGTTGATTTGTAAATCATGATTTTAACCAGATTTTACAAAATATTTTACTTTTAATAACTATGTAAGGACATAGTCCATAGTCCTTAAGGTAAATGCCCCCCTTTGACCTAGTTTGGATTTGGAAAGAATTGTCCACATATTTGGCACAGTTTGATAATGGAAGTGATATCTAGCTCACACTAGTGGACTATCAACTATTAAGGTTTCATTCTAGGTGCACCCATGTGGTGATGGTTCATATGTTCAAGTAGCCACTAATTTGTGGTTAAATTGAGGCTTTACCATGAAGCATGAAAGCCAAATGTTTTGTTCTTAATGTTTCCTTTCTTTGGTTATAGCACATTGTTGGTTATGTCTCTACCATCACTTTTTTGTTAGTGAATTTTGTTTCCAAAAATAAATAAAATCTATTGAATATTATTTTTAAGAAATTGCCAAAATTTGGAAAAAAATCTAAAAATTTGCCATGTTTTCTACACATTGTTAAAGCAACTAACCAACATATAAATTTTTTTATACTAAATTTCTACTTCCTAGCTGGTCTATAGCCAAACCTGGCTAAATCTCCTTGCAAATGATTGCGAATGTAATAACATTGCAAAATTGAAAAAAAAAAAAAACAGCGGTCTCTACCGACATATTACTATAAGTTATCCCACAAAATTTAATACAAACTTATACCCACAACAAGTAAAGTAACCACTGTTATATGGTTATTAGAATCTACCAAAGATACCCACCCACCAGGCATCAACCCCGGATTTGAAAAATGTCTAGATATGGCAAATGTTGCTCAAAAATTTCATTGAAAAATGTACTTTTCCCCCAAAAAATCAAGGAAACAAGCAACAGAATATTTCCATTTTTCTCTGTTTCTTTGTTAGGACTTGAAAATTTGCCACAAAAGAAAACATTTGGGATAGCCAGCTAAAAAGCAAGCAACAAAATATTTCCATTTTTTTTTGTTTCTTTGCTAGGACATGAAAATTCACCAAACTAGAAAACATTTGGGATAGCCAGCTAAAAAAAATTCCAATGCAATATTGAATTCAACACATTGGGTGCATGGATTATTTTTCAAATGTCTGCTGTTGTAATCAACCGTAAGAAGATCTAGCCAAATTTGCCTATTTCAAAGTATGAATGTTGAAAATATGAAGGATCCTCCTTTTTTTTTGGCTACGTGTTCCAGCCTGAGATAGAATCCAGGCAATTTAGGCCAAAAAAGGAATTGGCAAATTGTTCTTTCAAAAAAAAAGAATATTGTTATGGCAAATTTGGATCTATGTGACAATTTGGCAAAATTTCACACACAAGAATGTGGCTCATTGGATCATGTTTACCACAGAGGAGTTCTGGCTTCAGATCCTATATAACAATACAAAACTTAGAAAACAGAAGAAGAAAACTACTTTGCCCAAGGGCCAGTTTATCATTAAATAATCCTTAAAATAGCAAAATAAATTTGTGTGGAAATAGGAAGCTGAGGTGTGTAAAACCTTTGTAATTATTGCAGCCTACAATCTGAATAATTTCACTCCTCATATAACAATATCATAGCCTTAGATCATGAATAATAATAATAATAATAGTAAGAGATTTTTTTTAATTGAATTTTTTTAATTATTCATCTTGTCAATGTGGAAGCTGACCCTAGCCTATGGTAGTAAAGATTGTTTCTAAGAACTAGCAATTTTTAGTTATTGACCGACCCACTTTACAGGGCTGATAAGAACAGCCAGGTTACAAGGTCTAGATGGCTCTGCTCAGAGCCTATAAATGAATGCCATGTTAGCAAATTTTCTCAGAAATCTTGACTAGGACCTGTTCCTAGAATGCAAGTACTGACACTTGAACATAGTGAAGATTTTTGAGAAAGTTTGAGAACGCCAAACCATGTGAGAATATAGGGATGGGCCTGCAAGATTCTACTGTTGTCAACTCCAAAATTCAACTGGAAAATCTTTTGAGATATGTATGTGTTGGTTGATGCCTTGGCAGCAGTGCATGAGCAAAGTGGGCCTCCTTTTTGTACAGTGGAGCCTCCTGCTGGTATGGCAGGAAATGATGAAACACAATTTCTCACTGTGTTGTCCCACCCTTCACAAGGCATTTCACAAAACAGAATGCCCACCCCTGAGGTTATTATGTCATGGAAGACATGTCTGTACAAGTGGGTACTTGCGAGGGAGGGCCACCTCACAGCATGAGCGCGAGGCGAGGCGAGAGTGTTCCTGAACCTCAGAAGAACCCTTAAAAAGTACAGGAACCTCCAAGCATGTGAACGACTGTCTTTTTATAGGAACATAGGAAGATCTCCCCTTGGCATAACCCCCCAGGGTTCTTCTTCTGCTGGGGGAGACGTCTCAAAGTACACAGAGAAATGAAAAGACACTCATTTGTTTGTGGCAGAACTAAGGGTTACAAAACAATAATAAAAGGGCATTGTGAACAGCAGGTCAGAAAGAAAATAACATGAGAATGCAATTGTGAACTTTAAAATGGCTAGGGGAAACTGGGTGGGCTGGGAATTGTCATTGAGTTTTAAGGTGATAATATGTGATAAAACAGGCATTAATTTTTTTTATTTAAAAAAAATGAAGGGTGTGTTTTTTCTGCATTCATAAAATGTGGAAGTTCATGCCTATTTTAAGCGACTAGCATGCAACTTTTAAAGGATCATTGGAGGTTTTGCAAGGGGTACCAATCAATGTTGGGCAGTTTTGATTTTCTCATAGAGTTGTCAAAATTAGCTCAGTTTTTTTAATCTTCTTTATTTTTATGAGAACCATTTAAGGTATAAAAAAAGTATTTCTTAATTTCAGCCAGTTCTCAAGTTATTGCTTTTCATAAATGTAAGAAAATCAATTATCTCCTATAGTTCTCACAAACCAATTATTGAATTTACTCTATTCAAATAATGAGATGAGCAATGTGCACTCAAAATACTGTCCAATTTATCACAAGTTTGTTCCATATTCTTTGCTCAACATTGTGGGCATATATTATATATATGAGCTAAAGAAAAGCTCTTGTCATGTTAATGTGGTGGAACTAACATGTTAGGGAGCATTAAAAGCAATGTCATAAAGACGATGCATTGAAATAAAAACATTTAGCTTTGAGGATGCACACACATCCCATTAAAAAAATTACATATTACTCAAACCTAGAATAAATAGTCCCTTTTGATGGTATCCTAAATATCCATCTAAAAATGAATATCACACCTTGCTACATTGTTCATTACTTCATCAAAAAATGATAAAACATAAGGATTTTTTTTGGTTACCTCATTCAACTTCCTAAAATCTACACATATTTTCAGTTTGCCATTTTTCTTAAGTACTACCATTATAAGTGATAACCATGTAGCCTCCTTTATTGGTTAAATGTATCTTGTTGTTAATAGTTTGTTAATATATTGTTTGACACCTACAACATAATTAGGGTTCACTTTATACCTTGCTTGATGTGTTGGTGGGATTGAAGTGTCTAACTCAATTTTGTGTTGAGCTAGCTCTAGAGGTATGCCTTTTACATCCTTATAAGTCTAAGCAAACACATCTTTGAACTCCTTGAGTAAACTTTGAAGCTCCTCAATTTTTTCTTTTGTTAACCATGCATTAGTTTTGATGCACTATGGATTTGCTTTTGTGCCAAGATTCTGTTTTACAAGTTGTTTTTCCAATCAAAGTCCAACCTACAATTTGAAGATTTTGCACTTGAATTTTGGTTGGTGTTTCATCTATTTCAATATTAGCTTGGTTATGATGATAATAGGTTTTTGGATAAACCTTATGAAAAGTGATATCTTTGGTTTAACATTAAATTTTGTTGTTTTTTTGTTGTTGAAAGCACCACTTTCATTGCTCCTTGACTTAATGTCCTTTGTTGTGGTTCATATTCTTCATCGATTTTGATCTTTGAAATTTTAATACTTAACAATGAAATTATTTCCTTTGAGATAGTGATTGTGCCAATTGAGAACAACTTTGATTTTGTCTCAAAGATCATATTTTCCTTTTCATTTGTTAGCCCTTTTAACAAGTCATAACAAAGAAGTATTTGGGGTCTTTTGATTTCTACTTCTAGTTTCTTGTTGAATGATATTGTTTTAATTGTTCCATTGCATTGAATAGGAACCACATTGTTCCCCTAGTAACCTTTGCATCTTTGAGTTAAGGTTTTCCCAACAACATAAAATAGTTAGAATCTACCACATTGTTTTGCAAAACAATAAATGTGACTACATATGGTATACCATGTATGTGAATCCTCAAATTTCTAAAGATTCCTAAAGGTTTAGTCATATTTTGATCTACCATTTTGAGGTGGTATGGTGTTGGTCTTGGTTTGGGTAAACCTAATTTTGTTTTGAGGTTCTCTATTATGATATTAACACTTGCTCCTCCATTTAACAAAACATCTTCAACAATATGCTTCCCAACTTGTACTTGGATAACTTCCATTTGGTTATCTACTTCTATAGTTGCAATGTCAACTTTATAGTGTGTTTTAATCACTATGGTTACACTAGGCTTTGATATCACTTTAGTAGTTATATTTAGTTTTTGTGGCTTGAGTTTCTACCACATATATTTCTTAAGATTCGATCTTCAATAATTGAACTAACCGCAAGGTATAAGGAGTTTCTAGCATCTATTTATTGATATATTGGAATATCTATTCCATATACATAACTTTGTTGTTAAGAATAGTAGATAGATTTTTTTGTACAATTGGTTTTGCGGACACTTTAGTCTTTGGTCATCCTACCCAACTTGTACTCCACTATGCTTTCTCCTTTTGATTTAGACTTTTTGGTGGGTCTTCTACTTGTGTTTCTTGTAGTGTCTTGACAAAAGATTGTTGTAGTCTTTGCTCTTTTTCCTAGTTAGTAGCAAACTTCTTCTTAATTGACTCTCTATCCTTGAAGACTTGGTCTTCAGTAACCTTGCTCCTAGTGATGGCCATGTTGACATCGACTATATGAATTGAAGGATTGGCAACCTTAGGTTCCACCATAGATGGTTTTTTTATTGTCTTCATTCCTTTGTACTTAAACATATTCTACATGTCATTATACTTATAATCTTATGTCCAATGTCACCACAAATATGATATGAATACCTCATAGGTCTATGTATTTTGATATGTTGAATGGCAACTTCAAAAACTACTGGAACATGGTCTCTTTTGATTCTATAGTTTTCAACATTATGATTTATCATGTGATAATTTGTACAATACATTCATGTTTTCTCTGTAATTGTTTGAGGTTTCTAAGCTAATATTAACTTACTACTTTGTGGTATTCACAAATTGCTTATAGCTTCTATTTTAAAAATTCCTTCTTCACAAACCAAAGTTCTTTCCTTATGTTGCTACATGGTTTTTCTTTTCATGCATGTTATTGCTACACATAGATATGGTTGTAATATAGATCTATAAAAATACTTAGGAAATTGTTTGTTGTCTTGTGTTGAAGATTATTAGGTAACTTCAATCATATCTTATAATAGACTTCCATTTTTTCATTCTTTTGTTGCTTCATGATTTTCAATTGACTACTACCAAAGTGGGGTGCAATTTACTAGCTTAAATCACTATGGGACCTTAAAAGTGAAATAACTTCATTGCATTTTACTAATTTCACCCTAGTGAAAATTATTTCACTATAATATCACTATGTAGACATCATGTTTCATTACTAGTTAACATAATTCACTATTGCAATTTACTATAGCAAATATGTTTATTTCTATGTTTTTTTAAATATTTTATCTATGCTACTTTATGATATACCCTATATTATTTTAAGTTACTTTAATTATTCTAACTTATATTTTATGTTATTATAGGCTATTATAAACTATTGTACCCTAAATTATTATATGTTATTTTACCTTAATGTATATTAACTAATTTATTCTAAGCTTTTAAGTTATTCAAGGTCATTTTACTTTATGTTATTATAAATTATTTTATCTTAAGTATAATACTTATTAATAGCCTATGATATTATAACATAGAATATCAAACAATAATTTATAATAAATAATCATTAATAATTGTAATATAACATGTAATAACCAACAATAAATAACCACCAATGGCTTACAACGAAATAATCACCAATAGCCATTAATATAATATCAATTAATAATCATCAATAGCCACCAATAAAATAAGCACCAATAGAATAACCATCAATAACCATTAATATAATAATTATTAATAAACATCAATATTCACCAATAGAATAACCATCAATAACCATTAATATAATAATTATTAATAAACACCAATATTCACCAATAGAATATCCATCAATAACCATTAATAAAGAACCACTAATAATCATTAATAAAATAACCACCAATAGTCATTTCTAGAATAACGACCAATAACCATTAATATAATGACCACTAATAGCCACCAATAGTCATTAATAGAATAGACACCAATAGTCATTAATAAAATAGGCACTAATATTCATTAATAGAATAGACACTAATAGTCATTAATAGAATAGACACCAATAATCATTAATAAAATAAACACCAATAACCATTAATAAAATAACCACCAATAAAATAACTACTAATGGCCATTAATAGAATAACTACCAATAATTATTAATAGAATAATTATTAATAAATATTAATAGAATAACCACTAAAAAACATTAATAGCCATGAATAGAATAGGTACCAATATCCATTAATAACCACTAATAACATTAATAAAATAAAAATTAATAGGCATATGTTATAATTGCTTAGGATTGCCAAAAATAATTTAGGGTGAAATAATTTATAATAGACAAAAATAACTTAAGGTGAAATACCTTATAATAACCTAAAAATTCCAATAATAACATAAGGTGAAATAACCTTCAATAGCCAAAAGTGACTTATAATAGTTACAAGTAGTTTAAATCGAAATAATTTACAATAGCCAAAAATAACTTAGAATACCAAAAGTAGCTTAAGGTGAAATAGCAAAAAATTGAGAATAGTTATAAATAGCCATAAATAATGTAGGGTGAAATAATTTAAATTAATGAAAAATAATCATATAATAATTGAAAGTAACTTAACATAAGTAAAATTATTATATCAACAAAAAAAATCCATTTATTAATTAATTTTTTTTCAAAGAATGGTCATTGAAATGTTATTGAATAATGATTTTATTTTATTTTTGTTCAAATGATTTTAAAATTTCAAAAAGAAATAAATGTAATTATGTACATTATTGAAATTTTTTAAAAAGTAAACTTGAATCATTCTATTTGAACAAAGTTTCAATAAGATATGAATTTTCAAAGTTTATGTTTTTGTAATGTTTAAAATGAAGCATTTGATAAATAGAATGTAATGTAACATATTTTCATAACAAGTGAAGTGGTTTGATGGTAAAGGTGTTTGCCCCCATTCCAAAGGTAAATGGATCAAACCTCATGGGTGGTGTTGTGTGTGGCAATAATGGTATGTTGATTGAATGTTCTCCTATTGCATTCCTAGAATAGGTGCCTAGGTTGATTATGTGGCCTACCTACCTAGGCTAGGTTTTTCACTTAGCGTAGGTAGTGACACGTGTCAATAAATAATAGGTTTTTAAAATCATGAAATTATCAATTATATTATATATTAAATAATTAAAATTTAATCGATTTCCATATTAGTTAATTAATTAACTAGCAAGTGAATGGTTTGGTAAATTTGTATTTCACTTGAAAGTAACCTTGTTTCATTAAGTATTAATGAAACAAATCATTGTCCATAGCAACTGGTCCTCGTTCATTAAGGGGTTAAACAATTTCACTAGGTAAAAATGTCTAAATTCACTCAAAATTTAGTGAAACCCAAAGTGAATTATGATGCATTTCTTAATAGTGATTGTAAATGAACTTGTTCATCATTTTGAATTGTTTTGAACCTTTTACAGAAAGCTAACTATAATTCTACAAAAGTACAATCTGGGTCTCCCATGTAATTGTTACACCAATCAAACACAATATTTCTAAAAGAAAAACTAAACAAATTAACAATTTCTACATTTTCTATTTCACCATTTGTTTTAGGGTGAGAACACATTACACTATCCATAAAATGTTGTCACAAGGTAGTTTTTATAAGATTTTGAAAATTATAATTGGCCATGTCATTAAATATAATTGACTAAAATGAAAAGGGATTCAACATTACAATGTTATATATATTACAATCACATTGTATGAATTTCATGGATTATTTTTGAATAACCATAACATAATGGACTTTTAAAGGAATACCCAAAAACTTATAATAGTTCATAATCAATGAATATGGACTCCATGCACCTTCATATTGTTTTTTTTAATGAATAAATGACTCAATGGTAATATGATGTGATAACATTGATACCAAAGAGGACTTTTTGGAAGGATTTTGATGATCAAAATTTTCTATGTACCTTTAATTATTATTGTTTTCTTATTAAGTCCTTTATTTAACGAAAATAATAGATTAGAAGCTCATCTTTCAAATTTAGGTTCTCCATAAAGTAAACTAGGGTTGAAATTTTTTTTATAACAAATTTCTAATGATAACTTGTAAAACGACTTGTGTGATTCAAGGCATCTTGCCTTCACACTACCTTTGCAATGTTAATTTAGGCAATTATGAACTTCCACATGTGCATAAAAGTGTTACACCTTAATGCGCTTTCACCTTTTAATGGCTACCTTCAAAATTTTGACATGAGCATGTGGGTTAAAATCCTTCACATACTTAGGATAGTTAAGTGGCCAACAAGAAGGCCTATTTGGTGGTAATGGTGGTATGCTTAGATTCATCATTGGCAATCCAAAATATCTTGAAGGTCCTGAAGGTCGTGATGGTATAGGTGGGTTTGAGCCTCCTCCTTTCGGATCCAATGGTTGTCTAGCAAAAATCATGTCCACCTCTTTGGGCATCCTTGTATGCACATTGACAAGTTCTATTTCCCTTGGAATCTGGGGTTTGGATCTCAAACCAACAATAGTATGGGTTGGTGTTGTTAGAAATGGAGTTTTAGTAATTGTAACCATACAAAAAGGCATTGCCACAAATATAATGGTATATATCTTACTAATTCCATTGTGAAATTGGAAGTTCATGGATAAGTAATTCCAACATTGTTGTGATGTAATAAATTTGGTACATGAGTTACAAAAAATGGTACTACATTTGCCACAGTTTAAGCTTTCATTTCCATTATGTTATTTTTCTAAATTTGTTTTGTGAGTCTATTTGGAATTTTGACCTTCTCATGGTACAAATCCTTTAGTTCAACATGTCCATGGTTCTTTGTTCTTATAGGTTTTAGATTTAGATTCTGGAAATGTTTAACAAATCCTTGGCCCACATTATCTTCAATAAATGGACATTCATTGATCTAATGTGCAATTTGATGATAGTATGAACATTGTGAAGGGTTAGGTCTTGGAACTTTGTTCACACTATGGATTCCTTTGCTTCAATCCCTTGGGATTCCTCTAACAATGCTTCCACTCTGTTGATTAAGTCTGGGTTCACTATACTTTATTTTGATAGCCATAGGTACACCTTCTGCTAATGTTGGTTCTGCTTTTGGTAAGCCTACAATTTCTTGTTTAACTACAAGTATTGATTCAATTCCTCTGGACATTCAAATGCCTTGAGTTGCGAATTATTGTTCAACCACATAATGAATTTGAGGTTCAAAATTTTGAGTTCTTTCTTCAAACTCTTCATCCTCATGTTTTCCTCATCAATAGTAAGGAGTGAAGCTAATATGTACCTTGGTACAATTTCCTCTCTTTTTGACATGTTGAATCTTTGTTTTTCTTCATACATCAGAACATTAGAGTTTTGTTGTTGCATTAAACTTGGTGATTCCAGTGCAACTCATTGTCAAGGTTCAAATTCCCGATTCCTTCATTTAAACTCATTTTGTGAGTCAACATTTTCAATCTAACATTCTTCTCTTTTAAAATTTTGTTGCAGATTATAGGTGCGTTTCTTTGCTTCACCAATTTGCACTTCATGAGGAATTATTGGTGCTACCTAAGGCGTTTTATGGCCTACATGTCTTTGTTCGGATTAAAAAACTCTTATAGGTGTTATAAATTGTTGATCTATTTGATTTACATTCAAATTACTATTGATGACAACTCCATTTTCCACTTGTTCATGTACTATAACCTAATCTAATTGTCTCCTCAAACTTCTAATTACAATTGTATTTTCCATATGAACAAAAACTTATGATTAAGATTTGAAAAAAAAATGTAAAAAATGAAACGAAAATTCACTATCAATTTTTAGAAACAAAAATTCCAACAACAAGATTTAAAGAACATTTTGAATTTCAATTTGAATTGAAGTCGTGGGATGGTCCCCAAATGATAATTATAAAATTTATATTCTATATTTTGATCTAAATTTTGATTAAAACATATCATGAAACTAATGCTAATAAAATTTTCTCATTTAGATCTATTCATATCTAGATTTAGAACTTCAATTTAATTATGAAAGTATGAGAAAAACATCAAAACAACAAATTTGGCTATGGAATTGAAGCTTTTCCAAAAAATCAAATACTCTTGTTTCATATTCCCACAAAACTCAATGTTCTACAATGAATAATTGTCTCCCATTCTCTTCCTTCTTTCGAGATATAACCATCTAAAAAACCCGTCATATGATCTATTCAAATTCAAATAGTGACAAAAACTATATAATCTAGCTAGTAATTCCTAAAACAATAACTAAGTAAATAAAAATATATTAACTAACTATTACCATGAATAATTATTCCCTTAACATGTTCGAGTTAAAAAAACTATTCTTGTGAAGAAACTTGTACACTTTTCTTAAGGTTGGTGTAGATGCTAGTTTACCCAAGGCCAAGGTGAAGAAAAAAAAAGTTATGAAACCACACTAAAACAATTAATGATGGATTTCTAAAAATTAGACTTTTCATCTTCTTGTTATAAAACCCTAAAACCTAGAACTACCTTTGAACCTGAAATTGAAAGGTCTTAGGAAGATAAGACTTGTTAAATCCAAGAACCAAAAGTAAAATAATTGACTTGACTTCAAAATCAATGAGTGTTGATTTTTATAAAATTTAAATAGACCTAGAATTGAGGATTCTTTTTTTAATACAAAAGTGACTAAACCAAAAACTCAAAATTCTCCTAAAAACCTAAGATCAAGAGCAAATTGGTTTAGACCTAAAATGTAAGAGAATAAAATATTAAATAATTTTGTCAAAGAAAATTCAACAAAATCAAGTTTTTTTTTCCTAAGGAAATTGGAGTGCTATTATCTTATTGTGGAAAAGCCCTTTATGAGTGGATTTCTTGGAGGCAATTTTGTAAATTCTAGTTGTAAGCAGGTGGAGATATTGAATTTTGAGTAATTTCCATTAATAGAAATTACTTTTAAGTTTAGAATTTTTTTTCACAATTGGTGTCTACAAGAGCTTCCTACTTCCCCCTCTCACTACCTAGGTAGTTACCTATGTAAGTAGGTAAGATCATAGTTAACGAGGCAGAATCCATCTCGATTAGTGTGAGCAAGATTGAACAAGCACCTACCAGTGCACCACGAATCAGCCCACAATGTTGATCATGGCGGTGCTCTGCAGTGTAGACATGGGCCTTATGGTGTGTGATGAAGCACATTCTTACATTGTGACCAGGGTTTTTTTTTAATTATTTTTTAAAGTAAAATTATTTTTATTACAGTTTTGTGATGTAGCAAACTGGCAATCACCCATAAGAAGGTGGCTATAGATCATACATGAAAGTATATTGTAACCTATTGTAAAAATCTGGCGAACTGATTTATTTTCAAAATCTGACAACTTAGGGCAACTTTTGAATGTGTCAAAATCATATTTTTCAGGTCCCAAAAAAAACAATCGCCCAAAAGGAATGCACTGTGACATATGCTTTATTGCAATTGGAAGCATGTGTTTAAAACTATAAAGGAAGGCTCTCAAATGTCATGAACAAAGATCATCATGATATTTGCCTTTGAAAGTGCCTCTCAGGAAGTGATGAGAGTTTTCATCCATTCTTGTGCAACATCAGCCCTAACACCCCAGAATAGGCGATGATAGGAGAATGGATGAAAATTTTCGTCCATTCAACTCAGATAGGGGACGATAGGGGTGTTTCTAATAGATATGCTAGGAACATGCCTAAATTTGGGACGTGCTACGTAAGGCCCCTGGATGGGGGGTGTTAGCAGAATAAGATGCCCACTCAAGGTGGCAGCCTAGGGCAGTTGCCAAATTTTGGCACCACCCCTATCTAAGCGTCTTAAGGTGCCAAATTCTGATAATTTTAGAGCCCCTGGCACACCTTTTAGAACCCTCAACTATGGGGGTATCAGAAGGCATAAGAGGCTGAGGGGTCTTGTGCCAAGTCATTTAAAATGGGATGATTCCTACACCTAGAGTACATCCCATCCACTCTTAAAGAGTATACAAAATATCTCACCTCTTTTCTAGGAATGTTCATTCACAGATATAATGTACCCTCAAACACACTAGGAAATCTGAATTATGTAACCACAAAATACTTGTCACAGGTCCCGTCCACATGGTGATCATATTCAGCTATGCGTGGAATATTTGAACAATCCAAAGCAGGTGTTTTTAATTTATTTTATTTTTATAATATCCAAAATTTGGAGAAATTTAACAAAAAAATAAAAAAAGTCAATTTTACACTAGAAAAAAAATTGCAAAAAGAAATCAAATTTATTTGTCAAAAATGGCAAAAATATGCAAACTCCCCGTATCAAACCCAATTGTCCATCTTCCCTGATCCACATATCATCCAGTTGATTTACATTGCAAATTAAAAACAATTTTATCTGGTTTTTGTTACTGTAACCTCCATTTTAAGGCCACAGTAAGGCTTTTCTTAGATTCAGTTGTTCCTTAACAACTTTTCATTAAAAACATTTTTTAAGAACCAACTAGTATGACCTGTGCCATTGGCCCAAGTGTGAACACGATCCTGATCATAGAGCCCACTTGTGAAAAAAATATTTTAAAATTGACAATAATTTTCCATGGCTATTCAAAATTCCATATCTCCTTCTGTGCCATTGGCCCAAGTGTGAACACGATCCTGATCATAGAGCCCACTTGTGAAAAAAATATTTTAAAATTGACAATAATTTTCCATGGCTATTCAAAATTCCATATCTCCTTCACCTTAGGTTTAAAAATTATAAAATCACCTTTAAAAAATCTCACTCATCAAGGGCTTTTTAGCAACACCAAGATCCTGCCCCAATCTTCATAAATGTTTTAATTTAATTTTATTCAATTTTCAATGACGAAATTGTTCAATATTCAATAACTCTTGTGTTGCAAGTCTAAACATTATCAAATCACCTTGATTCACCCCTCTTCATGAAGAAGCCTTCCAACAGTACCAAGAATGTAACAAGGGCACAACAGTTTGGGAGATTTCAACAAACAAACAGCCTTCCTTAATATATAGATTGTGAAAAAAATATTAAAAATATTAAAATAATTTTCAATGAAAAAAATTACACAAATTTTAATATTTTCCCACTTTAGGTCTAAAATTTATGGAATCGCCTTTGATAAATCCTATTCATCAAAAACTTTCCATGAACAATACCAAGAATTCACCCAATTTTTCTAAATTAATTAATTTTGATTTTTTGAAATTTTTTGGACAAAATTGTTCGATATTGAATAGCTCTTGCATGGTAGACCACCTTGTTTCACCCTTACTCATTGAGGGCTTTCCCATGGTACCAAGAGCATGATGGGGTGCCATGGTTTGGGAGCTTGAAACATAACAAACAAAGTAGATGTGTTTTTCTTTTCAGTTTTTTAAACCTAAAGAAGGTGATGAATTTTTCCTGAAGAAAGTCAAAATTACACGCAAAACCTCACATTTTCACACAAGTTTCTCAAAAAAAATGTCAACAAAAATGTTGATAGAACATTTAATTAGGGAATATTTACTGCTGGGCAACTCCTACTCTAGAAATAGAATTGACCCTGGCCCCTTGTAAAATTAGTTTCACCTATTTGGTGTCTACCCCTAGCCTGCCTCTTGATATGTCATGTTTACACTGCCAATTAAATTGACCTAGTTATCATTCTAGACTGAGTAGTAACTCATAAGGTAATTTCCAGAACCCATTTCACAACAACAAATTATTTTAAAGGTAATTCCCAGAACCCATTTCACACCAACAAATTATTTTTTCAAGTGCAACTTCCTTTAGTGCGCCAAATCCTCCCTAAATTACTAAACAGCTAAAAGAGAACAATACACCATTTTCCAAAGAGAACACGTCCTTCATTTAGTGTGAACAACGAAGTAATGAATGGACAGCTGCATTTGGGCACACCATCCAGAAATCAAACAACAAAAGGACATCATCAATCTAGTCAGCTAAAAGCGCGTGTACCATATAGATACACACACATGCTTGCACACCATCTAGACAACAAACTAGAACACCATGTGGTTAACCTGTATGTAGTATACTTTCACACCCAGTAATGAAGGACCGACACGCTTAGAAAACGTAGTAAAGACCAGTGTTGAGCGGTTCAGAAAAATGTATCTAAGGTTTAGATGGTTGGTAAGACAAATTCAACAAGATTTTGAATTAAAAAAACATTTAAGTTTAAATTATTTTCATTTTTATGAATTACCAAAAAATCCTAATTTAATAAAAACAATTGATAACCAAGTTGAGAACCAACTTTGAAAAATGTCAATTAACAAATTTGTGAGAATCAGACATGGAGTTCTCTGCAGAAGTTTAAAAAATTCAAAAAAAGAATCTGCTTGGTTCTTTAAAACTAGGTTAATGACTAGAAGCACGGTTCTCATGAAAAAGTGAGAACCACCCAACACTCCTGAAGACATCTTTGAAAATTTGTAGTCTAGTTGGAAGCCGACTTACTGTGCATAATTTGTCTACAAATTTGTCATGTGTTTTGAAAAACCTAATGCCCATGGGAAGTTTCAGGGGAAAAAATTAAAAATTGAAATGTCGACCAGGTCTGTACTCTGTACATGGGCTTTTCTTTATTGGAATCGTTCCCAGATAAGGCAGATCCTAATATGGCCCCTTCCTTATTCTGAGAAATGCCGTGGGCTTACTTTACTTACCACAAAAATGCATTAAAAAATCTCCTTTGTTTAAAAAACAAAATTTTCAAACACGGACCCAGGAAGGGGGGCCAGCCCCACAGGTGTACGGCCTGCTACTGGGTACCAAGTACATACCTGCCATCTTGACCGTAAACAACAAGAGGGCAGGTGGAAGAATGGGCAGCCGAACCCACCGACCCAATATTTGTTTTTGGCGATTTTGCGTTATAGCCAAAAGTGGTGATGATCTACATAAAGATTTAGCCAAATTTGGCTACAAGCTAAATACGAAAGCAGAAACTTTAAAACATGCTTCTACATATTTGGCTACCTATTTGAACTATGCATAGAAATATGGCCATTTCTACTATTTTTTCGAATTATGGCTATTGAGAAATCTAGAAAAGCACTTGATTTATCATCTAAAATTTTGTATATAGCTTTTTGGCAACATCTAGACATCCCCAAAAAAAAACTTTAAAAAAAAACGTACCGTAAACAAGAGCCAAAGAGGTCGATGAAAAGATCGCAGAACCCAACTTACTATCTACCCAACCTCACGCGGCAGCCGCGTGCGCTTCTTCCAGTGCATTCCCCCTTGGCAGCTTCTATTCATCGCACTGAGATGCTGTTGCAAGTGCAATCTTTCTTCTTCTTCCTTCACGCGAGAGTTTTTCTTTCCTTTTGGGGATTCTTCTTCTTCTTCTTGAATTGGAATTTTTCTTTTTTTCATGGCCAAATTGATCTTGTGGTTTTATCCGACCAATTTTTTCTTTGATTGAAGCTGCTGCTCATGGGAGGAAGTGATGGTTGGTTGGTTGCTTGATTTCTTGATTGCTTGATTGCTTGCAGCCTGTTGATATGGTCTGCAACAACTGCTGTGCATATTAGGATTTTGTGTGTAGTGGGTTTGTGTTCTAAGCTTGTAGGGATTAGCACTAGGGATTAGAGAATTTAAAGCTCGTGCAGGCAGCAACTCGGAAGAATTGGGTTGTCGAATTGAAACACACCCACCAAGAAAAAAGAAAAGAAGAAGTAGAAGTAGAAGAAAGAAGATCGTTTTTTTTATGATGCGAACCGCGACGTGGTACTGTAATCCACTGCAATGCGTATGATATCATGAAGCGAATGAGGATAATGGTGTCAAAGCAGCAGCGGCAGCAGACTGGCGCAGCTGCACCCAACTGCTGCTCATCAAGATCAAGTTGTACCTGCAACTCTACTAGTCCTGCAGCAGCAGCAAGCTCATGTTCCCAGCAGCAGCAGCAGCACCTCAAGGTCTTCAGTACTGCCAGTCTAAAAAGTAAGCTTAAGGCAGCTCTAGTGTGGCGGCTGCCGGATCACGACAGCAGCAGCAGCATGAGCACCACCACCACCAGCACTACAACTACGATTTCTAGCCAGACTTTGTCAAAGGAGTCCTTCTCACAAGTCGACTCCTCCGCGAATTACAGCACTAGCAGCAGCAGCAGCAGTGTGACATCATCGCAGCAGCAGCAGGTGCTAGGCATCAAGGATATGCTGTCAGATGGAGCTATCATTTTCAAACTCAAGGATCTGAGCATGGCAACAGAGAATTTCCATCCTGCTAAGAAAGTGGGCAATTCTGTGTTTCGGGGTTCTCTTCATGGCATGGATGTAGCAGTCGTGGTGCTCAAGAACAACAACAGCAACAAGGGATCAGGAGGAGGCTCAGATTTTGTTGCTGAGATGAAGAACTTGTGTAGTGTCCATCACACAAATCTTGTGAAACTCATCGGTGGCTGCATCAATGTGCAACATGGCCAGATTTATCTTGTCTATGAGTTTATTGCCAGTGGAAACCTGCAGCAATACCTTCACAGCCAGTACTCGCCAGGATTCTCAGGTCTTCCCACTTGGACAAGCAGGCTGCAAGTGGTCCTTGATGTTGCCAAGGGACTTGAATATCTCCATCACCATACATATGCTGGACCCTTTGTTCACAAACACTTGAAAAGTAGCAATATCCTCTTGGACACTGAACTTCATGCTCAAATTGCGTATTTTGGGGTTGCGAAAATTCGAGATCAGATGGGTTCATCACCAGCAGCAGCAGAGGGTCAGGGTTCCAGCAGGAGCATAACAAGTACTAGTGGAGAGCTGCAAGAGCAAAGGGATCATGCAGGCTCAGATCATCATCAGACTTCTTCTACAAGGGTGATGCAACTTCCAGGAGGAGTCCAAGTACGGCGCGCAACTTTCACACAATCTCACAGCATCCGGATTTCAGGGACACATGGGTACATGGCACCAGAGGCAAAAGCTGGTGGTTTGATCACGCCAAAGCTCGATGTGTTTGCATTTGGTGTGATTTTGTTGGAAATCATGTCAGGCAAGGAGGCGGTGAGTTTCTGCCAGACTGCAGATCAGACTGGCACAAACACTTTGAAGAAGACTCATCTCCCTGATGTCATAAGGTCCATCCTTGCAGACAAGGAACCAGGGAGAAGACTACGAGCATGGATGGATCCCTTGCTTGGAGACTCTGCCCCTCTTGACTACGCACTCAAGACTGCAGAGCTCGCCAAGGATTGTGTGGATCCTGATCCCAACTCGAGACCCAATATGAGTAAAGTAGCTCTCACTCTTTCCAAGATTCTCATGAATTCTCAAGCACAAGAGAAAAGCATTCTGGCAGCTAAGAGTCTCCTCACAACTATGGAGCCTCGGTGAGCTTTAAACCCTAAACCCTCAATTTTTGAAGACTGAACTTGGATTGCCAAAGACAAATAAAGTGGTTCTCACTCTTTCAAAGATTCTGATGAATTCTCAGACATGAGAGAAAAAGCATTATGGCAGCTTAGGGAGTCCTTACAAGTAGTGTGGAGCCTCAGTGAGCTAAACCCTAAACCCCCATTTTTTGAAGACCAAACTTGGATTGCCAAAGCTCATAGAACCTCATGCTCCCAATTTGGACAATTTAGTGATTGGATCGATAGTTTGGAGGAAGGAGTGATGACAGTGACTGCATGATAGTAGCTTTGGACTTGACATTCCAATAGTGGAATCATGTGTTCATATGAGCTGTCCAAATTTCCTCAAAGACACATTCTTCACACAAGCATCAACAAACTCTTGACACAAGTATCAACCTTTTTCTGCATCATTTTACAACAACATGCCCAATAACTCCAATAACGTTAGTTTCATTTGTTCCTCAGGGCTAGAATCCCCAGTCGAGTTTTATTGACCCGATTAAATATCATATGATAGGGGCATGGTTACAATCAGGTTCGCTAAAGAGACTGGTTCATTCCAAAATGTCAAATGAACTTCAACTTTGATTGACCACTATGATATACCTTGATTGATTTCAGGACTATAATCTCCACTTAGAGTTTCAATGACCCAATTTAATCTCTTAGGATGAGAAATCAGATTAAAGAAATAAAAGGGAAGAGTGGGAATATTAGCTGGGCAATTAAAAGCTAAATTAGAATCTTTGTGCATTCTTGAGTTTGCGTGACAGTTGTAATGCATTTGAGCTTATGAAAACAGAAAAGATTATTACAAACCCTCTGCAAAAGAAGATTGCTTAACTAGGTATCTCATAGTTGCAATCATGTTTGGTGTTTCTACACTACACTCGATTAACCATTTTATAGTGATTGGAACAACACACTCAATTTCTTTGGTTTGAAGATGGCTGAATCAGTGAGCAACCTTTGCATTAGAGAATAAAACAATTGATCAGGATCTAGCTCTCAGTTGATCAGGAGTGCATTTCTGAAAGGAGACAATTGATACCCATTGAGAAAGGAAGGAAATTCCCTGCGTTTTAAAGTTTAGACCAACATTGATACCAACATTGACATCAAGTGTAGGCTTAGTGCATACTGGTAGACATCAAGTGCAGGCCCTGACATTGAGGTCTGCACTCAATGTCAACACTTGTATCAATACTGGAAGCAATGATCCTACCTGACTGGTATGACCTAAGGCATTACCAACCTCCTACCAATTTCTATACCAAGTATATACCTGCCTAATACAAGACAAAAATCAATCTTGGACAATACCAGAACCAGGCAAGTATGTTCAAGTCAGACTGACACTAGTTTAAACCACTTCTATAATATTCAAGACTTTTGTCTACCCATTGCGTTCTTGTGAGATACTAGCAAGTTGGATCAAAGGAGGGCTGTGAAGAAGTTCAACTTTAAGAGATTTTTCCTTTGCGTAAGTGGTAGTTGCACTTCCGTGTGTAATTGATTCTTACATGAAACATGACATACTTGGCTTAAATCTTTTACATATTGTTTTGTTGCCACACTAGAGTTTTGTGATTTACAATGAAGCTCATGGTGTCTGCCAAAAAGTATGTCCGATGATGCATCTGCATCACTTTCCAGTTGAGATCCTAAAGGATATCCTATATCATCATCCTTAATCTTTGGACCGCTGGTGGAACCACATGGCCTCTTCAGCCACCTCCACAGGAGGGTAACAACCTCCAAGACTTTAGCCTTTGTTATTGGAGGGACCTCACCAGACACAATTTCCTGCTCCCAGGGTGCAGGATGGTTGTGCCTAAGGCCCTGCCCGCGGTTGTGGTGTTACGCCCATGTTACTTTCTCAGTTGTTGCATCAGGGAAGCCACTGCTGTCAGGGCATTACAACCTGGGAAGCGAGCCTCCGCCCTTGCTTCTCAGAGGCACCCTTGGCAGGCCTGACAGCAACACCTTCCCCTGTGCAAAATGGTTTCAGGCTATAATTTTGGTAGGCCAGGTTGAATCAACTCTCACTGGTACACCATGTGTGATGGTTAATATGTGAATATGAAACATTTTATTTATTGTTTTATGTCCCATAACTAACCATGGTGGTTAGCTATGTACTGAGCATCCATATGTATCTACCAACCTAGTAACCACAAAGTGCCTTACTTTCCTAACTACCTATTAACCACTTACATTCCCTACATGTACTTACATATGAAAACTTGTACTCACTTACGTAGTTAGTTTGCCTGGGTACTGTGAGGTGGTTCTAGGAGGATTTAGCAGATATTTAGCGAAGTGCAGCCTTGGGAACTCAATTGTGGGTCATTGTGTTCATCAAGATGGAAGGGCAGGTGGACAAGATCAATGGTTTTTTTTGTGGAGTTAAGTTTCACCAAAATTAAAAATCCAGATGTGAAAATAATTTGATTTTTGGCATTTTCAATCTCCAGCAATAGAAAAAAACTATAAAAATATCTAGACTTCTATATTTGGTTCTATAGCAAAAAAATAGAAGGATGTTTTTATTTTTAAAAACTATATGTCACTTCCAGTCAAATTTGGCTAAATCTTTCTGTGCATGCTTTCTACTTAGGTTACATCACAAAATTGACAACAAAAACATTGACAAGACAGCGGACTAGCTTGACAATGGGTGAAGGTGGAAACATGTAGGGTAAGGCATCCGCACGAGGGGTTTTACAAATTTAAAAGCACTGTCAAATAGATCAATCGTTACATTTTTTAAGGTTGTTCATATAAAGAAACACAAAATGTATCATAAAATTGTTAAGCTAATAATTTGATTGGATTAAAAGATCAAAGTTAATATGATTCTTGCTCCTAGATGTAATAATATTCAAGAAAAACATATTTATAATATATATTTAATTTTCTTGTAAATAGTTTGTAAATGCTACAAGTTTATATTTGAAGCTGCATTGTACCCATGTACATTCATAAAATTGTGTTAAACTATATGTTCTCACATGTTATGCTAGTGGGGATGTTACAACTTAATGTCATTGAATACTATTTAAAAATTTTAATGAGAAAAAAATTAATTAATGTGAAATAACTTGTTACAAAATGTTTTCAAAATTATTTATCTTCAATTGCATAATGAATAGGGTTTTCAATTGGAAGATTCATAACTTAAAATGTTTGAACTTGTCAATGATTTATATTTCTCAAAAACATGTTCTTAAAAATCATTTGAACAACATTTTTAAAAAGAAATGTCAAATATTGATTTGCCAAGTGGTTTCATGCTTGACATGATAAAATAAATTGTTGCACATATTATAACAAAAGGTTATGTGATTTGGTGGCAAATGCATTGATATGTTTCCATGAAGTCTTAAATTCAAATTAAGTTTAGCAAATCATGTATATGAATTTTTTATATGATGATGTATGTGGCATATGTGTAAATCAAAAACATACGATTGTACATAGGTAGGTACATCATGATATATATGTTGCATGTAGGTTGGCAAAAGGTATGTAAGTAGGTAATAAGTCTATTTATGTGCATCTATTTACAAGGTACCTACCTACCAACCACAAAAATTATTATTGTTAAAAATTATCCCCAAAAAATCACTTTGGGTAGCAATTTTTCAATTTTTTTGGGTCAAAAGAAATTAGTGTTCAATATTTATTGTCTAATTAGATGAATCAAATGGTCCATTGTTTGACTAACCATAAAGACCACTAATCAAATTAGATGTTTTCAATACAACTTGTTTAATATGACGAAGTGGTCAATTTGATTAATAACCAAAATGGGTATATTTGGAAATACCGCATCCTAACAAATGTATTAACAACCATGTTTATAATTTCATTATCATTTTCATGAATTCATTGTTATCTTTTCTTATTATTTAATTCAATTTTTCTTACTTCTATTCCATAGTTATCTTTGCTATTTAAAAAAAAATTTGAGCTTATGTTTAAAATAAACCTTGTTACTTTTTTATGTTTTAGAATTGTGAAATTCATGTCTTTCTTAGGACTTTTGAAGAATAAATGGAAAAAAGAAAATACAAAGTGATGACTACCATTTATTTTGGATCAATTTGCAACATGGTTGTGGAGATTTCAAAATAGTAAGAATTTTTTTCCTTACATAAAATGGGCCACATGGCTAGACAACACAATATTTTATTTTGGGAACTTCCAAAGTATGATTTTTTTTGGTGAAGATCTAATCAATGAAACCCACCACCAACAAAAAAAATTGAATTATTGATGTCCATGAGGACTTATTTATATGAATCATACTATTAATCATTATTATGTCATTGAACAAAACCATACTTGGTATGTAATAATATATTTTGATTATTTTTTATGGTGTTCATAAAAAATGTTTCTTTATCAATCTTATGTTTCTTCAAGATGAGACACAAGGTATGTTTGGAAGCTTGTGAACCATGGTACATCATTTTCAACTACACGGTTCATGATCTTATTCACACCCTAAATATGAATCTTAGGGTGAATCAAAATCTGCATTGAAAGGTATTTAATTTGTGGATGAATGTTTATGAACCCCCCAAGGCCTAGCACAAGGTATTGAGGTAAATTATCCAATACAAAATGTTGCGAAAGATTTGTAAGCTTTGAATCTACTTTTTAGATCCACACATTGGGACAAGTGGGCCATGTAGGAGTTCCAAGACAAGATTAGAACATGTCAAGTTGAACTCACAAACATGTTAAATTATACAATTCAAATAAGGTGGTTAATGAGCCTAAATGGTGCACATACAAACCATGGGTTAATTTGGATTCATAAAACTTACCATGACCAAGACTTGAAAATAATTATCACTTTCATTGTAATGTACTTTGTAGCTTCTCATGGGGGTTGTAGCCAAATTGTCATTTTTCACGAGACTTCAAAACAAAAGTCCCAAAATTGTCAAATTATGAATCTTGTCACTTTAGGACTATATCGATTATATCTTTATCATTTTGTATCCACGGCAAGAGCTCTCAAAGGCAAAGTTATAGCCCTTGAAAAAATATTTTCAATGACATATTAAACTCCTCAATCATAGTTCATTTGACCCCTTTGCATGATGATTAAATGTTTGAAAATCATTTTGGTAGTTTGATTTTCAACCTTGTGTTGTACGATTTTGTTTAAAGAATGCCCTTGACTTTAGTACAATACCATTCAAAAACTTTCAAACGGTTTAAAAAAGGCTCAATTTGATAAGGTTTGGTCTTTCAAACATTGATCCAAATATTTAGGACTCCTTGAGATTTTCAATTCTCAAACTGAAAGTTGAACTTAAGAGTTTCAGGGGTACTTCCCTTTGGCTATGTGAGAGCATGCTTCCAATTCTTTGTGTTCACTCAAAGTTTTGATTCTTTGTTTGACCCAATTGCACTTGGAAGGATTCAACATACTTTTATCTCAAGAAAAACACTTTGTTGCCCATCCTAGTAATTAATCACACCCAAATTAGGGTTGCAACAAATGCATTATGTACTATAAAAAAGCATTGTCATGGATAAGATGTTCCCACAAATATTATTCTAAGATTTGATTGACCCAACTTATTTCTTTATATGTTTGGGGATGGAAGGTTAAAAATAGCATGACAGTGAAAACTTAAACATTGTGTGACTATGTTGCATTTGTGTGTTTCATCAAGAAGGAGTGGATACAACAACATAACTTGACATTGGTGAAGTTGACCACACCAATACCTATTGAAGTCATTCTTGATTGAAGGAATGTTTTTGAAAGTTGTGACACATGTAACTCGAAATGTTAAAAGTTGCCATTGGCTTGCATACTAACAAGGTTAATTTTTAATATTATTTCATCTGTAATAAACCTTGTGATCATCCAATTATCTTTGTCTTATTTTGCACATAATACACAAGTGAATTAGCACACATGAAGTTTTTATTTAGAGCACAGAAAAGCACTAGAATGTGAGGATTCCCCCATGAGCACTTTGATGAAAACTGTGATTATGTGTTTGCACTTCAACATGAACATGTGAAGGAATGCATATAGGGTGTCAAGCACTGTCTCTTGATCTATGTATGTTTAGGCTTATGATAACAATTGTCCTCATGCTTTATGATGGGTAATACCCACTTGTGGGGGACATTACTGAAATTTCAGTAAGAAGACATGAACAATATTGATCTGCACATTGCCATTGCTAATTGGTTTGGTTGTATATCACTGCAGAGCTCTGTAAAAGGAAAATGGACCTGGAGCTCGCAACATTACCAAATTGACCTCTTACAGATCAGGTGTCAGACCTTCCACACTTCCAAATGTTGAAGGCAATTTAATGCTTTCACTTTCATCTGAGATTTCAACCTGCAATTCTGTTTTATCAGATGCTGTACAAAAAGAAAGTAATTGGAAGAAGATAGGGTAGGAGTTTCCTTCATGCAGGTACGTGATGTACAAATAAGTAAAAGATTGATTGATGTGCCTGTTGCACTGAGAAATTCCACTCTCTGTGGGAATTTTATATGATGACATATGACCTCTCTATCTACAGAGGCAGTCACATTAAAATTTAGCCATGCACATTGTGTGTATGCATGCTCCCAACTCAAAATAGAGTCACCAAAAAATGTCTCTTGTATAGTTTGCAGAGATATGCATGTTTGTTGCATAGTTGCAGAGCTATGGTCACTCAGCTATCTTAGCAAGTGAATTGAATAGAGATCTATGGACTTGTGGTTCTCTCCAACAGCTGGGAGAAAAGGCAACAGAAAAAATTAATGAGTAATCTAGTAGTTGAACCATCTGGTGAAACATAGAACCTCAATGGATATTGAGAAAGCTCATTTCTTCTTGTCTGTAGTCTCATTCCCCAAAGGAATGTACTCTCTTTTGCCACGCTGGACCCTGGAGAGAAGACAACATACAAAGAAGCTCAGGCAGTAGAGACCATAGTATTTCCAGCTTGTGTATGGAGCTTTCCTGGCCATAGCTCTATGGAATACAGTGACATAGTAGTGCAGACCCACCATCATTGCCAACAAGCATTGCATTGCAGCTGACCATTTCCCCAACAGCGTTCCTGTGGAGCATGTAAAGAGGATATCGGCTGTCTGCAGCAGCATGTAGATGATGTAACCAAATGCCTGTAACAACTGCAAGATTATGTAACCAGACATTGAATTTTTGTAGAAGAAAGAAATGGGTTCAGCCCCCAGTCCTAAGGCAAGAGCAAAAAGGATTGAAAAATATACAGCCAGGTAGATGTTGATGAAGAGGAGCACTTTCTGCAGAGTGAGGATGCTGCGCATTTGCTCACAAAGAAACAACACAACTCCAAAAGGAAGCATTAGAAGACAATAGGAAACTATAGTGGCAATGACTGGAGCGTACTTCTCTCCAATCAAAGGCAAGAAGCTGCTAGCTAGATTCTTGTTGATCTTATCAAATGAGTCCTTTGACTGGCCAGAGATTTGCTGAATTTTCGGAAGTAGATGGGTTGTCACTGCTCCGACTGTTTGCTGCAAGTTTGCAGGAAGGTCTTGAACTTCTTGCAGCAGATCAATCTCAACTGGGTCAAGGTCTAATGCTGGATCAGCCTCTTCTGCAGCAGCTTGTGAGTTATTCATTCTCATCCCCTCTAGAGATTTATTGTCACCTTTGTTCTTCTCCTTGTTTTTCTCCTCTTCTTCCTCCTCTGCTGCCTCCTGAGCTTCAGGTTTGGACAATTCCTTGTCCTTCATTGCCTTCAGATCAGTTTCCTTTTCCACTTTCTTCTTCACAGGGATTGATTCCTCCTCATCCTCCTCCACAGCATCTTGAGGTTCATACTTTAACAAATTCTTGTCCTCTGTTGCTTTCAGATCAGTTTCCATCCCCACTTTCTTCTGCACAGGGACTGATTCCTCTTCTTCTTCTACTTCCACTAGATTCTGTGCTTCAGTCTTTGACAATTCTTTCTCATCTGCTGCCTTCAGCTCAGTTATGCTCCCCGGTTTCTTCTTCGCAAGAATTGATTCCTCCACTGTCTCCTGAGCTTCAGATTCTGGCAATACCTTTTCCTCTTTTGCCTTCAGTCCAGTTTTGGTCCCCTGTTTCTGCTTCACAAAAATTGATTCCTTGTTTTCATCCTCTTCCTCCTCCACTGCCTCCTGAGAATCAGATTTTGACATTTTTTTTTCCTCTGTTTCTTTCAGCCCAGTCTTCTTCATCACAAAAATTGATTCCTCCTCTTCCTCCTTCACTGCCTCCTGAGTCTCAGATATTGACAATCCCTTCTCCTCTGCAGCATTTGGTTCAATTTTGTTCTTCCCCACTTTCTTCTCCACAGGAAATGTTTCCTCATCTTCCTCCTCCACAGCCTTCTGAGCCTCAGCTTCTGACAATTCCTTCTTTTCTGCTACTGTCAGATTAGCCTCCTTCCCCACTTTCTTCTTCACAAAAATTGCTTCCTGAGCCTCCATTGCCTCTTGAACTTCAGATGCTGACAATTCCTTTTTATCTGATGCTATCAGACTAGTTTCTTTCCCAATTTTCTTCTTCACAGAAAATGCTTCTTCCTCTTCCTTATCCATTGCCTCCTGAGACTCAGATTCTGACAACTCCTTGTCTGCTGCTGTTAGATTAGTCTGCTTCCCTAGTTTCTTCTTCAGAGGAAGTCTTTCCTCCTCTTCCTCATCCATTACCTCCCGAGTCTCAGATTCTGACAAATTCTTCTCATCTGCTGCTATTATCATATTAGTTTCCTTCCCTACTCTTTTTCTCTGAGGTATTGCTTCCTCCTTTTCTTCTTCCTCCAATGCTCCCAGACTCAGTTCAGATCCTGATAATTTCTTCTCATCTGCTGCCTCTGTTAGCTCAGTTTCCTTCCCCAATTTCTTCATCACATGAGGAACTGCTTCTTCCCTGTCCTCCACTGCCTCCTGATCTTCAAATTTCGACAATTCTTTCTCTTCCTCCTTCAACACAGTTTCATTTGGGCCTTTCTTCGTCACAGGAATTGATTCCTCCTCTTCTTCCTCCACTGCCTCCTGGTCTTCAGATTCCAAAACTTTCTTCTTGTTTGCTGCTGCTGCCTTCAGCTCAGATTCATTTGCCACTTTCTTCTTCACAGGAGCTGATTCCTCTTCTTCTTGCTCATCCACTACTTCCTCCTGTGCATTGAAATTTGACAATCTCTTTCCCTCCACTAACCTCAGCTCAGTTTCATGATCCACTTTCATCTTCACAGGAATCGATCCCTCCTCTTCCTCCTCCACAACCTCCTGAGCTTCAGATATTGACGATTTGTTCTCCTCTGCCTTCAGCTCAAGTTCCCCATTCTTCAAATTCTTCTTCTCTGTCATGGTAGTGTTCAGGGCTTGCACCACTTTGTTTCCTGTTTTCTCCTCCTCTTCCTCCTCCTCCTCTAGCTGTCCTTTCTCTTTCTCCTGCTGCATCCACCCATACTTTAGACCTAATGCCTTTTGCAGTAGATCAAAAGAGCTTGATGCCCCAACCTGCTGCTGCTGCAATTTTGTCTCCTCGACATCCTTCTCATCCTTCAATGCCATCTCCTTTGGGACATTGACCTCATTGATGATGGCCTCTAGGACTCTACCCTGTCCCAGATTGCTTCCCAATGCCTGTTCCATGGCACCACCACTGCCACCTCCATCTGTTGGCATGATGTTTCCTTCTCCAATTGGCCCATACTTAGGAGGCTTCAGTGCAGCAGCAGTAAAAGGTTCCTCCACACAGCACAGGAAAATGAGGAAGATGCAGGCACAGAACTGTGGCGACTCCATCATCATCATCCTCATCACCTTGAGAAACAGCTGACCTGAGAAAAACCAAATACCCTACTACTGTGTTAGCCAAAACTGTAAAACACAAGTCTGCTGCATCACACTTACATTGATTGCTAGCAGCTTGCTCTCTGGCTTTTGTTTTTTCTTTTCTCTTTTGCACCATCTGGAGAAGTTCCTCCTGCTCTTCACTGATACAATGCACATTCCAGCAAATCCTATGCAAAGAATTACTTCCTCCAACATTGGTAAGCGATGCTGTTTTCTACCAGGAGATCAGAAATGGTGTCAGAACGAATCAGTGGCAGATCGATACCCATGGCATGCATGTATTCAGTAAGCTCAAACAGTAGGGATTCTGGAATCGCCTGATCATAAGAGTTGTACAGAGAAAAACTTCATATGCGCCAACATCCACAGGAGGAAAAGCTCGAAAGCGACAAATACAAAACATGGACAAAAGAGAGCGAATGAGCTCGGATCTGAACTCAAGCAACCTCAGTACACAACAGGCTCCATTGAATTACGCGATTGAAGATTCTTGCAGAGCTTCTTATGACTCCCGATATGTGAAGCTCCTCTTTTCATTCTTCGTACAGACTCTCTTCTCTGCCTTCTTCCTTTGGTACTATACTTCTTCTTCCTTCATCAAGCCATGCCTTGCTTCTTCCTTGACCAGGCTATCCCGCTGCAGCTCTCTTCATTTTGGCTTTGTCGATTTGTGCGTTGCTGCTGGGAGGCTGTAAACTACGACGGGTCGATCGAAGTAGATAGATAGATAGACATTACTTCCAAAACACTCCGAATCCGAACACACTGCAACAATGCGACGCAGCAATGTAGAAAAAGAGGAGAAGGAGGAGGAGGGAATAAACCTGCAATGTCCGTCCGTCCGCTCACAGCTGTTAGATTCCGAGACTTCTTCCGAGGCTTCTTCCAGCAACGAATCAGCCCGATCACAACAAAACCCCGCTCCTCTGTAGTCAAAATCCTCCCAACTCCTACGTCGCCATCACTTCAAACTACAACTCCAATTTTATAACCGATGCTCGTGACCACAAGTCTCCAACCTGAGCACGCGCTCTCTTTTCTCTCTCTCTCTCTCTCTCGGTAGCAGCAACGCACAAAGCTCGCTCTCGTAGTACCTGAACTCCGATGGCAACGACGACGGGGACTTTCACGAAATCGGTTGCCCAATTTGGGCCCATTGCACAAAATTTGAGTTTTTTTTTTTGGTTTTTGTTCTGGAAGGGCCCCGAACAGTGATTTTAGTTTTTTTGTGGCGAATTTGCGAAAAATATTCTCAAAAGAGAATAATTCTGTCGAAAATTCGCTTTTTTGAGAGGAAAAAAGAATAGCCAAAAAACGTCACAATTGCCTACAAATGAAAGGGTGCTTAAGATTTCATGCTTTCATGTTTTTAATATCGAAAAAATTTGGCTAAATATACTTATGGACCCATCGCCACTTGAGCAACATCACAAAATTGAATGAAAAAACACTCAGCCACCTGGGGGTGTTGAATTCAGTGGTTTTTTTTGGGCGAATAAAGGATATTTTGGAACAAAAAGACCTAGGCTAAACTGGCTGGATTTCCCCACCCCCAAAAAAAGCAAATCGTCAGATTTCTATCATAGGCTCTAAATTCGCCAGATTTTTTTAATATTCAAAAAATCATCCGCCCGTAGGCTCCTGCAAGTAGCCACAGCATAGAAAGATTTTCGTAAATTTCTACTGTCAGATCTGATTTGTACCTAGTCATTTCTGGCTAAATATTGTTGTTAATAAATGCCCAGCCTTCCAATATCACAAAAACTTTTTAGAAAAAACACACATTGGTAGAATTTCAGTGTTTTTTTTCAATAATTTTTTCCCCTGTTTCAGCAAAAATAGAGAAATTTTCGTTCTTTCTAGTTATAATAAAGTTTGACTAATTTGGCTAAATATTTTGGAAAAATTCGTCAATTTTTTTAATATTACAAAATGGAAAAAGAAAGAAAGAAAGAAAGAAAGAAAGAAAAACCCTTGTCAATAATGATTGGGATGCTATACTTTTTGGTGTTTGTTGGGTAAGTGTAGTTCATGAATTCATCCATAGAATGAATGCATGGAAAATACCCAACAAACATATTGTCAGAAAAAGCAAAAGGACGTAACATAAGTGAGGGCAAGGCCTCAAGGTGGGGACATTCGTTCTCGCAATAAGCCACAACCTAGTTGAACTAGGTAGTAGGCCATAAATAAGCCCAACCTCACATTTTTTGGCATATGAGTCCTTACTACATAACAACAACCTTGGAGAAAATCTCTAGTGTATTTGGAGGGTGGATTATTTTTTGTAATCAGGGCAGGTAGCGTAATTTTGTAAGCCATCATCATAAAGCACAAGATGAACATTATCATAAGCCTAAACACTTAGGTAGGGTCTTAGCCATTTGTCATGCACAAGGTGAACATTATCAGAAGCCTGCAGACATAAGTAAATCATGAGGTAGTAAAGAGCAAGGGGTACTTTACACTTGTACAAGTCTTCTTTTTACCTACCAAACAGGTGTAAGAGGCCTACAAAGTAGGTCCTTAGTAGGTTTAAGAAGCCTCCTGCACATGTAAGGTGCCTCCTAATTTTGAGGAAGCATTACTAGAGTGTATAAGGTGGCCCTCCACATACTCTAGGAAATTTCTCAGAGTACTGTACAAAGCAAGAAAGAAAGAGAGAAAGAAATTGATGAGATTATTATGTATCTTTTTTATACATTAACTTTGTAGCTTAACTGGTAGGAGTTGCACCTGAATTTCAATTGTACATTTTGGACTGAAAATTCTTGCATTGGGAAATTTGGGGATTAGAATACTTCAATTCAGAATTTTTGGGATTGACATTTCCTAGGGAGATTTGAGCACTGAACTTGAAATGAAGTGTAACTAAACAATTAATTTGTGGAGAATTTTGGGGATTCAATTGAAATGGGAATATGGAAGTGAAGATATAATATATATATGTGTGTGTGTGTGTGTGTGTGTGTGTATGGATATCTCTCTCTCTCTCTCTCTCTCTCTCTCTCTCATCACCTTAATCAATAATAAGAAAGAGAATGTTTTCATTATATTTGGAGCAATAATAGTGGGACTGGACTGACAATTTTCCTCTTGGCGTACTGCAATCAAAATTGAGATAGTTGGCTACATTGCTAGCCAACACAAGGAGGAGGTCAAAAAGGGAAGGGTTACTACTCCAAAAGGGACCTCATCATCATATTCAAGGGAGTGAGTGAGAGAGTGAGTATCTAGTTGGTGGGTGGGTAATCAATGGGATGAGAAATGGCCAAAATGAAACTGCACCCACACAGGAACCAGTTTGGATGGTTTGTTGAATGCTAGCCAAGTGGAAAATGGAGGTAGAAGGTAGGTACTTGCTGGGGAGGGCAGGTAAGCGGAGTCGTTAACTCCAGTGAAGCCACCCCACCCTAATGAGGGTTGGGCCATGAGCATTGAGTACCTAATCTAGAGAGTTATCTAGTTTACTACTTTTCTCTGCATTTTGTTTGTGTAAGTATTATGTAAGTAAAACACCATTCATATTTGATTCTCTGATTTTGTTGAATAACCTCTAGCCCAGTTCTAGCTTTTTCTAATTTGCAAATTAAAAAATCTCTGGTTCCTGTTTTTCAAAAACTTTTAGAATTAGAAAGCCTCAGGTTCTGTGTTTTTGATAATTTTCAGATTTTAAAAAAAAACCTCTGGTTTTGGTTTCTTTGTAATTTCTCCAAGAACTGGCCGTTTTCATGAAAGAATGGTTTAGGGTAGGTTCTTGGAAATAGGGTAGCTAGGTCGGTGAGTGAACATTTAAGAAGTCGAAGGAGGTCAAATCCTCACACATTGTTCCTGTGCTTCTGAAGCTGAAAGAAAAGTTGTAGCCCTCCACCTTCCACTTCCAAGGGCACAACAATTGCTCGATTAGTTAAGGAATGAGAAAAATATTGGAAATTGTTCAGTGATAGATATGTGTTTGGTGATGAGCAATTTTACCCTAGCTCTCTCTCTCTCTCTCTCTCTTGAACCCTGAGGTTTTTGAGGGTCAAACTGATTTTATGATTTTTGAGAATAGCCAATCAAGGGTCAGAACAGGCTCCTTGAATTTTCTTCTTAAAACTACTGGTTAAGGGTCCCTAAACTCCAGCCTTAAGCCTTTTTCCCAAGGTTTTTTGGTAGCCTAGGTGGCTTACTTATGCCTAATACATTTCTGACAAGTGGCAGCCATGTGTGGTTTAAGAGGTGAATAGCCAGCTTTAAAAGGGGAGGAAATGTGGCTACAAAGGTAATTGTTCTGTAGAGAACTTGTGGCAACATTTTTCTCGAGATGGTAAAGTTTGTAAGCAACTACATTTAAGTTTTAGTCAGAAAGTTGGCAATCGCATTGAAATTGTGATAAGAAAATGTGCAATCAACTCCGGAACAAAGTCGCATTTAAGCAATCACAACATGAGCCAAGTAAAAATTTTGGAAGACAAAACTATTGTATAAACTTTAATTTAGGTGATTTTCTTTGTTCTGGTGTAATGAAAGTCACCACAACTTTGTTTCTTTGTTTTGGTGTAGAGAATTCAATATCATTTTTTCCTTTGTTTTGGTGTAACAAATTTTATTTTAGGTGATTTTTTTTGTTCTTGTGTAATGAAAATCACTATTATGGTGCATGAAAATTATTTTACATTGTGATCTTGAAGGAAAAAAAACACTATTGGTCCAACTATTCTTCATTAAAAATGGGTTAAATGAAGATTTGATTTAGATGAAGATTCTTCCCATGGCAATAATGGGATTTCTAAATGTTCGTCCATACAAGAAATGTGTGTTCTACTTGTAGCTAAACTGAAAATTACAAATAGATAATGCCCATGACATTTAAGACATATTAAATAGGAAATGTTCTCCAATTCCTTGATGAAATAAAAAGCAACATCAATATGCTATTTCTTCACATCTTCAACTACATTTTCCCAATCAATTTTAAAAATTAAACTCAAGACCCATTAATGAATCTTGTTTATGCACCATAATAGTAAACCCAAAAACTTGAATTGTTGCATATTCCAAAGCAAAGTCAAAAGCAAAAACCCAACTCATGTTTAGCTTTTCAAATTGCAATGCTAGATAGTATAAAGAAATGTGTTGAAATCCTTTGGTGAATACTAAATAATAGGATTACATATAGTACATATTAGCCTCACATACCTTCAAGTTCTAGTTACAAAATTGCACATCATGAAAATATCCTAGGTCTAACCAAAACATTGATAAACCCTAACACATTCAAACAAAGGAATTATGCAACTAAAAAAAGCCTTTGTGTCACACAAAAATTGCAAATTGGCTTTAACAACAACATTTGTTGCATGGTCTTCAGACATGTTCACCACCACATTCTTGTACTTTGTTAAAATTTATTTTGTATGGGGAAACTTTTATAAAAGTCCATCACATCTTCACAATTTTCAAGATTTTGAGGGCTTTTATTCTATGAAAAGGTTTGCACCTTTATAATGGTGTTTCAAGCTATGTGAATAAAAGGTGTACACATATTAAAGCAAGGCTTCAATCTTAAACACCAAGGCCAAAGGAAAGAAAATTTGAACTACTAGATTAATTTTATGCACAACACAATGCACCCCCTAACATGAAAGGGACATTTTTTTCTTTTAACTGTCATAACAAATTTAAAGCTTTGAAAAATCATCACACCATCTATGTTGAAACGTATTGGTTTCAAACCTAGATTTGATTTAGAACCTTGTCACAACATAATAAGGCATACACAATCAACCTCATGAGGTTATTTGCAAAAATACCATTCGCAACTTGTTGCAAAGTTAGTAGAATAGTCATTTCCACCCTTCCACCACAAATGCATGCACATTTACCCACTTATTTCACAATTGATAACTATGACATCATCACAACTCATAACAATAAACTAAGCTTTATGCATCACCAGGTTCCATGGATTGCAAAACCACTTTGAGTATATATACTTTACCATATTCCACCCAAAAGAATTTGACTAGTGTTTTCAATGATTGTTGGGCATTTAAGTGAAGTTGAATAAGCTTTTCATGACTTCAATCTCCATCATCAATCACCTTTGCTTCACAACATGGAATATTGCAACAATTTGCACAAATTGACATTTTTGCTTGAGGTGACCACCATTAACAATTTGTTGAATGACATATTTTTCCCATGCAATCTCATAAACTTGAGCTTTTTATTTTTAGAATGTTAAAATTTAAAACTCATGGAGTATTCTCCCACATCCACCCTAGGATGTGCAAACTTGGCTTTCCAACAGCCAACATGCTTTTGCAAGCCATCAAATTTGGGAACAAACTTATCACAATGCTCTACAAAATATAATTCTTGCACCTTAGCATATTCAACCTATCATTTTCCCCAATTACAAATTATGTCCATGTCAATTTCACTACCTAGACATCTTGGAACATTCAATTCAACTCTAAGTCTTTTTTTCAATGTAAAGCCACTTTGACATGGAGTTCCAAAAGGTGACTTCTTTTTCCTTAATAATACTTGAGTTTGAATAACTTATGGTTCCTCCCTCTACCAAGTTTAAAACGTTAAGATGGGCTAAACAAACACTAGTGTGCACATAACACAAATGATTGTGCATTTTTACACTAGTTTAAAAGTGAGGTACAATTCACCAATGTAAATCACTATGGGAATTTAAAAGTGAAATAAGTTCATCCCACTTCAACCACTTGACTTTTTTTTAAGTGATGTCATTATAAAGTCATTTTATAATCATCATGTTTTATTATTAATTGATATAATTCACTACTAATTAAAATAATTCATTATGGTAAATTTTTTAAAAAATGATGTTGCCTTAAATACTTTAAGCTATTTTTGGCCATTTTACCTTACATTATTTTAAACTATTATACCCTACATTATTTTCAACTATTTTCAATTATTCCACCTTAAGGTATTCTATGTTGTTCTATTTTAAGTTATTATCAATTATTTTAAGTTGTTCCACCTTATGTTATTTTAAGATATTCTACTTTACATTAGTATTGTTATTATCATTATTATTAGCCTAAAGTCCAATACCCAAAAATAACCTAAGGTGGAATAATGTAAAATTTCTTTAAATAACTTAAGGTGAAATAGTTTGGAATAACCAATAATAACTTAAAGTAGAATAATTTTAAATGGCCTATAATGGGATAACCAATAATTGTCAATAATAGCTTAAAGTTGAATAGTTTAAAATAATTGATAATAGCATAAGGTATAATCACCTAAAGTATTTTAAGGTGGAATAACTTATAATAATTGAAAATAACCTAGGGTGTAATCAACTAAAAAATCCTAGGGAAAAATAGCCAAAAAAATGATAATAACTTAAGATATAATCATTTAAAATAACCTAAGGTGAAATAACTTAAAATACCTAAAATAACCTAAAATAGCTTGAAATTGAATAATTTAAATAACATAGGATGAAATAACTTAGAATAGCCAAGAATAGCCTAGGGTCCAATAGTTTTAAATAACCTAAAGTAAAATAATTTAAAATAATTTAGCTTAGAATATCCTAAATTATGTGAAAATAGCCCAAGGTGGAATAACCTAAAGTAACCAATAATAATAGGGTAAAATAACTTTAAATAACATAGGGTGAATTTTTATTTTTATTTTTAAAAAAAAATTAAAATCACTACAACAAAACCATGTCTTTTATGTTGTTTTTTATGACTAAAAAGTAGTAGAAATTGGACCCTGGACAAGATGACCATACTAGGAAAAAAACTCAATCGTTTCAAACAAGCATTTGGGGGTAATTTAGTCATGTGAATTTCAATAAAAGTGACTAACCACATCCACGTGGCACACATGGCACATGTCTATTTTGATTAAAGAACTAATAGGTACTAGTTAATGTGACATGTTCATTGATGGTAACATCATGCATATTATATACAACAATAAATAAATAAATAAATAAAAATTTATATATATAATCACTTATTAATTAATAAAATATAATTCAACCTGATTAAATTTGGTTATTTTGGCTAAACTTGGTTAAATTTGATTAAATTAACATAAATTAAGTTGAATTGGGTTAAATCTAGTTAAATTAGACTAAATTTGGCTATTGACGCGCTCCCAAGTCACGGGGTGAGACCAAGTTGAAGGTCTCACAAAGTCAAGTTGCGGAATCAAGACTTGGTAGCACGCTCCCGGCTTCCAACTCTAGAAAGGGGTAAAGGGTCGAGTTGGGAGCCCCGGGATTAGACTAGGAAGAGATCAAGCTTTTAGATTACACGA
>Ga0209208_10000499_pt1 | contig 51159 bp, 26 predicted proteins | sample S1TSphfallax_3_FD_187694 | JGI IMG/M metagenome (GOLD analysis project Ga0209208, IMG submission 187694) | Host-associated microbial communities from peat moss isolated from Minnesota, USA - S1T2_Fd - Sphagnum fallax MG (SPAdes) (version 2) | ecosystem: Host-associated > Plants > Peat moss >... | reverse complement strand
AAATTAGCTTTGCAATAAGTTCCTTTTATTTCAAACCATCTTGTGTCATCAAAAAATTCATAATCAACAATGTCAAAATATTAGCATCTAGAAAGCATTTGTTGGACATTCAACAACAATGGTATTTGACACCAATCTTGCACAACATAACCATGCACACTTGCCCAACTTACATTGTCCATGGATGTAACTCCATCACAAGTAGGAGATATAAACTTGGCATTTTGGACATCAACTTTAGTTGTTTTTCTCACTTCATGGTTTATGTGTTTTGCCATTTCCAACTAACCTTGTTAAACCAATGTTTTTTGGGCACAAATCAAAGTTTTAAAAACTTGAACAAAGGTTTAAATCCTCATAATCTATCATTGATTTACCATTACTTAAGATGTTGAAAACAATTGCAAATTGAATGAGTTTTTGCTTGTTTTCCACTACATGACCAAGATAAAGCTATTGGAAAACAATTTTTATTAACAATTGAACATAAACATTTTCATTTTTTGCATGCCCACATTTTGGATCCATAAACCACTTACCATCATGAGCTTTTTTTTACTTGCATGTGTTTCAGTGGAGTCCCATTTGGCCACCAAAACCTTGTTTTTTTTCTCAATTTTGGAACAAACATGGCACTTGATAAAAGTAACTAACCTAACTTCATTGAAAATGGGTTGTGCCCATGGCATTTTGAAAGCCCAAACATCTTGAAACTTACAATTCACATCAATATCAATTTTTTTTATTTTTCTAAGTTTAAAAACATGCACATCTTCAACAACAATAAAGTTAGGGTTGTCAGAATGTTGAAACACTTCAAGAGAATTTTGAAATGCAATAATTGTTAATTTAGGGTTTTGGTGTTGGTTTCTTTGCTCACTTGGATGTGATTAGATTCAAGTACATTAGAAGAAAAAGATTCATCAAGTGCAAGGGCTTCTCCTAGAATTCGACTGCAAAAAAAAAACCTTAAATTTAAAATTATTTGGAACTTGCAATCTTAGAGGCATGACTGAAACCAAAATCAAAACAACTTAATTCAAATTTGAAACAACATAATCAATTCAAATTTTAAGATGAAAAATAAGGAGGTTAATTAAAAAATGTTTCACCTTGTATATCTACAAGAAGAAATTCGAATGCATTTCAAACAAAAAATGGCTACATTGTGTGCTCACTGCCCATTACTTGCAGCCTCACATAAGAAATCCAAACTAAAACATGGAAATCCAAACCTTAAATTTTTTTGATCATTATTATTCACTACTAATTTTTAAACAAGTGCAAGATTCAATGTGTGTTTGGATTCTGCAACTTTCAATGTGCAAAATGCATACACATGAATCTTGATGTTTTCAAAAGTGGGTGAGCAAGCTTACATGAGTGAAATATAGATTCAAGATTGGTTGACATCACCAAGGAGTGAATTTCCATATATTGAAACCCACATTATTGATCTATACACCAAAAAAAAACTATTAGCATTGAAAAATGCAAAGTGTAGATTCAAAAGCTAGCAATGAACATTTGTCATGGACTAGTCACGACATCAAATCGGCTTTAATAGTTTTACATGGCCATTGCACATTGAATCCCATTTGATGCGCACAATGGATGGACAATGATAACAAATTTGGATTCCCAACTAATGCACACAATTGGAATTTCTAGCAAACATACACACACCAAGGATGGACATTGCACAATGCACACCAAGTTGTGATGTAACAACTTTGAGTGTTGAAGTTCATGGATTGGGATTGGGCATTGCAAAATGCACACAAAAAACACATATGAACTAAAAAAATCTAAACAACAATGAACATTATGTACACAAATGCACACAACAAAGTCAATGAACTTCAATACTTTATAATCAGCATTACAATGCACACTACACACACAACATTGTGCCACACAAACAATGTCCATGGACTTCATGATTCACATCTATGATTCTATAGTGTGCACACAATAATACTGAAACACAATAATCAATCGAAACTCCAAAGTCTAGAACCTTATCTACTATGTGCACACAACAATGACGAAACACAACAATCGGTTGAAACTCTAAAGTCTAGAACCCAGAGGTTTGGATGTAGTGTGTGCACTATAACAACAATTGAAACTCCAAAGTCCAAATTCAAGAGGTTTGGGAACCCAAAACCAAAAGGCATATAAATCCTAGTTATGATCAAGCTAGAGCCTTGAAAACTTAGCTTAGTGGTCAAGAGTCCTCAACTCCTTAGTGTTGGTTAATTAGTTCAAGCTTTAACATTGAGCCGCCACTCATGACCCCATTGCACCTTGATCAAAATAGTTGTTGCAAACAACAACTTGCAATGGCTCTAAATCATTAAACAACAAGCGCCACTTAGAGATTCACTCATGATTCACGTCAAGAGTGAACATTAAGAAGTTAGAACAATGAGCACCGCAAGTAATGAATGACAAACGCCAAGTGGCGAATGTTGTAGCTACAAACTTAGGAGCTTGAGTCCCTAACTTCCAAGTTTGGTGTTCAAATAGACATTACATAGTACACACTTGAAAACGAATCTTGCGAAGGTAGTGAAAACAAATTTTGGGAGGGTTTAAGTTTAGTGAAAATGGGTTTGAGGGAAGAAGTTAAGGTTATGAAATCAACAACCTTTAGCGTGACGATTTAATGATTTGTGCAATTCTAAAAGGTAGATTGTGCAATTTATGATTTCCCCTTGGCAATGGGGAGGCAAAAACCCTATCCATGTTGTTTAGATACCTACTATTTTTTTATTTTTTTTAATGAGATATTTGCAAATTTTACTATTAAGAAAAAACCCCCCTTTTATGATTTGCTAGCCTAATATTTAGGTAATAAAAAAGGGAATTTTTGTTCAAAATAAAAAATACTAATCCAAAAGAAGATTTAGCCAAATTTGTTTATGAGTAAGATATAAAAACAAAACATTTAAGCATCCATCCACATTTTGGTTACTATTGAAACCAAATATTTTTTAAAAAATATTTTAAACTTAGCAAAATCTCTCTCTGCTCCCCCATTTTTTATGTTCTCATATGGTTTTCAATAGTTCATTATTTATGCTAGAACTTTCATGTCCATGTAGATGAGTAGAGAAAATGGGTTAAGTAGATAGGCTTGAAAGAGGTGAATTATTAAATTATTTATACATATATAAGATGGACATGAAAAGATGATGTCAACTTATTTTTATTTATTTATTTAGATGCAGGGTAAAAAAAGGAGTGAAGTAGTTAGGCTTGGAAGAGGTAGATATGAATGGCACAAACCAGACAGCAATATTTTAATTATATAAATTTCTTCAAACTCTAGCAATTGGAAACCTCCAGAATTACTTCATGTTCCCATTATTAATTTGACCTTCATGTAAAATTTCTGCAGTAAAAACAATTATGTATATATGTGGCACTGAAGCAAGTACTAATGGGGGAGGTGAAATGAAGCAAGCACATGATTGTTTTTGCATTCTCTCCTTGTTAAGCTATGTCCCTTATTACTTCATGAGGAGACGTGGTACATCAATGCAGTTGAAGAGAAATGAACTGAGTTACATTCAACCTTCTTATGCCTCATTAAACTGCAACAGCCTACCACTGTTCCTCAAGCCACATCTTCTCTTGATGATGTTTGCAATATTATTGCTACTGCTCCCTGAGTTGTTCACCCCCTTCATTGTCAATTCCCCTGGCAGGATTTGGATGTACAATCACTTTTATTGTGTGATGGCCTGTACAAATGGTAAATATTGGGTGCCTCATGAGCTTTGAGTTTACTCTTTACATAAAGGCCTCTTGCAATTTATGTAGTGGAATAGCAGGGCACATTATATTGTGCAATTATTTCTCTATTTCTCCACAAGTGCAAATTCTGTTTTCATGGTGGGTTTTACAAAAACAATGGAAAGCCCTGCTCTTTCAAGGTTGCACTGATCTTTTTAGCCTGTGGGTGAGAGCATGAAAGAAAAATCAGGCTTGCTCTCACCTAATGTGCCCTTATTTCAATAATGCCATCACCTGCAGGCTTCACCCCACACTATGCATGAGTTTAGCCAACTTATTTTGGTTCAGAATGCAGGCTTTTCCATGGATGAGAGTTTCTGTCTGAGTATGCTGCATGGGTGAATTAACTTAGTCATTGTACACACAGCTGGGGATTGTACAGTGCACTATAATCCACACTATTGGCATGGGGATTGAATTAGGGCAAGTTGTGCTACCTCAATTCAGCACTCTTGATATCCGACAGGACATGAAAAAATCTTGGTCTGTGTATCCGTGCACAAGCCGCAGTTTGATGGGTAGTATTAAGTTAAAGGTTCCCAGCCCAAAAGAATAGTGCTATGTTGCACACTTGATGTCACACAGCCCCTCACTCACACACACCACCATACACCCCCCTCCCCCTCTCCTAACGGACCCACCCACCCACTTTATTATTTCATAAAATGCAACATGTGGTATTTAATCTGTTCTATGCATGGTCCTACTTTATTGACTCTGCCCTTAAGGGTAGAGACATTGTGATGCACCCAATTGGCCAAAAGTTTGGTATCCCTCCATTCTAGGGTCATGTGGAGTCCACTATATAAACATTTGAGGCATCACTGACCAATCCACTTGGGCTTCACCGTATATGTATCAATTTAGTATGTCGCATATTTATATCATCCTTATGGATGTCATTTCAAGGGCAGATCCATTATGCAATGATCTGCTTGTTTCATCTTGTAGAAGATTGGTGCATGTTTCATACTTGTTGCTACCGACTTCATCAAATGCTTCCAAAGGTATTATTATGGAAACAAGTCTTTTCTCTGGTTGAAAGAAATTAAGGTCACATATACAGCAAAATGCATCCAAAAAGTTCCAATCACATTCCATGGACAGACACAGATCACTTTCCTTCAAGATGTGACCTCTTTGCATAGTGTTACAGACAATTCCAACTATAGCTGTTATGGCATGCCTGAACAGAACAGTCCAGAGACTATTTAGTTCCCAGCAAGAACGTGATGATTAGAGAAAGAAGAAAGTTGGTGTGATATTATAGGCTAGGATGGAGTTCACCAATCTGGCCATTGAAGTGTGAAGCTTACATGTATGGCTGGTCTGGGGCACTATTGCAATGTAACCCGTTATGCTGTCCTATACAGGTACATGTTTTAGACTTTTTCCTAGGTGGGACAGGTTTTTTTGGGTGATGTTTTGTCACATTGGACAGTTTTTGTATGGAAAATGGAGATAAAAAAAGTGTTTTTTGGCTTTCCTAGTTGCCAAACTTCAGAATTTTTTAATAAAAATCACCAGATTTCTGTATTAGGTTGCAGTTTGGCAGCAGATTATGTAGAAGGATGCTTAATTCCTTTTACATTTTTTCATTTTTAGCCAGATTTGCTTTAATCATCCCACAGATGATCTCTACTTCAGCTACATCAGAAAGTTGGAAAAAAAGACTCTGGTGGTCATCTATTGGTTCCCCTTATGGTTGTAAGAGCATCCCCAGTAGTACTCAGAATGTGACCTTGCACAGTAAAATTGGATGAAGAGAGTCAAAACATGCTGGTTTGGCTCAGCAAAATGGTTTTGGGCCACAAAATGGTTTTCCACAATTTGGGGAGATTAGGAATTTCTTATTACTAGTAATTTCACATCTTGTGCACAGTGTAATAAATATTATCTGACTGCTGCTCCCTGTTTCTGATTGGTTAGTTTTTTTTGCAGGGTGGGGATGGTGTTTGGGAAAAAGTAAATAACTAAACTTGGATTCTGCAGGGTCGCATACTGAGCACTGCCTGGGGATGCTCTAAGATCCCTACATCTGGGGCCCACTGCCCCTTGGATACTGGGAGCTTACAACCATAATGCCCCTCAAGGGTAGCCCATTCATAACCAGTTAGTTGCTGGGAGGTGTGGAAGCATATACCAGTGGACAGCCATAGTTGAGTTCTAACTCATGTGTGTGGAGCACCCTGATGCACCATTGGTCCACCACGATAACTCCTCATTGCAGGCAACCGGTTATGTCCAGTAACAGGCCTGAGGCCCAAGCTTACCCCCACATAATCTCACCGCTCCACAGCACTCAATTATATGCAGTAACCTTCAGCCTCTTGCCAGTTACCCAGTTGAGAATGAAACATGGTTTTGCTTGCTGCAATCAAATAATTAGTGCTATTTAGAATCTCTAATGTAACTGACACTCTTCTCTTCATTGACAAAAATCTAGTCACTGCTAATTTCTCTCTGTGTGTCTCAGCCACTTTGCAGCACCAGGGTTCTTCAGAACTCAACCAGTCAAACTGAAGAAAAACCGGCTTTTGTAGGATCTTAGAAGTTCAGACTGCCAGACTGCCACAGATTTTTGACGGTAAGAGGGACATCCCAATATTCACTAATTTGTCAGACCCAAGACATTTGACAAACCCATATAAAACAACCAAAACAAATGAGAGCATTGAGAGATATATACTGTGAATAAAAAGCACCTGCGCACACGCGCCTGTAGTGTACTATTTACTTGACGATTGGTTCATGATCACTTCATGAGCAGATACAGCAAGAAAGAAAATGTGGAGGCAGAGGAGGATTCTCATAAATATATATATATACATATACATACTTTACTTACTTCAGCAAAATCAAAACAAACAACTGTTGCTGATAACAACCCAGGAAACCCGTACATTGAAATTTTGCAGCACCCAAAAACAAAATCCCACAATTGCCAGTTCCTGTTCAATACTTCAGTGACTGATGACAATCAGTCCGTGTAGTAAGCTGAGAAGCTGAAGATAATAATTTCAGCAGCTTTTTCTTTTTCTTTTCTTTTTGGTCTTGTTTCACATAGGTATACCCAATGCCCATATCCTTATCTTCGTATCACAGATTGTGAAGCCGACCTTTGCAGGTTGCTCAAAAGTTCAAACATCATTTCAGCAGTGTTCTGTCTTAACTTCTTCACATATACCCTAACCCCTACTACCACACCCTACTAGGTCAACCTGAGTGGGCTGAAAAGTTCATTAAAGCTTTTCAGGATTGTTGTCTTACTTCCCATAGTTAATCATGGTGGTTAGCTATGTACTAACCATCCACCAATGGAAAAGTGTTTTCTGTCCATGGACCATCCATCCCTCATGGTGCACTGGTGGTGGTTGGTAGTCATGTCTTTGGTTTGGGGTATAGAGTAGAATAGACATACCCTATGTAGGTTACCTTATATTTGTGGTAAGCAGGTTAGGCTAGGTAAGGTTATGTTAGGTAGGGATAATAGGTTAAGTAAGTTTAATTGGCTAGGCTAGATAACTAAGGTAGACACCTATTATTTGTCTACCTACCTATTATTTCACCCAAGCAAATAAACAAATAGGCCATCTACATGCATATTATCTACTTTCTTAATAACCTATGTAACTATGTATGTAACAAGATCTGAAATAAATAAATTGACAAATTTTGATCAATTTATAAGGGTGTGGTGCAATGGTCAAAAACTTGGTTTAAATTTATGAAGGTGAGGGGTTCAAATCCTTGTACTTGTATTTTAAGGATTAGTTTAATCTAAGTAAAGTAGACTAGGTTAAGCTAGGGTGAGCACTTATTACATGCCTATTTATTATTTTGCTTAGGTAAGTGTCTAGCCAAGCTTACTAGGAGGCTAGCCACTAGGCTAATAAGTTTAATAAGTTGGCTAGTAAGACTATTTGCATGTTATTTTATTTAAGTAGTAAGTAGGTTAATAGCTATAACACTTGCCATTGTGAGAGTATTTAAAGATTAGTTGCAAATATAATTACAAATTGTAGTTGCAAAGTGAAGATCCTTGTAGGCTACATGGAGTCCACATCATATCTACAATCATCCATGTTAATGGATGAAAAATGGATTGTAATTGCAACTATATGCAACTACTAATTCATAACATGCCACATGTCGTATTTTGCAATTTGGTGTCTTATGGCATGCATCCATTACAACTAAAACATAATCGAAAGTTGGTGGTTAATTTCCAAATTTCTTCTAGTGGATTTAAAGTCCAAGACCTCTACTGTTCATACTTGCAAAAAAACACACAAATCCAATTTCCCTTTGCTCCAATTTGTCTTCCAAAGCTTTAGCTATCTTATTCATCTAGCAATAAAAGACACAAAGAAATGTGTATGTGTTGTAGTTTTAATCAACAAATTGAGATTTTGATGTAATTGATGTCACATGAAATGGAATTACATTATGAAAAATGACAAACCCACGCATTAGGAAATTACATTATGAAAGAAAAACCCTCACCTTGAAAAAAACCTCCTTAATGAAATATTCAAATGTGTTATAAAAAGGAGAAATGCATAAGGTGGAATTTTAAACTTAGAACGAAAAAGAGGAGAGTCACATTCATTATTGGCAGAGGTGAAAGAGGAGAGAACATAAAACCATTTGGATGGCCCCCCTCCATTTTTAATGTTCACATTAAAGAAAATACACCACCTATTAAGGTTTGATAATAATCATGCAACATCCAACATTTGTAGAACAAATGCATGTCTAACATGACGAAACTAACTTTTGAAAACTATAACTATTGCATCTTCAAAAATGTTGGAAGAATTTAAACCCTAAGCTTGTTTGTTGCATGTATTTTGGTTTCCAAATTCCTCCTTTTAAACACAAAAGAACTCCTTGTTGTCCCATGACAATCAAACTACCATATTACCCCAAAAGATCCACAACAACACAAGTTTGAATTATTGTTGTTATCTTTTGATCAAGATTTTGTGCAATTATGTTAAGCAATAGAAGGAGCATAAATGACCATAATCTCAATAGTATCATTGTTTATTAATTTTTCAGTTTTTTCAAGCAAGATAAAATCACTCAACTTTTTAGCATAGTTGTTTGCTTTAAGTTTTTACAAATGAACAATCTTTGGATTGCTTTCACATTTAGGGCTCTAATCTAATTGCTTGTTGAAAAACTTAACCTTGTTGTCCTCTCCTTCAAGTACCATAACTTCCAATGATAGCAAAGTGTCATTTTTTAGATTAATTCCAAGCTTTGTTGTAGAAAATTATAGAGTGATGTGAATTCATTTACCAATATATTTTTCAAACATTTCACACCCAAATCGTGTGAAAGGAAATGCATAACATAAACCAAATATGATGAGACTTAAACCTTGCTAATAAAACATCCTTGTACTACCAACAAAAGGCTAAGAAACCTTAAAATTTCAACTATAAACAAGGTTATCACTTAGATAACAAAACAATGAAAAAAAGACAACAATTGAACACATACTTACATCATAAGTCAATATAATAATATAACTTGTTTTTCAAGTGACTTAGCCTTGCTAACAACCTACATGTTGACAAAGACTTAAGTTAAACTACCTCATCAACTAAGCCCTTAAACAAGGTAGCCTTAATGAGATTTTTATTTTCATCAACTAAGCCCTTAAACAAGGTAGCCTTAATAAGATTTTCATTTTCATCAACTAATTATACATATGCAAAAATAACTTTGTGCCATTTTTTTTCTCCTCATGAACTACATTTCAAGAAAACATCTATAAGTTAGTTTTAGTAAATCATCACAAATTAGTCCAAGTTTGCCAAGCCCAATTTGCAACAACATAATGATGTCAAGATTCTAACAAAATTGAAAATACATTTCATTTGCATTTACAAACCTAAAATCATTAAATTTTTTGACATGCTAAGAAGCCAATTAAAGGAAAACGAATTTCATTTTTCTTCCACCAAGCCAAAGGATTAGCAACCTTGTCATTCTTTACAACCAAGTGTTGGAACAAATTAGAAAATCCTTTCTCATGCAAGCCTTCTATTGGCTTTGCAATGGAGGTTGTCATGTCAAATAATGAGTTATCATCATGAATAACAAGAAGATTAAATACATAGTAGAACTACTATTGATATGATTCAAAAATCTAGATATACTCATCAAGATAATGACTTCTCTGTGATACTTTTGTGAATTACAATGTGGGTAACATCTTGACCAATGTATTTTTGGAATCACTAAAGCCTCTTGTTTTGAAGGTCCAACATGGTGGTGGCCACATCATGTATTTTTAAATGAAAAAAATTCTTGCAAAAATCAAGAAATAAAAGGATGGTTATTGTTATACTTGCCATATGACAATATAAAATTTCAAGCTCTAATTTAAAATATCCACATTCCAAAGGTGGTATCATAACAACTCTCTTTTGATAATAAAGGTGGTCATCATTGTAAAAACATTCGACATGAATAACCAATACCCTTCGGTATGGTTCCAAATGCACTATTTCACCATAAGATTGAGCATATTAAGTACTACCTTTGTAATCATTGTGTGAATTTACTTGTTACCCTAGCTTAATATACCAAAAACTTTTGTCAACAATAAAAATGTTAACAACATCTACATACTCCAAAGTTTGTTGAAAAAGATAACTTTGGAAAAAAAAATGCAATGTCTTGATTAAGGTTTTGAACTTCCTAGTTGAGAAACCCATGTATACACATGCCTTGCTCAATTCTTTAATGCCTTTGCTAGAATTATTAACATGTATAATTGTGTTGTGTAATGTAGCTTGTGCAATTTTCATGGACATAATTTCTTTCATGTATTGGCAACTTTTTAAATTTTGATTATTGCATATTGGCAACTTTTGAGCAAAGCATGTTCTTTGAAAGGAAAAACCTAACTCCATAATTTTTCAACTTGTCACAATAGACAAAATTGTATTTAACACTAATAGAAAAATTGTATTTTGTGACTTGTCTTATGCAATTGTACATATGTCACATGCAACTAAAAAATAATTGCATGCAATAATTTTTAGTTGCATAAGACAAGTCACAAAAGACAAAAAAAACTTAGTGTAGAGTGTTTAGATGATTCCCCTCATCCTTAAAATATGTGATAATATTGTCATTTAACTAAAATTTTGTGGATAAAGGTTAAATAAAATTTTCACTTGTGTTAATCTTGAAGTGTTAAGAACTTCAAACAACCTCAAATTATAATATGTTATGACATCCCAAATCATCAATGAAATTAACCATTGCAAAAGTGTCAAACATAGCCTTACATATCCAAACACTTTGTACGTACTATGGTGCAAGTTGCAACAACTAGTATTAGGTAAGACATAAATTCTATAATTATGTTTTGGAACTATTGATACATGTTTTTTCATGAAAGTTCTATGTGAAAGGAAGTTCACCTTAGATCCCATTGGACTATTGGACATTTAAACCAAGGATTGTTGCAAATAAACAAAAGAATGCAACCTTTAAAAAATGTTGTTGTGCAAGGTTAGTCTTTTTGTAAAGTTGCCTAAAGCTAAAAAAATTCATCAGTGATGTTTGTGGGGTTGAATATAATACTTTTGATCTTTTGTCACCCAAATTCAATATTATTTAAAGTAGTTTAAAATTTTACTATGTAACACTTTAGGTCTAATCCATTAACTTGCTCAACATGCTTTTTCATCAAAGTTATTCCTTGAGTTCAAGTGTAATATTGCATGTTCCTTTTTTTTATGCATGTGGTTGGAGTGTTGTAGAATTTTTTAAAGCTATGACAAATTATACTTTTCATCATATGTGGCTTTCAAGTGTCAATGTTTTCAACCCAACCTTCCTTGAGTACAAAAAAAATTCACATTTTTATGTTCGATGGTGAGACATTGATAATTGTCAATTTTCTTGAGGTGCTACATATTGCACACACCATTTTGTATTTGTCTTTGTTGCAAGGACATCAATAACTATCTTAGTTTTGTGCTAGAGAACCATCAATGACCTTTGTTGTGTCCAAAATGGATTCATTTACAATCTTTGCATCCCCATGTTTTATACAAGTTTAATCTAATAACTATTCACTTTTATCCACGTTCAATCTATCTTGAAAATCAATAATAATCAAACTTTAGTTTCACCATTGTTATAAGTAACTTTAGTTTCATTTAATGGTAGTTTCACAAAAGAACTACCACCAAGCAAACAAAAGGAATCCCAACTCAACTCATGACTCATGACATGCAAGTTGAAAATTGAAAAAAACACTAAATAAACTAATAGAAAATAATAACAAACTTTTAAAGCTACAATCTTTGGTCCTAGTTTTCAAATCATGCTTAACACAAAATCTTTTCCTTCAAGGAAACATCGATGTGCAAGTTTTACCCATCCTTTTGTTCTATTTTTGTGGTGGGAAATAACCATCATTGGGTATGTGGCCAATTTGTCAAGTTAAAATTGTTGATTCTAGTTTTAGTTCCAATTTGTAAAAATCAAACAAAAACCAAATCCACTTTTTGGAATTTAAATTAGAACCATAACTAGGTTTTTGATTTTTAAATAATAAGATTTAAACCAAAATCAATTTTTTGGTATTTTAAGAACTAGAACCAAAATCAAAACTAGGATTTCTAAATTTTTTTTTGAAGGTTGGCATGTAATTGTTAGTTTTTGTATGGATTACCCCCAAGGGAAGTTACTTCCATTTTATTCCAAATAATGTGCAAAAAAAGGTACAATTTTCTGAATTTTAAAAATTTAAATATAAAAAGGGTGCTTAAAATTTGATTATTAAAATAGACCTAAATTTACTTTGAATATTTTCAATTTAAAAATAATACTACTTCATATCATACTAGAAAATAACTCTTTATTTCACATGTTCCTCAAAACATACAAATTGTAATAGCTTCATTTAGGGTCACTAAAAGTTAGATTGGAATTGGAATTGGATTTGACTTTTTGAACTATAATCATAATATGAAAAAAATTGGGAAAAAGTGGACATATAATTTGATTCCAAGTTCCATTTTTTTGTGAAATTGAAATGAAGGCCACTTTGATTTAGTTTTTAAAACTTGAATAAGAGGTTCTTTTTAAAAATCAATAATCACCCAACATTGGAAATAAATTTTTAAATGCTTGCCCACTAAGTAATCAAAAGCCATATGGGAACCTTAATTTTACTATTGGTATTCTGCATAACAACCTTTAATGGGAAGGGGGATTAATAATATCAATTTATACATTAAAAAACTTGGGCTCCCTATTGTTGGACACTATTAATGATGATGAGTTGATGAAAAATATAAGTTGATTTGTAAAATTAAGTTCCATTTGAATAATTTAATATTGAATGAATTTTCATAATAAAATTAGAAATTAATCAAATTCAATTGAATTTGATTTGAATTTAAATTCCTAAATTAAAGTGAATTTATGAACTGAACACAACATTCTTCTCCTTTGGATTCAACATGGTTAGTGTTTTCATTGAAATTTCAATTGAATTGAATTTGGTTGAGTTGAATAAAATTATATTAGATTTAATTCAATTGAATACAACTTGGTTGAATTCAAATTCGTTTCAATTGAATTGTTTTCATCATTTTGTTGAGTTGAATTTAACCTAATTATGAAAATTTAATGAGAAGGCACATCTTAATTTTCCTTTTCATATTCATGTAGTTGGGTTGGTGAAAGGAATGAGATAACTAGGCAATTGTGGAATATTTTCATAATTGTCACCTGGAGTTGGTGAAAGGAGTGAGTTTTTAAGGTAGTTATGAAATGTTGTCATAGTCATCAAATTGCTGATGTCCCAATTGTCATGGTGATGATTAGTAATGGACCTTATATTTGTTTCAACTAAACCAATTGATTATCATCATCATTGGTATCTACCAAGCAAGCTAGGCATCAATTAAAGTACTAGTGGACCCATATGGGATAATAATAATATCATAGGAGTATCACAAGAAAATTATACAATTTTGGTTAGTTCCTTAAACTAGGATCGATATCAATTTATAAACCAAGGCTACATCCATATACCCACCTAACACCAAAAGGAAAATGTGTTGTACTTGTGTGCCATGTGACCTTTTGGTAGATCATTTGGTGGAAATAATATTGATTTAAGTTCACAATGCATATGTATGTCATGTGAAAACTTGATGTAAGGTACACCAAACTTAGAAGACATATTCATATGAAAGTGAATGTGCCATTGTTACATCCTTAAGTTGGGCTCATAATGGACTTTGACAGATGAGAAATGAATTTTTAAAAAATATGAAATCAAGTTGACTTGGCTTGCTAAAGAATTGAGCTAAATGTAAATTTTAGACTTGGTGCATGCCAAGAAAAGTGTAACATTTGTCAAACAAAGTGGAAGCTTTGGGGAAATGTTTTTAGGACTTTGAGCACGGCGGTATACATTGAAAATTGGGGCTCATTAAGAGTGCCAAATGTTTAAAGTAAGGTTTGAAGGATCAAAATTTGTTCAAATTGAAAGGATTTCTAGGAAACACAAGAAAATTAACTTGTGTTCCAAAAATATTCATTTTTTGAAAGGTGTGAAAGTTTGAAGATGGGGCACAAATTTCCAAAAATAATTGAGCACCCATATAGAACTTGATTTGCAAGGGAAAATGATGTCAAATTGATAAGCTTGACATAAGGTTGGAAAGCTTTCACAATATATGAAAATATTCCAATTTTGAGAATGGGATTTGTTAACCTTGGAAATTTGGTGGTTTCATGTAGTGTTGGTTTGGATGAAAGTGATAAAATACACCAAAAAGAATTAATGCCTCCTTCATGGGTGCATGGTGAAGGCCATGTGACTTTATCATGAATTTTAAATTTGATTTTGGTTCAAATTGCATTAAATGCCATCTTCCTATGTTTTCTATGATTGAGGTGTTCAAAAGTTGTCCATAAATTGTGTCAACTTGTCCTATTCATTTTGAAGCTCTCTTTTTGATGTAGTTGTGAAGAACCTCAAAAATGTTGCATGTTTATTTCAAATTCCATTGTTGCAAAATTGAAAAGTAACATCAATATCACTTAACAAGCTCACATTAACCATGTCATAATAAATAAAAGTTCATATATTTTTAGGTTAAGATTCATTTCCAAGATCTAAATAGATTAAAGTGGATTATGCAAGTTTAAGGACATTCAACATTTGGTTGAACATGGAGGGTTATAGTTGAAAGACAAATGTCGTGCTCTCCTAACACCTCAATTGCTAATCTTATATGGTGTTTAAAACCTAATCATCAATCTATATTTCATCTTTTAGCATTTTTCTTGAGTATAATACAAGTTTGGCTATTATAGCATCTTCACCATTTCCTAGGCATCAATCCCTATACTTGTAAAGTGATGACACATTTGGAGGAGATGATGCATGATGTAACGGTGAGACTTTGTGCCCCCCCACCATTTCCCATCAATTTATTCATGCATGTCATCTCTTCCCTTTGGAAAGGCACAAAATGCCATTGCTTTGTTCTCATCATATGTTTATAGTTTTAATGCAATGTCTTTATTTGTCTTATGCGATTTGACGCACATTGTCTAGATGAGTGACATTGCCACAATACATTTGCTATTTGCAGCAATGAGATCATGGCAACGAAATTTGCATGACTTGATGCAAACAAAACTTGAGGCTAATGAAGATGAACAACTACTTTTTAATCTATTACTTTGCATTCAACTTGAGGGTAGAGTTAAACATGGAGGTAGCTAAACCAATCATAAAGCTTGCAAATGTTTGATGAAAATGAGACCTTGGCCATAAACACATATAACATAATTATTTTTGTGATGACCTTATTTATGATGATTGTTTGTTTTGATAATGTTATAAAATGTGGTGTATCCTTTTTTTCACATTATGCATGTTGTTGTTGCACATGATCCTTATTTCCAACAAAAGCATGATGCTTGTGGCATCTCGGGTTTATTTTCAATTAAAAAGTTCACTACTATTTTAAAGATGCTAGCTTATAGTGTAGTTGTTGATACATGTGATGAATATTGTAGGTTGGGAAAGTCAACATCAATGGAGGCATTGAAAAAGTTTTGCAATGTTGTGAAGGAATGTTTGAACACTAAGCACTTTTAGTAGCCAAGCAAGGCTAACCTTGACAAACAATTGCAAATCAACTTTAATCATGTCTTCCCAAGGATGTTTATGAGCTTGGATTATATGCATCATGTGTGAAAAAATTGCCCAATGTCTTGGTAAGAATAATTTAATGATAAAAATAAGAAAAACAATATTCTTGAAATAATTCTAAATCATAACTTATGGTTTTGGCATGCACATTTTGGTTTTTTAGAGGTACCAATGATTCAAACATTCTTGATTGTAATCTTCTTATTGATTTCTTATAAGGTGTGGGGTGTGATGTGAAATTTGTGATCAATGGGAACAAATGTGTTTAGTACTACTTGTTGGTTGATGGAATATATCCAAATTGGTTGATTTTTGTGGAGATGATTCATGAATTGTAGGGAGAAAAATGAATTCATTTTGCTATTGCATAGTAGTCTTGCAAGAAAGATGTTAAATGCACATTTGTAGTGTTGAAGTTTCATTTCACATTATTGCCAATCCTTGTTGACAATGGGATCAAGAGTTCATTTCAAACATTGTGATGGTGAGTGTGGTGTTGCATACTACAATTATGGAATAGAAGAGGTGAAAAACTAGAACCTCTTGAACCTACTAATGACCTTCAAAATTTCTTGTTTTTTCCTATTGTTCGCAAAGCTATTTTTTGTGTCAAATTTTTTTGCAACTCTAAGTTGTGAAGTTTTTGTAAACTTAAGAACTTCAACACATAGGTGTTGTGGTGGTTGGTGATGCAGGTGGAGTTACAAAATTAGATAGTGGAATTGACAAGCCAAATATTGAAGATGCAAGATGAGTTTGTAGTTTTTGCAACTCCTTGCATTGACCTTCTATGAAACAAGTTGCTAATTTAGTAACATGAATAAGGCCATGAAGCTTGCATTTAAAAAAATCGTTGCCTTATAAAAAGTTGTAGACACCATATCTTGGGTTGCATGTGCTTGAATTCACATTGCACTTTTAGTGATTTTCTTCATTTTTTCCACCTCTTTTGTCTTCTTTGCACCATGTGGGTGTTTTGCGGTTGTACTATTGTTGTTAGTAGCCACAAAATCCATGATCTCAACATTACTTTTAATTGAAGGCAAGGTGCATGGACTTCACATAGTTTTTCATCAATGTCGGTTGGGAGGGTCAAACTTTTCAATGGCATTGTTTTTTTCAAGTTGATGTGCATATCCACCCACTTGGGCATATTTTTCAACATCAATTAGCAACTAATGAAGGTGAAGCTTGAGTGTTTTGGATGTTTCAACTTGTAAAGTGCCAATGCCTTTTGCAAGGTGTCTTCTTGAGAGTTCCCGGATCCATTCAATGCAAGTACAAACTTGTAACACCACAATACTTGGCAATATCATGTTCTATGACCTTCTCCCTCGATTTTGTTTTCAATGATCTTGTAAGTTGTTCAATACCACAAATAGGTTTGTTTTTATTGTAATCTTTAGACACCCTATCCCAAAATGTGTTACTTTTGTGACCATTCCTTATTTTTGGGTCTTGGTTGATATGCAAGAAGCTCACACAAAGTTGGCACTTTTCTTCAATGACGAAGTTCTTGCCTTCTTTCAATGTAAATGCTTGTGAATTGGGGTCCACAATTGATGTTGTAAGAGTTGCTAATGCCATGGAAGCTCATGCGATGCCAACATGATGTCACTAATTTGCCATGAAAAGCAATTTGTGGGTACACCAATTTGCTAGATGAAAGAAAGCTTTTTGCAAAGGCCGGTTTAGTTTTTAAAGGTTGGAATGAACGATCAAGTAGGTGAAATAGTTATTAGTGCTAAGTTATCATTATCATTAGTGTTGTGTTTTGTGTAGCTTGATGGAGATGCTCTTAGGTTTAAAATGACGTCAACCCCAACTAAAAGTAAATTGTGTCCAATACCTATTTGTGTGAATCTACCAAGCCCAACCATGTTGGGTGCTAATTTAATAACAAAAATGTTGATAATATGTGATAGAATCTAAGAATTCATTATGAATGTTCTAATTGTGTTAGCTTATCAAGCTAAATATTGTTGGCTGTTAATTCAATAATGAACATGTGAACAATAAGAAAATTTAATCAAATTAAATATCCAATGACTTGTCAATTGTAGGTGGCAAACTTTGTCATTTTCTTCTAACTTCCAAGGAATCTAAACAACACCACCATTATCTTTAAGCTAGCAACATCTAAACTAAAAGTGGTCCTGTGTTTAGTTTGGTTGTCAAGCTAGTGTTAGATTATTCCATACATGACTTGCACCACTCAAAAAATTCAGGTTAAGAAATGTCATGTCCCCACAAAAAAAAATTGAGACCACCGAACTGCAGGGAAACAATCTTAATCTACTTGAAAATCTGAAAAAAATCATATGATAAGAGCTTGAAGTGTGCTTCTTTCCTCCACCCAAAGGCTATATTGTAAGCAGTACCTGAAGAACTTACAAGGTAAAATATTTAAGCATGGGTGTTGCAGCAGTCGAGCATACACAACTCAACTCCCACCAAGCAATCACACTCTCCCAACTTCCATCAGTCAGTTCGGTCCAGAAAATGGCCATTTCCTTCCTAAAACTTTTTCACAGGAAGCTACAAAGTTAGAATGTATGGAGCAAAATTTAGAGTACTGGTGAAACTGCAAGTTGTGTTTACCAGTCCACCTTAGATCCATTCTGTCTGTACTCTGCCATGGAAGCCTAGCTGCTGTCACTCCCAAGATGTTCTCGATATTCCACCCCTGGAAGAGCTGCCTGTACAAACATCAGAAGGAACCCCCAGGGACTGTTACAGGTCTGTAGTCTGTACACTTCGTCTCCCCTTTACGTCTTTGAACCAGGCCCTTCAAGGAGGACTATAGTGAACCAAAGAGCCAACAATGCACCATGAGAGAACCGTGTCCAGTTCCCAAGGTAACCATTGTGGGTTTTCTCAGTTTCTGTTTTTACTACCTACCTACTAACTACTAACAACCCATTAGCCTCTTAAGTACTAAGGATCTACATGCATATACTTGTAGCCACCTATTATCCTACCTACCTACCTACCTAACCTTTCCTCTAAAGGAGGATAGGCCACCAAGGTGAAACCCACCATCAAGTTGTCTTTCATCCCCAACCAATTCATAGCAAGTGGATGGTGCGCTGGTGGCTGTTGGTTCACTCTGAGCTTTCCCTGTCCCAGATCAAACTTCCTCAAAAAGGCCCAAGAAACACCCAACCCATTGGAAGTTACTTTAGACTCACCTGTTCCCGACTAGATTAAGTCAGGCACTCGGTTTTGACAGAATAGCAGAGTGTGCTGCAAATAATCATGTAGTTCAATGCTTAGGACTGAAAACAGCCCTTTGCAACTTGCCCCCCACTATGCTCTGCCCCAGTTTGAAACCCATGACAAACGTTTTATGTCAATGATGATTTGCAAAAATGAACTATTCAAATCTGCCTCCAACAAGTATATAGCTTAATCCACTGGACTACAAACCATGAGCTTTGTGTGTTCCAAAGGCAGGTCCCCTCTGGTCATACTGAATTGTGATGTGCAACAGTGACCATCTCCAAGTAGTTCAAAACACAAGTTCATGTGCAACTTCTAGAAAAAATAGGTGGTGTACAGTTCCAGCAAGTCCCACAACATGGTCTGTGACAACCATTCAATTAATTGATGAAGTGTGAAACTGCATGGGTATTTATCACCCTGGCATGCTTGCTGGGATGGCCACATGTGTGGCATCTGTGTGATGTCAAAACAACAGACCACATGAAGGCTCAACTCCAGTTAGGAGAAAAGTCCACTGACTCTCAAGCCTTCAAGACTCAGCGTGAGAAAAATCCTCACCATTGGAGTATAAATTCATGTTTAGAGGCCCAGCTACAAAGATCAAACCCCCTGTAATAAAATGTGGTTTATCAAGTGGATCTAGGTTTAAGAGAGCCCATGATATACATCTATAACATCAACATTCAACTGTATTGTTCTATATCCTGAGAAGTGAAGTGCATTGTGTGGAACCCAGAAACCTGGGCAAACCTAAGTCCTTAAAAAATACTCTAGGCTGCAGCAGGACCACAGGTTACAATTAATTACATGTGAATTTGACCCCAAATGCATGGAGCAGAATAAAACTGGTCTGTACAATGAGGTTGTTAGGAAATAAGAGAATCCCCCGCTGCTAGAATATTCTCACTGGTCACAGTGCTGTTAAACAGAGCAAGCACCCAGATTCGAGCAGCCTGATGCATTAGCATGAGACGTATTTGCAGTGTTTGCATAATATAAACTTTCCAGCATATGGATTTGCACTGCAAAGGCAAGGCTGGCTACTGTATTCCCTTCAATCATATTGGTGCAGGCCTTCTGAAGCAAGTGCTCTCATGCAGAGTCTTTCAAGTGACCTGCAAAAGTGGCAATGAGATGTTTAGTCAGCACCTTCAGTGATAATCAGATGAGATACTATTTCTGTGCTGACCACAAATGAAAATGCGTGCCAACAGAAAGAAAGTAGACCTACACCTTTAACAGCATATGCCACTAAAAGAGGTGAGATAATGTGCTGATAATGTCAAGCCCAAAGTGCATGATCATCAGAAAACATTCGAGGCTTGCCACTACAGGAGACTGGAACTGTTGATAATGGAAGAGAAAATAACCTTTCTGATGTAGATGAGGATATTCTGGATGCCTGCAAACACACATGTTGCAAGTGTTCGACGCATGCTTGACTCACTTGGGTCCAAATGATGCCAACAGTCTGTTTTGTTCCTCCAAAGAAAGTTGATGATTGGATACAAAAATGAGTGAGCAGATCCTCCATGCTTTGACCTAGATTTCTGCACTCATTCGTTCCTCCCCCACATTCCCTTGATACTGCTGAGCAGAATAGTGGGGTTCCACCAGCAATGAAATAGAGGCAGTCCATCAGTCAAAAAATGGAATCCCACAGGATTTCTGGAGGAAAGAGGCACCATAAAAATCAATACCTGTTTGGCAATCCACACCTAAATAAGTCAATTCGATGGTTACAGCACAGAAGTTCCAGCTATACTTACATTGCCAGAAGCCTGCTTATTTCCAAGATGTGCATACCTATTCTCTGCATTGCTTATGTCATGGACACCTACCCTCATCATATTTAGTTCAACATATCCTGCACTCAGCCCTATGCTGCACATACTTTTGTTTGGGCATCTGAACAGACACCTAAAACAAGATTCTGTATAACCATATTGTTGTTACCTGAGCTAGGCATTTTCATCCACAGCTGTCTCTGTAGAATTTGGTGTCATCCTTACAGCTTCAGAATGACCCCCAATGCCTGCAAGTTTCAAAAGTTCACACCGAACTTCGCCCACCCAAAGAGCATTCATAGGTTTTTCATCTGTATTGCTCCTTCCGTTTCCAGAATCCTCTAATGTGTTGAGAAGTGCTCCTAGGATTGAGGTGCTAGCTTTTTCAAATCTGAAAATTGAAAAAAGAATAAAAATATAAGCATTGACAACTTTGGAGGCAGTCAGTATCCAAGACAACACACATCAATAAAAAAAATAGTGTGAAGCCACACTAAGCAACATTTGCAGGATTTTCTTATCTGTTCACATCTGGTAACGAAGAAAAGATGTTCAATCTCAAAGGGCATCTTTAAGTCACGAATTATGTGACATGGCATCATGGCTGTCATAACTGAAGGGGCAACTTGAGACTAACACGGCCATATGAATCATGATCATCTAAGACTCCACATGCTCTTTTTACAAATCAGTCATATAGGTTGCTCAATTCCTTACTATCAAATGACAAATAAAGAATAAAGTCATTACACTGTCCAGAAGGTTGGATTCCTTACATGAATGGTCTAGACTACTACACACAGTGGGAAATGCTTGTAGGAGAAAAATACCTTTGGAGCTCAGAGTTAATGTCACCAAAAGTTTCCCCCTTCTTGTTATGGCTGTCCTTGAGTGGGCCACCAAGGCCTAATTGACGGAGGCATGAGAGAAGCAGTGAATAATGAGAAGTCATCCACCCAGCAAGAACCACTGCAGCAAATCGGCCAAATTTGGGTGAGAGGGAAACAACTGCATTCAACAGGGGTCCTGTTGGGGCTTGAGATCTGAGAAGTGAAACAAGGCCAGATAGTGCATCCAGGTCCACATGTGGGTTCACTACCCTGAGGCAGGACTTCACCACCTGCAATAACACATTCACAGAAAAAGATGTTAAGGGGAATCAAGAAGTACATAATTGTGATGTCCTAACTACAAGATGCTATTAAGATTGATGAATAGATTCCATGTACAGCCAAAAATCCTGAATCTACTAGTGTTTAAGGACTGAACCTGCAGGACCATGGATGGAGGTCCAGCCTGAAGCTCTGCAACCATTAAGCGCCAGAAATTCTGCTGTTCCACGAACTCCCAAGTCAATGATGCCCTTGTGAGATTGGTTAAAGCATCAGACTGTTTGCCCATCACAGCAAACTCTCCAAGTGTCAACCAAAACTCAAAATTGTACAGTTCCACAGGATCAACTGCTGTAACCAGCAGCTGCACTATGTCCTCTTTTCCTGTTGCCAAGTGGGGAAGATAGCGAAAGACTGAAGGTAAAACCCGTAACAGTCGCTGTGTGTTCCAAACTAAACAGGTTTCTAAATGGGTCATGAGACTTGCATCCAGGCTATCTAGTTCTACTCTTGAATTATCTGACTTGAGTGCAATTGGTGCTCCTTCCTGTTCTGCAGTCTTCACTGATTTGTGATTGGCAAGATCATTGATGGCACCTGAGGCATGAGGAGGTGATTTTGAACTCCCAATAGATATTTTCTTTAAGAAAAGTTCATATGCTTTGAAGGCATTTGCCACAGCAGTTCTAATAACTGAGTCTTTAGACTGTACTTTCTGGAAGCTGTTACCCAGAAGCCTAGATGAGTTACCCTGATGAACAGGTCGGGGCCAACCAAACAGTGATCTGCTTCCTCCATTTTCATGAACATCTCCACACGGAGGCTTAGGAGAGCTTTCCAGCAACTCCCCTTCTTCGTCAAAATCCAAGACCCCAGGAGGAGGCCCTCCAGTGTCAGTTCTGTCTAGTTCTGATCTTCTAATTGTCCCTGCTCCTGATTCTGCTTCAACACTTCCTGTCATCTCCTTCAAGCCTGGGCTGCTGAATGAAGAAGCCTCAACCTCTTCGGCAAGCCTATGCAGAAGAGCAAGACATCAAAAAGCCAGAGAGTCAAAAGATACAGAGTATGCACTTATACACATTATGAAACTGTGTGCAAACATTCTTCAAAACCAGCAATTCCTGCACTTCATCCTCAAATTGAGAAAAGCAACACTTAGACAGAACACATCAACTTCATGGAGGAGAGCAAAAACTTGGTACGATATATAGATAAGACCCAAATGGAATTCATGAAAGCCTTAATTTCAAACATACCATCAGCAACTGAAACATGGCTGCTCTAACTGCCAGAGATCTAACTTACAACACACATCTATGAGATTACAAAGAAAACTCCATGACAGCACTTTTGAGGGCAACACAATGAGAATGAGTGCAGTCATAACCTTATGAGCGTCACTCACAAAGTGTCAGACCATCACCGTAATCATGAATAGCAGTGAGAAGCTGCCATGATTCCCCACTGACTTCATCAGCTCCCCATGGTGCTTGTAGATAAGTATATGAAAATTGGCGCAAAATCCCTGGCAAGCCATTATACAAACATTTGCACCCTGAGTTTCTGTTGTGTTTCCAGAAGCAACAGGAAGACAAAGTCATAACTTACTACATTTACCAGACAATAGCACTCCAGATGCAAATGAGGATAATTTTGTAGTTAATCCTATACAAGTGTGACGCCCACAGGTCTTCATACCAAATTCTCTCAATTCAAGATCCCAGATGTTGAAAAGAAGGTGCACAAACTGGGTAGGGTTCAGGGTCTGACTTATATTGAAGTTGATGATCTGATTCATAGTCTTTTTTACTAGGTCAACAGTTCAACTGCAAGATTGAGGTTAGAAATCCGCACCTAGAAACATGGCACAGTAGGCGTGGGCCAACAGCTAGCCCTTCCTGATGCCATGCCACAAGCAACTGACATAACTGTGGGTGGCTATTCCTCACGTAAAGGCGCAGAAATGTTGATGTCAGAGACATATTCTCTTCGATTGTTAGCTTCTCTGATGGCAGTTTGGTGAGAGGCATAAACATCTCATACCCACCTTTTTTCAGAATATTCACAACACGGGAAGCAAACTTGGACACGCCCAAGGATGATGAAGAGAACAGGTCTTGTGAATGATTGGCTAAGGGTGATGACACATCCAGTCCTGAATCTGAGACAGGTAGTACTTTCTCCACTTTAGCAAGCTTCTCGATATTCATTTGATCAGAGGCAGACAAGAATGAGGTCAGTAGCTTCTCCAGTGCACTGATTGATGCCTCTTCTGATTGTGCTAAAGCAACTTCCAGTCCAGCAAAGTTCGCTTCCATCTCTATTACTAATCTCTCTGTAGTACCTGAAGTCAGCAACTTTGTCAACAGACAATTTGGAAAGGTGTTGACATTTAAAGACTCAGAACAGGTAGAACCATCCAGAGAGATACAATTCCTTCCAATAAGCAACTCCTGAAGTGGGTTGACAAAGCTCTTATGTTTCTAGCTTTCCTGTTTCAAACACAAATTGGTAAGAATAACTCTCACCTGGATGTTGCCGTTTCCGGCTATTTGTTTCCACCCCAGAATCAAGGGGCTTAGATTCTTCCAAGGTTTGTCCAGAAGCTTCCAGACCATGGGTCAGGACACCCCTTGAAGTAGGTGCAGTCCCTGAACCTGGCACATAACCTCCTGAAGTGTAATTCTTTGTTACCAGAGCCCCATCTTGCTGCAGCAGCTCAGGCTTTGCCTGCCTTCCAGCCTCATCTGAGTTATCTGGTTTGCAATACAGAGGAAAGTAGACATATAACTTCTCCCGAAGCCAAGGTGCAACAAGGTTGCAGTCAGAGAGGGGCTCAAGTGACCGGACCACTCCCTTTCCAACCAAGATGTCAATAGACGATGTCACACCCTTCTGGATCAAGTCCCGGTGAACTGGGTCATAGTGATCGATCAAGAGAAATAGAAACTCAAGCAGAGAATGTGTCATGTTCACATACTTAGGGATGGAGTGCACCATAAGGAGGATGGCTGGCTCAATATTCATAATATTATCCACCTTGCTCATGAAGAACAACCAATCATAGAACAGTGCAAGCTTAGCATTTGCTTCCACATGGTTGCTCTTACAACATTTCAGAAGCCAACCCACAATAGCCCAGCGAGGTACAATATCAGACTGAAGGATTTGGTTTGTTGGATGGTGAACACAGCATATAAAGCGGATGAGATCACAAACAAGCGTCTCACTCTCAGGAGTAGAGAGGTATCGTTGAGCAAACCATGTTTGATTACGTCGCTGGCTCCCCATTCTCACATGCGTAAGCATGAACCTAATCTGAGTCTCCATGTCAGGGGTGATTCGGGAAGTGAGATATCGGGTGGGCGTTCTCACTGCATAGAGCTGAGCTATGTCACAAAATACTGGATCCCTAAAGACAGCCGGATTTGACAACAAGTCCCGCCATATGGACTCAAACTCTGGTATCATTGAAACATCCTGGAGAAGGCGCAAGAGGTCACGGCCAATCAAGATGCACTCATGGAACTTTTCCCGTAAAAGACGTACACAGAATGAAATTTCTTTCTGCCTCAATGCATTAAGAGCCTGCACTTTTGATGCTGCCATGGTATGGTCAGGTAAGAGGCGGAGATAGGTGTAAAGGGCCATGGTGAACAAGGAGGGTTTCTCATCCAGCCACATCACATTTGTTTGCATGATATCCAGAAGCTGCTCTGCAAGCCATACATTTCCGGGGCTCAGATCTCCTCCAGAAACCTGACGAAGAAGAAACGAACACAGATTTTCAACATCCACAGCATTCAGATCAATAAGCTGTCGAAGGAGCCAAAGGATTTGACTGCAAGGCTGTTCAAGAAGCTTTGGGTAACACTCATTGACAAGGCGAGAAAGAAGGGAGACAAAGGTTGCATATCCATCACTGGTTGAAGCTGTTACAGCTTTGAGATGGGTTAGGTAAGAGGATGAAGAATTAGGGTTTTCGCTAGTGAGAATAGCATAGAGGAGTGCTTGTAGAAGCTGAGGTGTTGGGGCTGAAGAGTGACTAAGATGGTAAGGGGAAGTAATCAGTGTTTGAAGACTTGTATATGACTGCTGCAACTCTCTTTCAAGCTCCTCAATTGTTTCATATGCACTCCTGTGCATCAGTTTTGACATAGCCATAGTGGATGCTGATGCAAACCAGAACGACCTCGTCCACCCCAGTGCTACAGAGCTTTATGAGACTCTCTGAAACTGTCCAAAGCACCATAACCCAAAATGATAGCCATGTTGCTTTGCCACAGCCGCTGCTTCTTTTTCTTCAGCTTTTCATGCACTGCCATGGCTCCCTGTGAAATCTCAAAGGCCACAAGAAAAATATCTAATTGTGGTTCTCCAGAACCCCAGGCCCCATTGCATTCTCATCTAGGGTGAACAGGTGCACGTGTATTCAGTGTCTAAGGTATGTGCTATTAGGTCTACAATTGAGAAACTGAACAGGAGTCCTAATGAAGTGCGGTTAATCTTCCACCCAGATGCTAACAAGGATGTCACTGCATTTGGGTGGCAACTCATGGATTGAGCATACAACTCTCGCACAAAAATCTGCATCTGCAACCCCACCAAGAAACAGCTTTTCAGAAACAAGTGAAAGAAACATAAACCCACTGCACTTATGGAACAAAATGAGACAGATGCATACATTCAGGTGCCAAAAACTCTCCCTCTCTATTCCCCCTCACTGAACCTGAAGAAATAGCAGCCTGAAAGGTGCAGCTCCAGTGAATGGAAACCCTAATTATTGGCAACATTTTTCACAACCCAACTGCAACCCTTAACCAACAGCTGCTTGTGTATTCAGAAAGCAGGAGGTGTAAGCTACCTTCCAATAAGTTCAGATGAATGTCACCAAGCTAATATCATTTCATAGCCAAGACAAGGAATGCAGCAATCGGGCTTAGGGTTCCAAAACCCTAAAATCAACTCCAATGATCTCAAGCTTCAAAATCCAACGGGATTTGGAGAAACTACGCCTCCGCAATTCCACGCTGCTCGACCACGAACAGGAAAGAAAAGAAGCTGGCCACAGCCACCACTGCTGCTGCGACTAAGTAACCGAATAATAATAATAACGCCCGTTGATTTCTTTCTAAAACAATAACGCCATGCATTTCTTTTTCATGGTTCGACATTTGACGATGAATCTCTGCACACACGTACTTCCAGAAGCCATTGAGCAACTTTAGGCGCGGGATTTCAATCTCACTATAACAAAATTCTACTGCATTCCGCACACCACCACAACAACAACAACTAGGTGTTGCCTTTTCTCCACCAACAAAACCCCAAAGTGAAGAAACCCTGCCCCAATCCCACCAAAAAAGATCAAGACAAAAACTGCACACAGATGATGTCAGGTACCTTGATTGAAAAGCGGAGGAGAACGGCATTGCCCGGGGAGCAGGCATGGGATGCGCGCACGCGGTCGCCGTGGCCAGTGATGGCAATAGAGCGTGGACTAAGGGCTGCGAGCGACGCTGGAAGGAAGAGCCAAAGGGGGGGAGGGTTGTTGGGGTTTGCAACAAGAGCGTGAGCGGCTAGGTGGTAACTTCTTTCGCTATATTTATGATGCAGCCATGGAGTGAGTAGGTAGGTGGTAACTTCTTTGGTTTTTATTCTATATTTTTTTGGTGATATTTGGAGCATTGATCATTGTGAACATGAATTTTAAACTTGTATCAAAATTTAGATGATATTTTATCTTTTTCAATAGATAGATATTTAAGTTAGGTGAGTAACAATTTATTTGTCACATTAATCAAAAATTTATTCCAACAATCTATTTTCATGCTATGGTGGCCATTATATAATAATAATGATAATTTAGATGAACTAAAATCATTTAAATAGATTTGCCACTTTGTCCATTTTGGAAGGCTAAAGGTTCCATTATCACTACATGAATTAAGTGTGCATTTAGTTGTCAAAAAAATACAAACTAATGAAATTCATTTGCCACATTCAACATGCATGTTCATTATTCAAACTTGTTTGTTAATTAGCAAAAATATCAATGATTGTGATTTACTCAAAAGCACAAAGACATGTGTTAGTGATTGCAATAAGGGGTGGGACTTTGGAAAGTAATACCTATTTGCAACAATGAATGGTACATTGATTTTAATCTAAATCCTAGGTTTGCATGTTTGTAAAAGTGTAGCCAATTGAAACAAAATTTTGGTGTACACGTGAGTTATTTTTTTATAGTTCATTTTATAAGTTTTAAGTTTCATTTCATGTTTTTGGCTACATTATGTTGTCAATCTTGAAACTTGTGAGAATAAACATGGAAATAAGACATACATGTTATACTCACCTATAATCATATGAGTTTGTTCCTTTTCAACATATTGTACGACCATCCTTAAGCCTTTGAAATATGGGTCAAACATTCTTAACATGTTATGAGCTTTGTGTTCCAAAAAAGACAACATGAATGAAAAGAAGGGCATTATAATTTTGCCATTTGCTTTTGCATATGTTGTCACAACACTTGAAGTTTTGCATCAAAATCCTAGGTTTCCAAGGAGTTAGGTCCCAAGTATTGTACTAATTGCATTTGGATGATGAGAGATTAACAATAGCAAATGCTTTAAACAACAATTAGTAACCTTGGCTTTGGTTAATGACACATTGGTTAATCGTGGGCCCTAATGCATCAAAACAATTTGGGCTACAATTTAAACATGTGGACCTAATACATACCCTTGGAGGGCCATCAATTATTATAGCCATAACAATAAGCAATAATGTTCTTAAATTCAACCATCTTTTGGAATAAAATGACTTTTGAAGCAAATCCCATCTTCATTACAATCTTTAACTTGTGTGGACATAAATCGATATCCAAACCAACTTTATGCCATTCTTAGCATCCCTTTCCATTATTTTTTTGGGTCTAGAAGATGATATTTTGTAAAATAGATTAACATTCTTTGATGAAAATTGATGTTAATATAACATAGATTTTTGTGCCATCTATTGCCATATTTGGTAACATTTATAAATGGCATGCCCCTAGCAATTCACTATGAATGGTGTTGTTAATTCCAACATGTACTTCACAAAAAACAATAGAAGTTAGGGCTATGGTCATAGTTGAGAGATTATTGCTTTCATCTTTTACATATGTAAAGATCTTAACATTCAACCCATATCTGGATAACTTCATTCACTTGCAAGGCCATGTCATCCCTAGATGTGTATATAATATCAAAGAAGCCAATGGTTACATGACCAAGATCCTTTGATAATGATTAAAAAATAAACAATGAAAAGAAGAATGTCCATTTTTTTTTACATTCATAAATTAAAACTCATTGTGAAAATATCACCAAATTCAAGAACTTCAAATATGAAATTATTTTTGTTGATGTTTTTAACTAACATTAACAAAATGTTCTTCATTAATTGATGCTTTGATGGAATATTGACTTGAGTATTTTACTTCAAAATTGATTTTATGAAAAATGGTGGCTCTACAAAAGGCAAAGTTTTCAATTTTAAGTTATTCCACCTTAAGTTAGTTTAGGTTATCTACCCTAAGTTCTTCTTGGCTATTTTAAGTCATCCCACATTAAATTATTTTAAGTTATTCTATCATTGGCTATTTTCAATTATTTTAGGTTATTTTACCTTAACCTACTTTCAATTATTCTACTTAAGTTATTCTAAACTATTCTAGCAAAGGTTATTTTTAGTAATTTAAGGCTCTTTAACTTGCAATTATTCTAAGTTATACTTTAGGTTATTTTAAGTTATTTAAAATTATTACACCTTAGGGTATACCCTAGGTTATTATACATTATATCATATATTAGTTTAAGGTTATAGTCTAAAAAAACCTAAGGTGGAATAGCCTAGAAAAACCTACAATAGGTCAATAACCAAAAATAATTTAAAATAAAATAGATTAAAATAGATTAAAATAAAATAACTTAGAATGCCCTAAATTGAAATAATCTAAAATAGTAAAAAATAACATAGGGTAAAATAGTCAAGAATAATGTAAGGTGGAATATCCTACAATAACTTATATTAGCTTAAGGTGGATTAACCTAAAAAGATAAAAAATAACATAGTTTAAGATAATTTAAACATTTTAAGGTGAATTAGCCATGAATGGTTTATGGTGGAATAACCTAAAATAATTAAGGTATAGTAACTTAAAATACTCATGGTGAAATAACTTAAAATAACCTAGAAAGGAATAATTTAAAATATTTGAAAATATCCAAGGGTGGAATTACATAAGGCACAACAATTTAGAATAGGTGGAATAATTGATAATAACATAACCTAGCATACCTTAAAATTAAATATCATAAATTAACCTACACTAACTTTGGAATAGCCTAAGACTGACGAAGGAATTTAACTTATGATAAACTACACATAGGTTAAGAAAAGAATATGCATAACAATATGTGATAATAAATCATTTCATTTATTAAATAATGGTTGAAGACTTGTTTTTTAAGTATGGAAATGAAGGGAGGTGAAGGGTTTACACTTTCACATTTGCATCTTAAGTTGGTGGCTTAGGTTTTTAGGTGCCTAAATTAGGCTATGTTCCTAGGTACCTAACTTAAACTAGGTGGGTAGGTGCTTAGGTTTAACCACCTAGCCTAGTTATGAAGTGAAAAGTTAGTTTAATGAATTAATTATTAGTGAATTATATTAACTATATATTAATGAATTTAGTTAATTGTTAATGAATTAATTATTTATGAACTTGATTAGCTATTAGTGACTTCATTTGTCCATAACAATTGGTCCCCAATCATTACGAGGTTGACAACTTTCACCATGGTAAATTTGTCCAAGTCAATTCAATACACTACTAGAAATTTTGGGTTTTGCAATTGTCGTTTGTAACTAAAATTCAGTTGCATGTGACACATGCAACTACAAATTTGTGTAGTTGCATAAGACAAGTTACACATGACATTTAGTTGCATGCGACACTACGTATGCAACATGTATATATGGTGCTAATATACACGTTCATCCATATATACTAATCCAAATGTAGTTGCACCTTATCTGCAACTCTTTTTGCAACTACAATGCAATTAATAAAAATATGACACATGTTTAAAAATTGGATAACTAGCTTGTGGACACGTGTCACTAATTAATTATTTTTGTGTTTTCAAAATAAAAAATTCATTGGATTAATGTCAATCATTAAAATTTATGCCATTAAGATGATGACACATGGCACACCATGGAACGTTCATTGACCAATTGACACATGTCCATTTTTAAAACACCAATTATATGGTGACACGTGGAAATTAAGGCCCACCTATTTTAAATATTCATTAATAAAATCTAAATCATCCAATTTATGGTTAATAAGATGTTGACACGTGTTGCCTATGTAGGTAGGTTATTATTAAATCCTATTAGATAAATAGGTTAACTTAAGTATGTAAGTAGGTTGAACATAGCTAGGTTTAGGCTATATAAGTAAGGTTAGAATAATCCAATTTTATTTTTAAGATTAACCATTTTATAAATGTCAATTTTTTTTAATTCACTCATCCCCAATGGCATTTAGTGTTTCGTTACTATATAGTTATTGCTCCTAGTTATATACTAAGCCAAATAATTATTTTTCCTAGTTATATACTGAAGCCAAAGGATATGGGATAAAAAATTCCATTGCAAACTTCATGAACAAACTTAGTTGCACATCAGATGCAACTAATGTATTAGAGTATAGCAGCTAGGGGAAGGTTCTGTTGATTCTGATGTCCAAACAAAACTTGAAGCCCTCCTCTTGGTGCATCCAACACAATAAAAATTGTTAAAAATGGATTAAAAATGAGAAAGTTATGGTCCCCCAAAACAAAGGGGGTCAGAAATTCAAAAAAGACCATTGAACACTACAAAGGCCGATTCTTAAACAACCAAAAAGTTCCTTTTATGTTGATTTTTTTGCTATTTAAAGTACCAATATGATTTGTAGAACTTCAGTTTGCATTCCTATAGTACTTTAAATCGTTTAAAATGAATAAAAAATAAGAAAATTATGAGATTTGAAATTAGGAAGGGTCCAAAGAAAAAAAAAAAAACATGTTTTGTAAGTTGGAAAAAAGCTTATTTTTCTTATTTTTCAAGTTTTTCTTCTTGTTAATTTTGCATTACTCCTTGTCTTTTTCACTTCAAAGATGATTGTAGGATATTTTTAATAATTATAATTACTTAATGAAAATATGATTCTAACATTATTATCTAGCTTAAATTAGTAATTAACTTAAGATGTTTATGTACTTGTAGATTAATTCGTGTAGCCTATTTAAATTAATATTTTAACATAAATAATAAATTTTAATATTATCATATTAATTGATTCGAATAATTTTTTGTTTAATCAAATTTACATTTTCTGAAAAATATTCCGAACAAAATAAAATAAAAAAGTTTTACATGCCAAAACAAATATTTAAATAACATTGACAAATTTTTTTTATAAAAAATTGAATATAAATTTAAACCACGATTTACTTTAACTTAATTTAATTTAACATAATTTAGTTTAGCCATAATTAATTTAGCCTAACTTAATTTAACCATTGTTAGTTTTAACCTAATTTAATTTAGCCGTAAATAGTTTAACCTAACTTGATTTAGCCATAATTGGTTTGGCCTAATTTAATTTAGCCATAAATAGTTTAACCTAACTTGATTTAACCATAATTGGTTTGGCCTAATTTAATTTAGCCATATGTATTTCATGTTAATTTAATTTAACTTAATTTAATTTAGCCATAATAAATATATTCTAATTTATTTAGCCAAATAATTTAACCAAATTTATTTTAGTCATAATTAGTTTGGCCTTATTTATTTTAACCACAATTAATATAGTTTAATTCATTTTAGCCATAAATAATTTAGTCTAACTTAATTTAACCATAGTTAGTTTGGTCTAACTTATTTAGCCATATTTAATTTAACCATAGTTAGTATAGTTTAATTTATTTTAGCCATAAATAATTTAACTTAACTTAATTTAACCATAATTATTTTGGCCTAACTTAATTTAGCCTAATCAATTTAACCATGGTTAGTTGTAGCATACTTTAATTTAGCCATAAATATTTTAGCCTAATAAAATTAGGCACGGTTAATTTTAACCTAATTTAATTTAGCCATGGTTAGTTTAATTTTTTTGTTTATTTAGCCTAGGTTAGTTTAGTTACGGTTATTTAACCTAGGTTAGTTTAAGTTAGTCTAAATTAGCATGGGGTTGACCTTAGTATTAAAGGCACATAATATTATTATACATAGCCTATGTAAATATATTATGTATAATAATTTAAGTATGTATAAGTTTAGGCTATTATTTTTATGACATGTGTCCATGTTGTACACATTTAGTTGCATGTTAGTTGCACACACACTATATGGTTGAAAAAATATACAATACAAAATTTATAGTTGCAAACATGACCAAAATTGTTGCAAATGACAACCAATTGCATGCCAGTTGACTGGTGGCAAAAGATAGAATTTCTAATAGTGATATATATAATGAAATACAAAATGAACTAGGACACATTGATGTAATAATCAAATGTGACAAAAAAGTTAACACCTTTAATGAAAATGGACAACACTGTAATCAAATAAGACATGGAATCAAAAAAGAAATAACGTGAGCACTTCTAATAAAAAATGACACAAGTGTAGTGAAATGAAACATGTAGTCATGAAATTTGAAAAAACAATTACATAAATACTTGTAGGTTGTGAATAGGTCTTGGATAGGTAAGAAGGCATGAAATTACAATAAAGTAAATAGGTAGGTAGGTAAATAGATACATAATAAAAAAATTTGTGCATTAATAATTAGTTAATTAAGTAGGTATGTTAATTAGTTACATATGGTAGGTAAATTGTAAACAAATCATTATTATTATGGGCATTAATTATATTTAGGGTACATGGGCTACATGTGAGGTAGATAGGACATAAAAATTGAAGGTAAACAATTAATTGATAATTTTTTTAACATTAATATTTTAAAATAATCATAAATTAAAATTATAAAATCCCATAATAGCCTAATATAAATAAGTAATGCTAGTGTAAAAGAATTAAGTTAATATACCTTATTACCTACCTAGGCTAAACTACTTTCCTTATCTACTTACACAAATATGTTCATAAAAAAAAATTAGTTTATCAAGGTGGTGGTGCAATGTTGAAAATTAAACTCCTCAATGTTGAGGTGAGGAGTTCAAATCCTAACACTTGTAATTTAGGCCACTACTTGGCAAGTTGCCTAGCCTAGATTCCTTAGGTAGGTAGGTAATATATAGTTTTTTCCACATATTTATTAAGTAAAGTGGGTAGTTAAGTAAAAAAATTATTATTATTTTGAGAATGAGTTTAAAAATAATATTAAAAAATTATGTATTTTTTCACTACCCAATTCCATATGAATAACAAAAAAAACCCAACCAAAAAGACTTAGTCAAATTGAACATCTCAAAATCAACTTGTTTAATATGATTGGTTAATCAAGTTGCCAAATGTCAGTTTTTGGTCAAATAAATCACAATTGGTTCTAGTGATTTGAGGATATTTGATTAGTTTGGAACTTGGGTTAACAATTTTTATAAAAAAATTAAATGACAAAGATTTATGAATATATTTATCACACAATTATGTGTGTTACAAAGTATGAAAAGTTAAAAATGTATTTCAAAAGTGAGTTTGTAGTTGGTATTTTTGCATGAAACTTTGGGTAATAAATGATATTGATATAAACTATTGAATTCCATTGGTATTGACAATTTTGTCAAATTTACTTATAGTATGTCACTCATCAAATTTATTTAAGGGCATTATGATTTTATTTTTGTGAAAAAAACCCACTTTGAAATGAAAGAATTGCACATACATGAAAAGGGTGTTGTGTTTTTTTCCATTTAACTTTTGTTTATGAACATAGCAGGGAATCAAAAGTACGGAGGTCATGGCATTACAAGAAAATGTGATTTTTTGGAAGGTCCAATTTGACTGAAATGTTCACATTGACCAAATGGGATGGTCATTTTGATTAAAGGCCTATGGCATGAAAAACACATGTTACTTTTAATTGAGACATTTGACTAAAGTGACTTTTTTAACCATGTCACAAACCAAACATCTAGTCAAAAAAGCCAAAGGTCCATCAAGATGACCAAGGTTTAATCAAATTGACCATACTTAATGGTTATTGTCATTTATAATTAGCCAAATTGGCCATTTTGATTTGACACTTACTCAAATCAACCATGGTAATTTGGTTATTTAACCTTCAAATGTATTTTGCATAAGGTATGTACCAAATTTAAGTTCATAATTATTAGGCCTTAAGTTAGGCATATTACACCTAGTAACTACTTATAAAGTTTAATAATCTACTTACTTGCTACCTTTAAATGCATGCAAGTAGTTAAATTTAGTACATTATTTAATTAGTATTTTATATAGTTAATTAGTCACCAAATAGATGTCAATTAATAGCCAATGATTAATTTATCCATCAACTTGTTAATTGATTAATTATTATTATCAAACTATCAATTTTGTTTCATTTTTGGGCTATGACTTGATAATAATTAATAATAATTAATAATAATCAATATATGATTGTAAATAATTATTGATAAATGATTATTTTAAACTATTTTTTAGTTAATAATGATATATATAAATTAATAATTATCAATTCATAGGAAATAATTAATAATAAATAGTAGATAATAAATGGATCAAAACATGTAATTAAGAGCCAAAAAAGGCATAAGATGTTAGACACAACTAATCAAAATCAAACATTTTTTTTTATTACTCTATTTAAAACCATAATAATCATGGCAAGTTAGTCCTTTTTCCCTCTTATGAATGTCAAAGAATTTAAAGAAAAAATTCATTTGATCTAATTTTAATTTTTGGTTTTAATTTAAGACGTTTGAAAATGTACAACTATTACATCAAATGGAATCAATTTTGCAAAGGACTATCAAAAGACTCATATAATATTTTAAAAATAATTGAAAAAAATAAAGATGATAAGAACATATTAGCCACACCCAAAAAACACTCATACTTTTTAGAATGTGTAATTTTAAAACTTCAGATTTTAGAGTTTTGAGGTTTAAGACTTGAAATTTCAAGGTTTATTTTTTAGGTTTTATGTTTGGTTTTGTATGGTTTAAATTTAGGTTTTGTGTTTAGGGTCTGAAATTAGGGTTTAGATTCTAAAATTAAAGTTTCGGGGTCTAATATTTAAGATTTAAAGCCAAAAATTAAGGTTTAGGGTTTTGATTTAAGGTCTAAGGTTTATAAGTCATGGTTTTAGGGTTTGGAATTAAGGTTCAAAGTTGAAATTCAAGGATTAGGGTTTAAGGTCTTATAATTTTAATTTAAGGTTTAAGGTTTGGCTTTGAAGATTTAGTGTTGAGAATTAAGGTTTAGGGTTTGTGAACTTGAAAGAAAATGAAGACAATTTTCCAAACCACCTTGTCCCAATACGGTTGTTTTGCTTTCTGCAAAATAATTAATTTATATTCTTAAATCTTTGCCATGAAATCACCAAGTTTTGGAAAGTTGGTTATTCATTTAAAAAAATACAAACACAATATTCACACTCAAACCTAAACACACTAACCATTTGAAAAAATGTCATTAGAATTTATTTTTTGGAAATTGTGTCACTTAAACCTTCCTTTCTAAATTTCATGCATTTTAGTCATTAGATTTCCATCATGAACCTCATACATTTGGTCATTGGATTCCAAAACAAATCCTTAATTTTAACCAACAAATTATTATTTCATAACCATACAATCAAAATACCCTTTCTAGAGCCCCCCAAAAGGGTTACTACAAACTTGCCTAAAATGATTTTGAGGTCAAATAAATTTCTTGAATTATATACCATACAACTTGATTTCAAAATTGTATTGATTTTGATGTGAGTACTCAAACACATCAAAATCAACACAATTTTGAAAATTGTGGACCATACAACATGGTTTCAAATTCATGTGAATACTCCTACACCTCAAAACCAACATACTTGAATAATGTTATGAGTTGCAAACCATATGGTTACGATTTTGGATCAAATAAGAACATATGTAAATAAGAAACCAAACTAATTTCAAAGTTTCATGGGCTACAAACCATACAAATTGGATAATTGCATCAAACTAAAATGTAGATGGTTGGATTTACAAAAAAAAAGTGAAATGTTGAAATCATTTAATTAGAAACATTTTCAACACTTTACTTCAAATTACAAGCATGTTTTAAGAGAATACTTCAAAAGTCCTTGGGTTACAATTGCGCGGTAGTTGGAGACATTGTAATATTTCACAATCTAGGGTTTCACCCACAACCTTATGCCAACCTTAGCTTACTTGATGGAAACACAACATCATTGATGAATCCATTGAGAATTTTGTGAAAATATGTTCAATCACAAAGGCATTTATTAAAAGGACTAGATAACCAAGGTTGTTAAAAGCTAGTTTGTGGCTAGGATGTTTTGGGGTACAAGCACAAGTTCAAAAAAAATTGGAGGAAAAAAAAGAGCTTTTGTTTCTTGAAGCAATTTAAGTTTTTCTAGTCTTTGAAGCTCAAGTTGATTGAAAGAATTTTTAAGCCATGCCCTAATTAGGGTTTGGAAAAATTCATAAACTTTGCAACAACATATAAAAATGATCACATGAAGAGGATAAATGATTGACAAAACATAAGGTCTTTAGCAAGATTGTCTTAAAATTCATTGTCTACTTACATTGCTTAAAATTTCAAAACCATGACCCTTCTTTAGATGGGTTAAATTTCATCTTTGAAAAATATGCCAATGTGTGGGGCATTGTTGTAGAACTTGAAATAATTGTTGATGGGGTGAATTCGTTAACTACATTAACCAAATTCCTCATGGTTGTGCATTCTCCTAAGTGTGGAAGTTCCAATGCTAGCTTCCCTTTAGACGTTTGCACACATGTTTGAAAACTTTTAAAATTCAAATTATGTCCTTTGTGAACCTACTACACCTTTCCATTCTTTTTTTGTTACATTTCTCTTTTCTTTTACATCTACAACATTACACTATAAGAAATTGCATTTGTCAAATTCACACTATCGTACAACTAAAACTCAAAAAAAAAATCATATACAATTGTTATGCAATTATCCTTTAGGTATTACAACTATTGTGCAATTATCCTTTTAAAATATGGTGTATTAATAAATAAATTGCGATGTCAGAAAATCAATTAATTGTATTATAGTTGCAAGTGAGTTGAAAATGGGTCTTCTATATGTTAATTTATACACATTGTACATATATATGTAGTCAACCATGTTTGACTTTTGCAAGGGTTGCATTGTAGTTACATGTGACAATTACTTTATAACTATTATAAATATGTCACCAAAGCAACAACTATGTTGCAACTAATGTACAATGTACATACATGCGATCATGCCATGTGTTCACATTTCCACCACCCAATATGGGATATATTTACAACTAATTTTCGATTATGATTCCCATTCATACAATTAGTATGGCCACTAGTGCGCCACTACTAAAGTATTATTGTTCAAGTTATGACTATAATACAACTACTTAGAATTTAATAAAGATACATATTCATCAATTATTTATAATTCCATCATATGTGTTTCATTTTTAGTGATTTAAAATGTTATGGGAGTGCTATTTCAAGTTTTAAAAATCATTTTTGAAGTGCAAGAGAAAATGAATAATGAAAAATAACAAGAAGGGAAATAAGCTTTCCAACTTACAAAACATGTTTTTTTTCCTTTTTTTTCCTCTTTGGACCCCTTTTACTTTCAAACTTCATAACTTTTTTATTTCTTATTCATTCATTTAAAATGATTTAAAATGTTATAAGAACATCATCTAAAGTTTTACATATCATCTTTGAATTTTAATAGCAATAGAGCAATAAACAAAAAAAATTGTTGGTGTTTGGGATGATTTGGTGGTTTTTTTTTTTTTTTGAATTCTTGACCCCCTATACTTTGAAACGCCATAATTTTTCAATTCTATTATTTTTTGATGATTTTTAGTGCACCAAATGCACTAGTAGGAGGGGTTTAAGTTTTGTTTAAACACTAAAATAATGGAGCCCTCCACTTGGATCTAGCCTACTTTGAGCGCTAAATTGTTATAATTGCGATTCAATTTGCAACTAATAAACAACTAAAAGATTTAACCCATATGCTTTGTATTTGAATCCCATGTTACAAATTATATAAATAAGGTTTGTTTTCTTATGTTTTCACATTTAAATACACATGTCATTTTGGGATGAGCTTAAAAAAGTTTAACCTAAAAACAAAACATAAAATAAAAAATAAAATTTCATGGTTATTTTTTAATGCACTTAGTCTTGTGTTTTCCTACCTACCTAGGTAAGTAAGTAGGTAGGTGGGTCCTAAGTAAATATGTAAGTACCTATTTATGGTTATGTATGGCCTACCTAATTTCTAAAATAGAATTTTTTATTTTTTATTTTTTTCCAAAATATAATTAATATGCCATGTGGTAATTTTTAATTGTGCCATGTATCACAATATTGGACCATCATTAATAATCATAATGAATGATGGAGATCAATATTTCGAAAAAAAAAAAAATTATGTTCAAAAATCTTCATGATGTCATGTGTTAAATTTTAATAGATGGATGACAATTAATGATGTCAACGACATAATGTGTGCAATTATAATGGAGTTGCATAATAGTTGAAAACAAGTTGTTTTGACTAAATTGTAATTGAATTGCAATGAGTTCCACCATATATACGATGAATTACAACTCTGCAACTTGTGTAACTTGTTCGTTAACATTCATAGCATATAAATACATTGAGTTGCAAATGTCTTCTATAATTCAAAAATTGAGTTGTAAGGCCAGTTACAAAATACCTTTTTTTCTCATAATGTTACAATGTAAATGAAATGCACCAAAAAAAATTAACACACAATTGCAAAACACAAGTTTGTAAACAAAAGAACTTCATAGTTTTTATGACATCATGCGATGCAAATGATGATGAACTTGTGGTTTTTCAATAGGCAAGGAACTCGACATGAATTTAGTTCATGTCAAGTTGAAGAGCTAGTTTGAATTTGGGGCCTCATTGGGCCCCTTTATTTTTGCTTCATGTCATTCTTTTGATCCCATCCTATGAATTGGTTAAACATAAGCTTTTGATGTTATGTTTGGCCAATTTTATGAAAAGATTTAATTAATTTTTTTCAACCCCACCCATAAAACTAAAATTGGGATTCCAAATAGGAGGGTACTACACCAAAACCTAGCATTCATGACTAAGACATTTTGCTACTATGTCATATCTTTAGTCATTTAGTCATGGAGGGTTAGCAATTTTTAGTCATGTTTATTATTACATGTAACCATAGTACATTACAATCAATGACTATATTCTTATTACATGAATATAATACCTTGCAATCAACAACTATAGTCATAACTAAAACTAAATGTTAAATATTGATCATCTTGACTTCAATTATTTTAATTTAAATAGGGAGGTAAGATAGATAATTAGATTAAGTAGGTATGTAGATAGACTAATTAAAAAAGGTAGTAGGCTATTTAGTTAATAAGTATAAGCTAGTTAATTATAATAATCTATGCCTTGTTAATAAAATAAATTAAATTATGTTAAATTAGGCTAAGTACATAGTTAGGCTAGACTAGATACTTAGTTAGGTTATATAGGTAGTTCTTACCTACCTAGCTTAAGTTACCTACACTACAAGGAATCCTATTCATACTAACCCATGTTTTTACAACTTGTGTCCAAATTAATCATTTTTGCTATTGTTGATGTGACTATCCTCTGTGGCACCATATAAAAATGACTTGAAGTCGCATTTGTAACTACAAAATGATTTTAAATTGCATATGTGATTATTATTTATGACTAATGTTAATTTGAACAAAAATGAAGATGAAAAATGTAGTCATATCATCTAACAACCAATGACATCCAATGATAGATGAATTTTTTTATAATAATTAATAATGTGGTTCATACACAACTAGACACCACATGGCATCATATTCAACTTGAATTCCAATCACAAATTATTGTTGCAAATGTAAATGTGTCTAAGTGTGTAAAAAACATGTTATGGCTAATGAAATTACTAGATTTGGTGCTTTGCATTTTTCTTTAGTTATTTTGAGTGAAAAAAAATTAAATATATATTAAGTTTTCATAGGTTTGAGAGAATTTCAAAGGACCAACACAAAGGTAACTTAGAAAGGAACCACCATTTTAATTTTTCAACATAATACCAAGGTCCTATGTAGGTGTGAATTTTTTCTCCAAACAATTGGGATTGTTGGATTTAATGTTTTGAATTTGACTAAAATGAAACACCACTTCAATGTAATAGTTAATACAAATAATTTTTTTTCACATTACAATTTGTTGACATTATTTTTTTATTAATATTGTGTTGTAGTTAAAATAAAACTATGAATAACTTAAAGTAATGTAGGGTGGAATAACTTAAAATAATTGAAAGTATTTTAAGGTAAAATAACCTAAAATAACATAGGGTGAAATAGCTTAGAATAGCCAATAATAGCCTAGTTAGGATAGAATGGTAATAATAACCTAGCCATGTGGAATAATTTTAAAAATCAATAATAACTTAAGGTAAAAAGGCAATTAATTAATTAAGTAGGATATGTAATTAATCAATTAAATAGGTTAAATAATACTTGTAATAAGTAGTAAATAAATAGGCTAAATAATAGGTATTTTATTGTGTGAATATGTGTGTGTTTTTGTGCATGAAACAAAAGATGTGATAATGCTACATAGTGTTATAATATTTCCCTTTCATTAAAAACTTATCCCATATCATTTATTTACAAGTTGAATTTTGTAAAATATAGAGTTAGGTGAAAGAAAGCCCTACTCATAGTATGCAATATAGACACTCAAAGTGCATGTACCATTTGCGATGAGATAATAAAAAAGACGTGACCATGAACAAAAATATCTAGGATCCTACCTACCTACCTAACCTATGTTAGGTTTATTTTAATCTAACTTAAGATTGTTGAACTAATTATTGCCACATTGTTAGCAACACATTTCTATATCACTCATTGGTCCTTGTCCTACTCCATTAACATGAATACCATGTAGACATACTAACTATGACAAACTTTCAAGTTAAAAAATTTCGACCTTACAAATGAAAATACACAAAAATATAAATAATTTCTAGAAACGTTCATCATAATTCATTAATAATCTATGAAATGTTACAAAAATTCTCTCTCCTCCTTCCTCTTTTTTTTAGCAAGCAATTCTTCTTCTAAAGTTCCCAAATAAGCTTTGGAAATCCATTGAATAATCCTAAAAATGATCACTAAAGCCTTTCTTTAATCAATTGAAATGCCTTTTGTACTAACCCAAAACCAATTACACCCATTTAACTATCTAGAATGTCAACTTGCAATATTGTCTATATCATTATATTTTTTCCATATCAACATGCTAGACCTATTGACTTGCATAGTTCAATGTTATTGTCATGTTGACTAATTGTCCCACATTTAGAATTTTTAACGAAATGTTCTATCATCATTACTTGTCTTACATTTCAACTTTATAAACATACCAACTTGCTTGCCTAAGTTGTATTTCTTGTTGTCTTATCAACTTGCCATGAACATTTCCTTTTACTACACACATGGATACAACTTAGTTGACTATGAAACACTTCATGCGACTACATGTCTTAGTCATAAACCAATAGCAAATGACCATGCCACATAGGCTAGATGTTAGTTGGATGAAAAGTTGGTATTAGTCTCAATTCAATGTGATTTCCATTTCGATTAGGTGTCACATAATGTTTTTAATGACTAAGATTCTTATGTGACTTGTCCAAAGTGACTAGACATTGTAATAGTCACATGTGGCACTTGCAACTAAAAATTAGTCGTAAAACTAATCATTAATATGGAAATTCCTTGTAGTGTTATTTAATTAGGTAGGTAATAGGCAATTAAGTAGGCTAGGGTAGGTAGGCTAAATTGGGTAGGTATGTGGTCTACTTTTGTATGGGACAAAGGATGTGGCATCATGTTGCAGTCTTTCCTTTGAATTACATTATAGTTTATCCCATACCCTTTCTTGGCCTAATGGGGAGACTACTAATAGTAAACCACATGGACCAATCATTATGATTAACAATCATAAATTGAAAAAAAAAGTAGATCATATTTATTACACTTTTCATTTGCAATTGCATAACTTTGATATGCCTTTTATCAATCTCAACAAATTGCAAATTGTGCAAAAATGTTGACCAAAACCATTTTGTTAAGCCAAATTAACATATTTTGACTTTTTTCATCTAATTTTAATGTGCAATGTCACATACTAAGCATCGTTGGGGATTTTCATAGTACCATGTAGGAGGGAAAGAATGTTTTGGAAATGTACATTGGTCATTCCTACTCCTTACTACATTTTTCAAACAATTGGGTCAAATACATTCTTATAGATAGATGTAACTTATGTGAAATTTTGTCTTTGGTTATGAATTAGGTAAGAGGCCCAAAATTGGATATGTTACTATGAAAAGTAAAGGTGCATGAATGTTGAGTTTAATAATAACCAACATGTTAGAACCAAACATAACCAAATATGGGAGCTTATGGGTTATGGTAAAAGAAGAGCTATACATTGATGATTCTTATTACATTCTTAAAATAATTGGGTTAAATACATTTTTATAGTTAGATGTAACTTCTATGACTTCATATTTGATTATGGGTTAGGTAACTGACAAGATTGTATAAATTACCATGAATAATAAAGTTGTGTGAGCGTTGAAACTATTTGTAATAATTAACACATTCAAACTAGCTATTAAACACAACCAAGTATGGGTTATGGGACATTGGAGAATGTGAGTTATGAAGTTCAATCAACCATCAACCAAGATTGTTCAAAATAAAATTTAAGATGTATGAAAATATCAAAAGGTGAAGAAATACATATATAATTGTGGAATTATTATCAATTCATGTTCACATTAATGACACATGAACCTTATAATCGATTATGAAAAATAACAATTAGAGGGGGTGAAAACACACTAAGCCCTTCAAAAATTGTAATCACAAATATATAATATTTCTACAATTAATCTTTTGGTAATGTATGGACATCACATTTTGGATTATTTTTGTTTATTCTAAATATATTTGATTAGCTTTAGATTTAATCTAATCAAATATTTATAAAAATCTAACAAACATTGAAGAACTTGAATATATGGAATATATTTGTGACAAACTAATACATGTCATAGAGTTTGAAATTTTGCATATATACTTCAAAACTAAGGTTGTGGGTGGAATTCTTGGGTGAATTTGTTTTAATGGTGTATGATATTGATATACATCAATTAAATCTAGGACCATTTAAAATTTGAATTTTTTTTAATGAAATTCCATTCAAAATATGTGTTTTTGCATTTGTTTAACAATAAATGCATAATAATATTTTCTTTTAAAAAACACCGTTACCATATCAAAGAGAAGGAGACTTTATAGATGGGCATTGCATCAATTTTTCAATTTTCTTTTGTTTGGTAATGTTTCATGCACCACAAACATGAAGCCTTATGGTTGTTGAAAAACTATAAATTATATACTCTAGGTACATTAATTTTATACAATACTTTTTGTCTAATTGTTGGATCAAGATTAATTTTGATTCAAAATTTGACCTTTGATTTCAAAAATGTTGTCATGCAAATTTAAAAGTTTTTTTGTTTGTGTTTAAGATAACCAAACAATGCATCAAGATTTTAGTTTATTACATAAGTACTATGATACTCATTATACATCAATTTTTTGGCAAAAAGTGGCTCACGCCTAATGTGCTTTCACCTGAACATGTAATTCATAATTGCAAAAATTGTCACATCATTAAGACTTAGGTTTGTGTAATAGCTTATTGGTTGGTTTAAAAAGGTTTAAGTTATTTATATAACATGTTCATGGTTAGGCTCCAACTCGCATCTATTGGATTCAAACTCCTTGTTTTATGATTATCTCTTTTCACCTTGGGCCACTGTAATCAAATTTGAGCCCAACATGCATGGTAGTAATTAACCCATGTGAATATGTTTCATATACAAGCTGGGGATTTAGATCTATTACTATTATGATTATCTAATTTAGTTCGCCGAGACCAATGGATTTATGCAAATTAAAATTTTAAAATATGGTTATTTATCATCTTGATTATTTTCTTTTTTCCTTTTTGAAAGGAAAATAAAAAAGGAAAACCATACAAGGAGATTGCGATTCATGAAAAATAGTGTTAGGTTTTGACAAAACATCAAATTGGCCTTTCAATGGGAAATAATTTGTCTACTTATTTTTTAATGGGTTAAATTATTTTTAAATGACAAAAAATTGATGCAATCATCTTTATCCAAAAAAATAAAAGAGATCGAGTTTGAAGACTTAATTATTAATTAAAAACAAAGCATGCCTCGTAAAAGGCAACATGTTATTGTAATTTTCAATGCAACCAACTCTCTTTTCCATCATTTCAATTTTGCACATTTATTGATGATGTCAAACACATAACCAATATTGAAACACCAACAAATTAAAAGTAGAAAATTCAAGTGAATGGCAAAACAAGATAGAAAATTACCATCTCTAATGTAAAAGAAGATCATTTATCCCACATATTCATCCACTTTTGGAATACCAATCAAAATATGTCACATTGATCTTGCACAATGATACATGAATTAATTTGCATTCAAAATATGCAACCTCAATTAAACATTGAAGGCATTCTTTCTTGCATTTGGATTAGAAAATACCTTTCACATATTGCCATATTGGTAGGTATTTCAACTAAATTTTCCATGGTTAAAATGTTTTTGGTGATTTTTTAATATGTATTTTTAGATTTTTTCCTTAATTGCACCGTTTGATCCATTTTTCTTCAAAAGTTTCTTTTTAAGAATGGACCCAATGAAAAAGGTTAAAAAGTTCAAATTCCATGGGATTCCTTTGAAGGGACTTCATTTGAACTTTTTTAGTAAAAGTTATGTAGATTTGTTGGACAATTATTGGCAATAGCCTCTAGCCCCAATGATAGAGGAATCACACATGGTTTTCACATCTTGCTCACCAACATGTTTAAACTTGGGACCTTTGTGGTACTAAAGATTGGTCATACCTTTAAGACATCTCCCCTTGGAGCTTTTGTATGTCTTTTAATGACAAAGTTTATACCATCTATTTCAATGAATTTGAAATTATCTCATCATGTGTTTTGAAGGACAACCTTTCCATTTTATTTAACATGTGATAAGCAAAGATAGGTGCAAAAATAAACCTTGGTGACTAACATGATTTATTCCTTATAGGTAGATAAGTAGGTAGTACTGTTATAAACAAATAGGTTGAAAAACATGTTAAATCTCTTGTACAAAGACATGTTTAAATAATATCAATAATGGCACCAAACACCTATTGTTTTAGTTTTTTAAGCTTCATAATCATGGTTTTCAAATATCAAAGGACTAGTTCTAATATGTAATTATGGTTTTCAACAAATCAAACATTTGGTTCTAATACAAAATCATAATTTTCAAACAAAATAAAATGGATCAAATGAATCTTTAAAAACTATTGGTTCTTTCATGAAAGTTATCATATATTTGAAAAGTTTGGAATAAATGGGACCGTTAATTTTTTAATTCTCAATAAAAAGAACTAAAACTTAGAATTAACAATGATCGTTTAAACCTTTGCATTGCACCAACTAATTTGTCATATTTCATTCAATAAACAAATTTGGCCCTTCCCCTTGCCCAAGAATGGAAGGGATCTTCTAAAAGAGAAAAGTAGGACTTTTGGCCACTCCTTGTTTTGAATTGCTTGGAAATGAAGGTTATAACCTACCTTTTTCATGAATGAAAATCATGTATTCATTTGATTTTGATGGATTTTCTTCTAACAATTGTCTTTTTCATGTGCATAACATTTCATTAAAAGAATTCTTGTTTATGCAACCAATCCCTTAACAATTGGTGGTCTTCAACAACTAAAAAAATGACAATGAACCATGTTTTCAACTATTTGACTTACATGACAATATTATTAGTTGTTTTTTTGTGGGGTCTAACAATTAATAAATGAATGTTCTTACTAAATCTAAATTTCATTCAACATTTTCTTTTAAGCAAAATGTCTTGCTCTACCACATGGACATATGGCATGTGACATGGTCATTTATTTATTTTTATGCACACTCCCGATTGGTTTAAACTTTATGCAGTGGCCAAATAACAATTATGGTATGATGTGGAATATCATTTTAAATATGATGTAAGGACATCTTGACAATGTGGTAGTCATTGTGTCCATATTTCCTATATACATATATGTAATCAAGTCAATTTATAAGTTGTATTTGTATGATGTGCATACAAGTTGGTGAATAATTAATTGCAAGAATAAAGGTTATCTTTTGCACCCAATCAATTTGCAATTACATTCATTGATTGTTGTTTGTGACTATATTGGATCCTTCCTACAATTACAAATTTTATTTTAGGTCATCTTTTTTGCTTTATATAATCATGTATATAATTAGTTTGCAACTAATTCTGTGTGCCTACTATCACAATGTGGATGCCCTTTTCAATTCAAGTAGACCCCTTAAAACCCCTTCTATCACATATTTGACTATTTCATGGTAATTATTGTGATGTGAACTCGTTATTTGGTCATCACAAACTATGATTCTTATGATTAGAAATGTTTCACAATGTAGGTAGGTTGTAAGTTGGTAATAGGTTGGTTATAAATAGGTATGTATGTACAAGTATGCAATAGGTGGGCAAGTTGTAGGTAAATAGGTGTATTGAAATATTGGCCATCTCCTTATTTACAACTTACTTACCTACTAAGGTGTGACAACATAAAGTAAACAATTTCTGCTCTTTGTCACAAAAAAAACCAAGTACCCATAAACAAAATTTAATGTATTGAAAGTAGAAATGTTTTTTATTTAATGATCAACATGAGGATAATCTTTGATTTATTAACAATGATGTTGATTAATCACATATTTAATATGCATTCAAGTAGATTTTAAAAAAATAACTATAATTTTTTTCCTACTTTGAAAGCTATCCAAACTTGTACAAGTAGGTGAAAGTAGATGAATTATTAACTATTTTCCATTTTCAACATGATGTAGCTTTAAAATGTACTTGTAAGTTTTCAACATTTAAATATTACAATAAAATACATCAAACTTTAGTGAAAAAATATGTTTAAACTCAATTTGACCAATCATTTTCAAACATACTTGTTATTTATTTTTATTGTACCAAAGTTTCTCAAATGTTGTAATCACCTCACTATAAATTCACAGAAAACCACCATTTTTTTTATTATGTTATTTTAATAATTATTTTCAATCTACTTTCATGATGTACATGAATAAATGAACCGTATCGCATGCCAATTCATTTGTTTTTATAATGCCACTTCAACAAAAAAAAGCCTTCATTGCAAATAGAGCAATCCTATTAGATGAAAGCCATAAATTGGACTCATGACCTTTAGATGAAGTCGAAGGAATAAAAAGTGGCAAATCGAAGTTAAATGTACATGGCACCATTTTGGAGGAAAATCAATTGGTTTGAACCAAAAAAAGGAGCTCAAAAGGAAAGCTCATGATTTGAAGAACCAAAATGCAACCTAGGGTCCATGTGGGGTCAAACTCAAGGATTCAATTTCAAATGAGTCAAAATTGGTTCCTTTGAAATTTGGACATTGGACCCACATTTAATGAGCTAAAAGTATTGAATAATAACTAAGTTTGTTTTTAAAAATTTAGTAAGTTTTAGGTCGTAAGTAGATTTTAAATCAACTTTTGAGTTTTAAGAATCATACCATCTTACAATCCAAGTATTAGGAATTACGGTATTAGAATTGTCTTTGAAGCATAATAGTTCAATTGTAAAGGTGTTTAAGAAGAATGAAACAATGTTTATCATTAGTTCAATTTTTAAAATTTCTTTAATCAATTTAGGCAAGCATTAATGGTCTCCACCATAATTAATAAACAATACAAAAATATCTTTATGTATTTATTTTGGCAAATAAGTTACAAATTTATTACCAAGTGATTTTGATTTAGGCTTGAATAATGCCACTTGCAAATATGCGAATGAAACATTTTGGATAAATTTCCTCGTGTTGTAACAAATAGTTTGCACAACAATGGAGCAGCAAAAAAACAATATAAATGGTTTATTTTCAAAATTTTGATTATATATCATTAAGGTTAACCCATTTTAAGGTGTTTTGTGTTTTCCTTGTTTCCAAATTGTTTGTCATAGTTCAAAATTTAGTTGAAATTAGGCGAGTAATATATTGATGTTAATCACAATCTAAATTTATACTTGATCTTTTATTGGATTCTTTTTTTATTTCCAAGTTTGTTGAAAATAAAAATTCACAATATTGCAAGGTTGCAAGGTTGTCCGAGGATGTTGGATGAATGTTGGATGATTGGCATTGTTTGTGCCATGTGGTGATGTTGATGTTCACACCTTGATCTTTCATCGGATTGCTTTTTATTTCCATCTTATTTGGGGGAAAATTTTGACTGTAATATTGCAAGGTTGTACAAGGATGCTGGAGGAATTTCGGATGAATGTTGGATGAGTGGCACCATATGTGCCACATGGTGAAGTTGATGTTCACCATAGTCTAATTTATACTTGATCTTTCAATTGGATTGTTTTTTTAAAGTCTCTAAGTTAATATTTGGAAAACAAATGAATTCAAGCAAGCTTATATGATGATGTTGGATGAATTTTGGATGAACGTCGGATGAAGAGCATCATCTGTGTCACAAGGTGACGGTGGCCTTCTTTGGGAAGCTGCATGCAGCTTGGCGTCTACTCTCAGCACAATAAGCTGCTTAGTTGCAACTGCTTTGTTGCTATAGTTTCTCAAGCTTGTTCGCAGAGTCTATGGTTGCGGCATGCCTCTGAGATCTAGAGGTTGTCTTTGAGGTCTTGTAACTGACAAGCCAATCGATAATGGTTCGTTGGAGTCGAAAGTAAAATGCATTCATTATATGTGGTGATGTCAGATGATATTATCGCATTTAGCGAGGAAGATCTGCAATCATGCATTTACTCACAACTAGTTAGCGCCATGGCAGGAGTGCATTTAACTCCCTTGGCAGCACTCATTTTGAAAGTGAACTGTTCTCTGTTTTTTAGCTTCACAGCGCAGATCCACCAAGTCAACTGATGACTTCACAAACCTGAATGTCACAATGATTTGTGAGAGACTGAGAGACGGACCCAAGGTTTGTTTTTGCACTTACCTTAGTACTGTTGCCAGCCCCAGGAAGAAAAGGTCCTTGGTAAGAAGGACCTGTTTCCATTAAGGGGACTGGTATGACAGAAACCGCCCCTTTCTATCACATTTTCTCACCTAACTGGGCTCACAGCTCCTGCATTTGTCAACTCCACATCTACAAAATGCAGGAGCTATGAGAACTCTGAATCGAACTGTGAGTGACTCACTATAGGGTGATTATTTGCAACTCATTTTAATCAAAACCTATATGTTACTAAAAACTTTCCTAGAAAATAGCTAGACTGTCAATCTGTTAGGCTATCATTGATTGATTATAAAGTTTTGTGGCCCATTGCATCTTCGCAATGAAAAGCCACTGCTGTAACAGGGCTCATATCATTGAATTTCCATTAGATTGTTGTGATTACAACTTATTATGTGTAGCGGTGATCAAAGTATGCCAATGTATGTGACCTTGCACAATTAAAA
>Ga0209208_10000498_pt1 | contig 51209 bp, 33 predicted proteins | sample S1TSphfallax_3_FD_187694 | JGI IMG/M metagenome (GOLD analysis project Ga0209208, IMG submission 187694) | Host-associated microbial communities from peat moss isolated from Minnesota, USA - S1T2_Fd - Sphagnum fallax MG (SPAdes) (version 2) | ecosystem: Host-associated > Plants > Peat moss >... | reverse complement strand
TTATATAACATTCTTCATGTGGCCTCTTGTTTTGTAAGTCACACCTCTTCAAGGTTCTCCACTAATCTTTAATACTAAGATGTGTGGGATATTAGGACTTCATAAGACTTTATGTTAAACTTATATCCCCCCACCCCCTTTCCTTAGTAATATTAAATAAAAATTTCAAAGTTAAAAAATGTAATGCCCTCCACAAAAGATGGGTAGACAAAAACCTTTGCAAAAGAAGGAATAAAAACCAAGTGGGACCACTTTAATCTTGGATGATCTTACAAAAAAAATCTAGATGACAACACTTCAAAAGTAAAACAAAATGAAGAGTGAAATGAAAAAATTATGCTTTTCTAGTAAAAGGAAAAAACACCAAGTTAAGTCAACCTAAAATTTGTTTATGATTACAACAAGATAGCAACACAATTTTTACACTTTACACCTCAAGAGTACGAAAAGACAAAGTGAACACACACTAAGTTCACTAAGAAAATAAAACATGCATCAACCTAAACCCTAGCACTTGCACACATTGAAATGGATCAAGACACTATCCTAAGACCAACAATTGAAAAATAAAAAATAAATGAATTCAATTCTGCAACCTTGTAACCACCCACAAAGACTTGGAGAAAAACACCAAAATACCTTTGAAAAGTAAAAAGAAGAAAATCCTAGCAAGAACACCACAAAAACATTTGCATCCTTGCTTTGGATTTGTGAAGAGGTGAAATTAATTAGTAGCCTTGAAGCATCAAACAATCTTCAAAGAAATATGAAAGGAAATAAATTGAAGCTTACCCCAATGAATCTACAATACAATGTCAAATTATCATTCATGCCCAATGTTGATCTTCCACATCTTTGTAGCCTCCCATTATCAATGTCCTAGTTGCAAACCCCATAATTGTGCTTCTAGTTGAAAACATGTTTAATGTTAACTCCATTATACCTACCCCTCTCAACCTAAGCTACTCACCCCTAAATACTAGTTTTAGCATAATATGAAACACGAGGAAACTTCAATCAATATGTTTCAAGATTAGGTAGGTACGTGCCCAAGAACCTTAAATTTTATAACATACCCAACTTGGGTATGAATTTCACAACATACCCAAGCTTTACCAAATATACTAATATAACATTAGTCAAAACTAATAAAACATATTTTGATTCCAAACTTTACCAATTTGCTTCAATAGTTCCCAAGGAAAGGAAAGGCAAAGTTTAAGGTTTGCATGCATTTCCTTAAACATTTATAGGGGTTCCATGGGATGCTTGCTTAACTAGTCCTATTATGTTTCTTTAATTGTACTTGGCCTTCACACACAACCCTATTGGCAAGTTTCAACATTTAGTAAGTTTCTTTCTAAAATAAGCTTGTTGTGTGTAGGGTGAAGATGCAAGACATTTAATATCCCACCTCCCCCCACCCTGACCCCCAATCAAACTTCACAAAGGTCAAAACAACACCATGCACAACATTTGTGTGGTTTTAAAATTGGAATGTTGGACAAATGTTTGTGACCTATTTATTTAAAAACACATTGAAATCTTGTTATAGTAAATTCATTGGAATTAGGTTTCTAATAATTAACATGTTGAGATTATGTTGTTAATAAGTATTGTGTTTCACATCAATGAGGTGCCTAGTTCAATTTCAATGATAATAGTAGAACCAATTTAAATTTATTTTTGGTTCTACAAAACATAACATGACATGTGTTCATCCATACACACAAATATTGTTTTGAACCCCATGAATTTTGATGGGGGAATATAACATTAGTGGTAAGGACCATGATTAAGGCCATTCTAAAAATGAAAGCTTGACTTGAGATGAGAATTAAATGTGGGATGTGAATTCTTAGTATAGTTCCATTCAAAGTCCTTAAATAGCATTAGGATTTGGTAGAATTTTAAATGGTCACGATTCATGTGAGGAGGAGAAAAGGCACCTTAATTACCTGTAAGGTTCCTCAATATCCTTAGTGTAAGGTTCTTCAATTTGAAAAACCTTACATGTTAGTTGCCATCCTCTATTGAGACAAAACATTTACTATAGGTAGAGGTAAGGCACCCTCCACATACATCAAGAAAAAATTATGCTAATTCTATATGTTATATACAAAAGTATGTCCACTAGCAACAATAAAATGACATGTACAATCAAAAATATAGTTTTTAAATAACATGAAAATGGGTTTGGCCCAATGTTGGCAAGTTCCTTATTGTTAAACCATGAAGGTTGATGTTCTTGTGACCTAGACTTGAACCATGACCCTTTTTGTAGCAACAAAACCAAAATTGTACCATGGAACAAACCTTTTGCTAAAACAAGAACTATGCAGAATAACTTTTGAACACATGTTCTGATTCATTATGGAGACAAAGAGTTTGCAAGTAGCTTAAATTTTATAAAGTAAGTGATTAGTTTGAATAAGTTGAGAAGTCCATACCTATACAATCCTTAGTTTTAATTTGTTATAAAACCTCATATCTATACAATCTTGAATGTTGAGGAGTGTGTAATATATACATGGATCTAAATCTAATTTTCAAACTAGGCCCAAAGGTTGTTGAAAAATAGGTAAATTTTGAAATTGTAAGATTTCAAAATTGGATTGGGTTTAAACATTCAACTAGAGAACAAACCAAATAAATTTAAGTGTTGAAGCCAAGACCCAAGGTTCTCTTAAGGGGAAAAAAAAAGATAAAAATGGAAGAATCTCCCAATACTAGTTTGTTTGAAGATGAAAATTTGTATAAGCATTATAACAAAAAGTGCCCATGTTGATTTCATGGGATTTTGACTAAAATCATTGGTCCTAGTGAATGGGACCTAATGGGATATAATATATTCACTGGTAGTGTGAACAGGGACTAATGATTTGCATCCACATTTTATTTTGCAATAGTGAATATATGTGATCTGGACTGTTCACGAGCCCCAAAAAACCAAAATAATTACTTCTGGTTGCCCAGTCATGATGATTGGGCAAGGTGGAAGCAATTAAAATGGGCTCTCACCTTCAGACACCCAAATAGGGGGTGTGGGTGGACCTGCTCTAACAATTCAGTTGCTTCAACAAGGAGGTAGACAATTATCCCAGACTCCAGACTTGCATGTCTTTACAGAGAATAAAAGGGATGGGAAGTTGGCAGAGAGACCAGCTGCAGGTCATGTAGTAGGATAACCTAACCCCAAAGTAGGTAGCAACTTGGCCCCCCCCTGGATCACCTCACTAGAACCTTGTTGTGGATAATTGACTCAAAACTCAGCTGATGTACACTGCAACTTGCAACCAAAACTGTCCTCCCAATCTTGTGTACATCATTTGGCCACCAAAGAAAGAGAGTGTGTGAATTTCTTGCATATATCTAGATCTATCTGGCCACTAAGTACGGTTATGTTTATATAATAAAAATATGAATTTTTAAAAATATATTTATCCATATATTTATACATTTCTAAAATAATTAAGGGTTGCAGAGAAAAAGTCCACAATTTGACTTTGAAGATAACAATTACCTGGAGCCCATGTATCTCAGTACGAGCAGCATTGTTGTGTAGTTTATATGACCACCCAAGACACCGTCTCTAGGTCTTATAGACAGTATCTGGAGCCCATGTTTATCCAGCAGACTCTGTCCTCTGCCAAAGGTGAAAAGTGAGGGGGTGTTTCTGAAGAAAACCAGACACCTGCTTTTCTTTAAAAATAATTTGTTGCAATGCCCAGTGGGTATCTGCCAGGTGTCACAGAAAAAAATAAAAATAAAAATTGAAAATTGAACTGATGGTTCTCAAAAAATCAAATAACCGTGGTTCTCAAGAAAATCAGCAAACTAGTCAAAGAACCTGTCCACTTCTTCAGTGAGAGATATTGAACTACACACCTGATCCTCTGCATGTCCACTCTTTTAAAGGTGCATTCACACTTGGCGTTAGGGACTCTAGTGTTGAGTCCCCTAACACCATGCTAGTGAATTAGGGCTTACACCTACTTACCATGAATATTTTAAGTTAAGTTAACATTCACTTACTATTAAGCTATCACCCAATTAACATTGGGTGCCACCTAGATTTTCATTTAACACTGACAAGTGTGAATGCACCATTATTCACATACTATTGTGAATGTTTAACAGTCACACATCCTTAGTATACATGTCTCTATTTATGAGGATTGAACCCTGAATGCTGGAGCTACCATTTTCTTGTGAATGTGGCCTTTCCTTCTAACAGACTAGATGGTCAGTCAGTTAGGGGATTAAAACTTGGCATCAATTAGATTTCCAAATGCTGAACAATGTGGTGCTTTTAATCCATATTAGAGTTTAGCATTATCACTTGCAAGCAAGCAAAATGGTCCACACTCCATTTTAAGGTTAGGTTTGTGAGTGCAGTAATTGGTTTCAGATATCAAAATTGTGTATGTTTGTATTCACTAGAATGTGATTTGCCATTCCAAAATTGACAATTGAGGAGATTGACACAACATTAAAAAGATTTCAAGCAGAACTAACTACAAGATGATATATTCCAGTGTTGGCTGGTTATTACTTCTTAAAATAAACCCTGGGTATGTTTTTCTTTTTTTTTTTGGAATTTTTTTGGGGACATCATATGTTATCAATATCAATATTGAAACAAGTGTGCTGGGTAGGTTATCAAATAACCAATTGAGAATTGCTGGTTCACCTGCTGGTTACACCCCGATTATGATTTTTTCAAAAATAAACATATATTTCTAATTTATTTTCTGTGTAATATTTTTGTTTAAAGATTGATAACCTACCTGTATGATAATCAGGTCATCCAAGTAGGTTATTGATTTAATTGGCTATTAAAAAAATTAGTAACCAACTGATAGGTTTTTAATAATTGGTTTGATAACCAAGTCAAGACTCAATAACTGGCCAACACCCCTATATATTCATATGTTTGATTTAAATACTTTTCCCAACAATTATGAGACTTCATAGTCACAAGACACATTTAGCTACCCTAGTAGTTAGAGGGGTTAGGCAGCTAAAGTAGGTTTGCTAGTTGGGAGTTCAAATCCCAAGTAGACCCCCTTCTCCTCCCTCATGTTGATCTATAGGACAATGAATTACCCTAGCATAGAACGGCCTATGAACAAACACTTAAGCATTTAGGGCAGGCCAGATCCAAGGGTAAGGCTCCGTTGTTTTTTATGATCAAATAAAACTTGAACCCCTCCTATTGACACATCTAATGCACTAAAAATCATCAAAAACGGATTAGAATTGAGAAAGTTACAGCCTCCAAAAATACAAAGGGTCAAGAACTCAAAAAAACAAAACACCGAACGTTACAAAACTGGTTCTTGAACACCCAAAAAACTCCTTGTACGTTGTTCAATGTTTTTTTTAATGAAATTTTGCCAAGTGGCAATATCCCAATGGCTAAGTCTACCCCCCCTTGTAAAATCAAACAATTTTTTTATAACAAATTCACCATGATCCTAAGTGTTTGATCTAGGGCTAGCTACGGGTTTGATTGATTATGGTTTAGAAATCACCAATGTCTCCATCCAAAGCCGCTAAAAGTTGTCATTGTTTGTTGCTAGTTTCATCAATCTTGACAAGCAACTACCTCCCATCCATCTCCATCACCATAGCTACTCCTCTTTTCCAAGCTTAGTAGCCACCTGAATTTATTTTTTGTGAAGTGACATCGCACTTTATTACACATGACATACTTCTTCATCGCCAGCATTCCCTCATTTCTTCTATGAGTTGCCTCTACATGTTTATATAGAAATCTCCAAGTCTCTTTGTTTTTATTATGTTGTAGTGAGTTATTGCTACATTTTTTATCCCCTATGTTAACAGCAAGGTGACATTGGAACTTGAAGTTGCAAGCATTAAGTTTGTAAAATCAATTGTTTTGTAAATCTATGGCAAAAGGTAACATAGACATCTTTACTTTCATGGTGTCGAATAGAAGGTCATTGGACTTGGAGATGGCACAAAAGGAAAGGAGGCTAAAGTGCACAAAGGGAGTTTTAACATTCAATTAATTAAACTTACTACTTCCCTATTTAATTTTCAAGTTGCATTCTACTTTGAGGATTTTTTAGTCTTTACATTACAAGCTCTAAAGGTACTTTGTTTTATGTTCATTGCATTGTATTTTGTTTTACATTGTGTGTTCATCATGTTGTTCATTGTTTAATGTGTATGTTCATCATGTTGCCATCATTTTGAATTAGGGTTTAAGGATCTTGAATTTTTGAACTTCTTTTCGTTTGTTCATCTTTTGTAATCGTGTTTGAGGTTCTTCTAGTGTGCTCATTGTGTTTATCCATTATGTTGCCATCACATTGTCATCACGTTGCTTTGAATTTCTATTTGCTCCTTGTGCTATAATTTGGCTACTAGGTATAGTCTTGTTTATTCATCCCTCTATTCATTGTGTTGCCATTGCACTATTGCAAGGTTTAAGGTTTTGAACTCTACCTATCTCATTTTTTCTTTTTCTAATTTTTTTGGTTTTCTTCCTATCTACTTTTCTCTTTCAAATTCTCTTCTTACCTTCCTTGTCTTATCATTTTCATCTCATCATGAATCCATTGCAAATACCGATGGGTTTTAAATATAAGATGTTATTTAGTGTTGGGCCTCTATCTTCGACAAATGTAACTTCATCAATTCAAACTCAAATCCATAACCTTGTCTCTCCTTTATCACCATCATCTTCTAATTCTCTAGTTCAACTTCAAAGTTTTGATCTTGATCTTCAGGTTGCAATTCCCGAACTTGTGTAAAAAAAACGCAAGAAAAAGGAATGGGAATTAAATCAGGTTTTTCAAAAGGTGTCGACCACAGAATTACCTTGGGTTGAGGCTATGGTTGGGTGTGATTGGAAGTTTAACATGGTGCGTTATAAGATTTGCAGTGAGTTTGATGGGAGGGAAAAATTATAGTTCACAAAAACATGGAAGTAGCAGGAAGTGCAAAGTTGCACATCTTGGATTCAATATGGGGCAATATTTTATGTCTACTAACATTTAGCATGCCAAGAATGAACATATGTGGGCTAGTAGGGGTAAAAATACTATTGTTGAAATGGTGGTTAGTTTTGGTGAAGCTAATGAGAAAAAATGCAAGTTCATCCAATTTGTGGCCATCTTCTAGCTTTTGAAACTTGGTTGGCCTTTGACAAATTTTGAGAACATGAAAAAGTTCTTTGATATCTTGAAAGTAAAGAACACTCCACATAAACATTGGCCTAATTCACTGGTTGGCAAATGGTTGAAAACATGCATTAAATTATCATTAAATCCACCAAAACTATTGTGCAAAAGGCTAGGTACCTTCTTATCAACTGTGATGAAGTTACCACAATCAACAACCAATCTTGGTGTAATGTTCATGCCTATGTTGTTGGTAGTTTTAAGATGAGTCCATTGTTGCTAAATCTGGAAAGGGTGATTGGATGAAGTAATGTTAATAACTTGACTCAGTTGATTATGAGGTCTTTGATGGAGTATGGGGGCTTGACATCTAATTATATTGGCAACAATTTGATTTGTTTTGGATCAAATGGAGTTACAATGTTCACAAGGCTATAAAATGGTGTTGCCATTCAACTTAAATCCAAGCTACTACACTTTTGTGACTGTAGTGCATTACATGGCACATTGGATGAACCTAGTAATGTAGACTCTTTTTGCCCAACCCTTAGTTGGTAAGCTTAAGGGGTTGTTGCAGACTACGTATACATATTTTTCATATTCACCTAAAAGACATGGATCATGGAACTCTTGACAAGTTCCTTGAAACCAAGGGTTTTTTACTGCTCCATAATGTAAAAACTAGGTGGATTTCCATATTATCTTTTACCAAACAAATTCTTGCAAAGTACAAAACTCTAGTGGTAAACACGCATGATAACTTACATATTGTGGCAGCAACAAAAACCAACCTCCAATATCTTTGTGACATTGAGGTGGTGATGGGGCTAGCTTACATCATGCCTTTGTTGGAGTCAGCCCATGCGCTTATCAAGTTTGCACATGCCCATGACACATTTGTGTGTGATTTTGTCACTGTTGTGAAAATGTGTTGTGTTGAATTATATAACATGTATTTAGATCTTGAAAAGAAATATGGTGCAAGATAGTTCAAAGTGTTATTGGACCTACATGAAAACAACAATTACCAATTACTGATTACTTAGTAGACTGATTTTACAATAAACATCCAATTTGTGGTTTTTTACTTCATGGGCAAGCAATATCAGTTGCATAAAAAATGCCTTCTTATTATGGTGTTCATTCAAGCTATGCGTGATGATTGGACAATAGCTTTTGAAGCTATTAAGGTACAATGTTCACATGTTACCATATCTTTGATTCTGGAATTGGAGTTGCGATTCCCCCACCAAGAATTGATGAATGCAATAATCATCATTTATCCTTAGTATTGGTTCAATCCTTTTGCTAAGGAAACATTTTAGGGACATTTAACCTTATTGAAGGCTTAATTTTGTTTTGAAAAGGTCATTGTCCCAATGACCGATCAGGTGAAGATCCTAACCTTTCTTAATGAAAGCAATTTTGATCTCGAAGCTTCCTTGTTTAAGATCACTATGTACAACAACCATACTGTTATTTTAGAACCACCATCGATTTGCACCCTATCATTTGACTTTGGTCTACTTTAGCATCCAACAACATCTTGTAACACCAACTATTAAAGTATTTTGCATTGGCAAAGTCGTTTATAGCTATGATTTTAAATAACATACAAGATGAATATTATTTCTCCACCTTGTCTTTCTTAAAATCCAAGTTGTTCAACTAACTAACCAAGCATTAGATTTGGTTGTCAAGATGTTTGCAAAGGATCACTGCACTCTATATAGTTTTCCTTTTGGGGATGCCATGAAAGATTGGAATGATAATAAAGTGAGGTATGCAGTCGATTGTTAGATTTTTGATGTGTTCTGCTACAAGTTCATGGTGTAAATGTTTTACTAGTTCTTGCACTTGTAACTTGTATGGCAACAAGCTATTTGTTATGGTTGTTGACATGAAGATTATAGTTGTTGATCAATAATTCAGCTTGGTATTTGATGTATGCAGCTCTTAAACATTATTAAATTGTTGGAGGTTTGGATTTCCACTTTAGTTTTTTTTTCATTGAATCAGATTTTGTTTCTTTCAATTTCTATACATTACATGTGTGTTGTTTAGTTTATGTTATTGTTGCATTATGGGTGGGTGTTATACAAGTGGTTTTGTTGTGATGCATTGATAACTTATTACTAATGTGGGCACGCATGTATGGTTCTAATGTGTGTGGCTTGTGCAAATTTGGGTTGGGCTGTAGTGGGCAAGATCCTCAAGGATCAAGGTTCAAATCCCCCCCCATCCATTTATTGTTGTTTTTATGCAATTTATTTCATTTTGTTTCTTTGTGTCCTAATACTAAACAACCAATGACACACTCCCAAGTACCTAGTTAGACCCAAGATGGGTTTGAGTTACTCAAACAACGGAATTGTGAAGAACTCGGGGCACGTTCCCAACTCTCAGCACTAAAAGGGATTGAAAGGCGTGTTGAAGCTCCGGGATGGGACTAGGAAGAGTGACAAGCTTTAGTTACTTACTCAAACTTGCACCAAACCAACCAACAAGTTGGTTAGTACCATTTCTAGAACACCCTTAGTGTTAGGACAAGCCACGGGCAACCCTAGACTCACAAGACTCACCATGGCCTGGACTTGGGGGAAGCCACAACCTTCCCCCATATAATATTTTTGTGCCTCCCCACAGCACCCACATCCGAATGGCTTTTTGTCCTGGGACTCCCAAGGAGGAGTCCTGAAACTGCCACGGTTTAGATTTCCGCAACTTTGCGAGACTATAACTCTTTGCTGAGACCTCTGATTGGGACAAGGTCTAAAACAAAATTGTAGTTCTCGTCAGGAGCTTTCCAACGATGTATTGCAATTTTCCTGCACGCATCAGGGTTAGGTCGATTCTCGACTTTTAGTGGTCGGAAGTCAAATTGCTAGTTTGATTCCCGACCTTTCTTTTTGCCATAACTTATGTTGTAGATGTCTAAATGGCTCATGTGAGCCCATTTTCGACATCTACACTTTGATAGCTTTTCAATGATATAAAGAACACCCCAATGCGAGGTGTTTTGACCCCTACAATCGAACTCTGAAGTGTTAGGAGTCCCAGAGGACTCCCAAGTCCCCATTTCGGGAGTGTGAGTCTCATCTTCACACTCTCTCAAAGTATGGTTGTGACAACCAAGATTTCCAATTAGTCACCTACAAAATGAAAATGATTGCCATGTTTTTTACATTTCCATTTACTTGATCACCATTCAATCATTCATCAGGGACAATGTTTTGCTAACACACTTATCATATGTTGCCTTGGATCGTCACCTAATTTTGAGTGCTTAAGTTCCTAAAGAGTGAGAATTTGCCTAATTAAACTAAATGGTAGCCATAGCCACTTACTCATCACCTTTTCAAATTGCCATGAATAATTGTTTATGGGTTTGTATGTAGCCTACCAAGACATCTTGGTATTTTGAAAAAAAAAACACTGATCTTGCTTTGTTGTTATTAAAGTCCAAAGATGATTTTTAGAATTGAAGATGGCGTTCCTATAGCAATTTAAATCATTCAAAATGAATAAGAAATGAGAAAGTTAAAAGCTTTGAAAGTTGGAGGGGTCCAAAGGGAAAAAAAAATGTTTTGTGAGTAGGAAAGCTTATTTCTTCTTACTATTTTTTCAAAATTCCTTTTCCTTTGCACTTCAAAGTTGATTTCTAGGGCTTGAGGTAGTGCTCCCATAACATTTTAAATCACTCAAAATGAAGCACAAATAACAAATATCCAAATAAATGTTTAATGATAGGGTAGTTTCTGATGACATGTAGTTTTACCTTAGTGGTTAGGGCTACAATTAAAAGAAAATTTGAATTCCATTGGAGTAGAGATTACATTAGACATCAACCTTTACATGTTATGATTATTCCTCCTAGGAGCTTATATAGTATTATGCATTTACAATAAACATGTTTTGTATTTTGAGATTGTTTTTTTTCTTTTAGTTTCCTTTTCTCCTAATTGAACCCTATTCTCTAGACCCAAAGCTACAAGATTCAATTATAAACTAATGAGACCCAAGAGACCTACTTAATCAATCTTATAATTTTTATCGTGTTTCCATTGATTTGTATTCTAGGAAGTATTAAAAATGTGCATTAACTTTTCTTTTCATTCATGTGGATGAGTTTTGCTTCCATGTACCACAAGCTTGATCATACCTAGAATTTTTTCGATCATGCTCAAAAAGAAGAAATAGTAATGCATTCCTTGCAATTGCTTATATTCAAACGTTTATTTGATTCATTTAACCTATAATTGTGTAGGTTGTGTGTTGAAGAAGTCATTTGGAGTTTTAATTTTCTACTTGTAGTTTGCTATAACCATAGTATCATCATGGTGCCAAGATCATATGAAAGAGTTTCAATCTAGTTCTTTCTCGGCTTCTCAAGTAGACAAATGGGTAAAAACATGAAAAAAAAAGTTGGTTGTGCCAAGTTCAAGTCCTTTCCAAGGATTATATTTTCCATGTGGTAGTTTTCTATTGGTTTACATTGCATTTTCCACATAGTTTTTAAAACTAAATATCAAATTTGAGGCCAAATATGACATAAAAAAAGATAAAAACTCAATTTTTTTGCATCAAGCCTTACACTATAGTCAAATCTATAACTTTACTTTGAAGCATGATTACAAATTCAAAACCATAATAATGTAAAAGGACATTTGAATACTAAAATCTAAAATGGTATATGTATATATATATTTTTTAATGTTTTAAACATGTGGATCCCTTCTTATGGAATATATTAAAGTTCACAAAAAAATTGAAATGATTTGGTGAACATTTGATAAGGGAAAATGATTTTTGATACAAAAAAAACCACTTGTCCACATGTTTTTCTTGAGTGTTTTAAACATATAAAAGGACTCTTGAAACATATTGAATTTGCATGAAAATTTTGTAGTTGCAACTTCGAAAGTATAACTTATTTCAAAAATATTTTTTTTAATATATATAATGTTCCCATGGTGATTTTTCAAATTTTCAAATTTTTTAAAAAAAGGGTTGTCCACACATTACTTGGTTCCATTTTTCTTGCTTTCACCCAAATTCATGCAAAACAAAATTCTAGATGCATATCTTCTTTGATAATTTTAAAAGTTTCATCTTTTTTTCCCTCTTTTGTTATATGTGAAAGCTTTTAGGAATCTATCCTACACCTGAATGCATGTAAAATTGTGATCCTTACTAATATTTTTGAGTTATCATTGAACAACCTTTGCATGTCTAGAAGTGCCATTTACAATTACGTGTAATGCAGATGGGAGTGAAGCTTGGAAATATTTGTTCTAGCTTTGGGATTTGAATTTGTGATAAAAGAATAATTGGTGTAAGCAAACATCATTGTGACAATTTGATTCAAATGCAATTTGTTCCATTTTGGCTTATACTTGGGCATGATCCATTTTAAAACAAACGTGGAAGTTCCCTTGGTTCATATACCAAGCATGGGTCCATACATGAAGAAAAGAAGTTTTCTTTGTAGTTGTATCTTTTTAATCATTTCATGTGGTTAATTGCAGGTTTGAAAAGAATTGTAGAGAAAGTTTTGCAAGAGTTATCCTCAAATTCTTCACATTGGTGTGATCACAATTGTGAGAATGTCACTAAGTACAACTATTCCAAATGATGTATAGGTGAAGGTTGGAAAGATGAATTTTACACTATGTGGAGGAAGAGGGTTCAAGTGAGTGCCACACAATTTAGTTGATAGTGAATAAATGTTCATACAAGGGAGGCTTCTTCTCTACATGGGATGACCATGCAACATAGTTATTGTCAACCTTAGTTATATGGGAGTTTTTAACAAGATTTTTCTTATCTCCTATGAAACCATGAACCACATTTTGTTCCATGGAACATGGATTCCATCAAATATGTCATGTTGAAAATAATCCAAGTATGGATTCTAGCATGTTAATCATGCAAAGAGAGGCTACCAACACCCTTTCAACTATATGTCTTACCATCCATAGTTAATGAAATGATGACTCCGTAATTTCCTCTTCTATTTGACTTTTCCATTATAGTTGAATCAAGGTTATGTACAACTTTGATGATGACTTGTTGGAAACACAACACATTGCGCACATGACCCCTAAGTATTGGACACAATAATGGGTAACAATGACACATCATGTTTCATGGGTGCGTATTGCATTTCCAAAAGTTAGCATATGCATTGGTAATTGACATTTAGTAATGAGAATATTTGTTCAATTAGGTGGGGTGATCTATTAAAATATATTTTGAACTAGTTGTACATTATTGTGGTGTTCATACAAAGAGCTTAGTATAAAAAAACTTGGATGGTGGCTATGGTGAGTTAGTTTGTGTGCACATGGCTTTATTAGTCCATGAATATTGTGAGGAATGTTTAGTGAACCTTATTTTGTTCCTCAAAAAAAATTGGGCTATAATAAAAGCAATGACACCATAACCTTAGCAATTAGTTTGCAAGTGAAGCAAATGCATGCACTATTTGGTCATCTATTGCAGACGAACACAATGGGGTATTATGGGTGACTATAACCTAACATGCAGTAGTAGATGAAAAATGATGTAACAACACATGTCTTAATCAACTCATTGAGAGTAGATCATCTAATGAAGTTCTACATGCCAATTCCCTAAAAAATACAAAGAATGATTTGAATAACAAACAAAAAATGAACCTCAATGAATCATACAACTATAAACTATATAATAACCTAGTCCTAGTCATGGTGGAATGGCATTAAGGGGTGTTTTAAACAACAAACATTAATTGTACCCAAATTATGACTAACATTTTAATTTTCTTTCTTACTTAATTTTTAAAGGAAAAATAAATAATCTAGTGGCTAGAATCTCCCTTTTTAGCCAAAGGGTATAAAGGTTTGATCATTTTTTTAAATTATCTTTTTTTTCCATCTACAAAAGTGCATGAAAAAAATAGCATTTGGGTCATAGTCAAAGGAACCAAGGGCACCAAGGTAAAAGTCCTTTTCCAAGGACTACACATGTCATTATTACGTTGGTTTATAATTTTGTATTTCGGATACCCAGTTCAACACTACATTTTAGATATAAATACATTTTGACCACAAATTGATTTTCTATCATGAATAGAATGCATTCATGCTCTCTATCACATATATATATATATATATGAACAACTTTTGTTAAAGCCACACTTTCAAAATCCATAATTTTTAAAGTCAAAAACATTTTTGAACCAAATGTGCTCAAATGGGTTATAAAAACAATTTTCATTAATTCAAGTCCTTTTGCCTTTCTAATCATCAATATTAAAATCCTCTTCAATTTTCAAAAGGAATGGTGCACATTTGGTAGAAAGAAAGGACATTTGAAAAAAACAAGGATTGTTCACCCTCAAGGTTTGAATGTTTGACCATGCAAATTTATTTTTGATTTGTGTCAAGCTTTGAACATGTAAAATTTGCAATTAATGGAAAATATTTAAAAAAATTATGACAATCCAAAATATTATGCTTCCCTTGTGATCTTTCAAACATACAAAAATGTAGTTTTAAAGAGTGTCCACTCACTTGGGTGGCTAATTTGAATGTTATTTTATCATTTAAACAACTTTTTCAAACTAGATTCCTTGGGGAAAAATGGACTTTCCCAAGGATAATTTTTCCCTTGAAAATATTGTGTAAGAAATATAATTAAAGTTTTAATCGTAGTTTGAATACAATCAAAATATTTTGAGAATATTTTTTCTTATTGGTCAATGTCTTACAATTGTGTTGAAATCAGTGTTGCATTTAATTAATTACTCTTTAATGTTTGCCATTCTAAACATATTTCACATTTGAAAGGCCCATAGTGAATTGTACATTATAACCCAATATGCTAGTAATGTCAATTCCCATCCCCATTAGTTGCTTGGGGTAGAGGTGTCTAATATGGAACACACATCCCATGTTGAATTTCACAAAACCTTGAAAATTTGTTGTGGTTGTCATGTTCTACAACAATTGTCTTTGTTATAGGTTGGCCATCTTCCAAGTATGACTCAAAGCTTTCATTGCATAGGACAAAACAACAATTATTAAAAATATTTTGATATTTTAAAATATTTTCATCCTTTGTAAATATTATATCCCACATTTCTAGGGGAAAGTTTGATGGCAAGGCAATGGTGTGGTCTACTACCATGTAAACCAACCCATTCTCTTGTAGTATCTTCACCATTCCTTTTGGTAACTCCTTCAAACTTGGACACCATCCCATGCACAATCACTTCAATGTTATCAATTGTCCCAATGTCTTGAGTAGCCTCTCCAACATCACACACACCATGTTCTAAGGTATCGTTATTGCAAGCTTAACAACTTGCCAATTGTATATGGTAAACTTGTAAAATAGCAGTTGGAATTTAAGTTTAGGATCTTTAAATGAGCTCCAAGTTTTCCAATCCATGATGGTAAGCTAGTGAAATTGGGAGCTAACAAGTTAAAGCTATTAATTTTCCTTCAATTAGGGGATTTGTTCATCCTATTATAAGAAAACAAGGTGTTCAAGTTGAATTAATTGGGAGGTGAATTGAGGAAGAATAATTTTTCTACAATCAAAGAAAATAATTCCTAGTTTTATCAAATTTTTGGTTATGGCTTTTGTAAAACCTTTGCTTAATCCCTTATCCACATCATTTAGTGGACATTGTGACAAATCCAACTTCTACAATTTTTCCAAGATTCCAAATAGATCCAATTGGAAGATTCTTGGTCAATTTTCCACAACCTAAGAAATTGAGTTCTTCCAAAACATCCAATTGGCAAATAAACTTTATTAACCTTGAGATTTGATCATGTCTTGATGCATGTAGAAATCCCAAACTTTTCATTTTCCCAAGGGATTATGTTAAGCTTGTAAGGGATTTACATCTTCTTAAATCTAATGTTCGAAGCCTTTTCAAGTTTCCTATAGTCTCATGCAATTCCTTAAGATTGTGGCACTCTTCCACTTGCTTCTTCAATTGCTTCAATTCACTAATTCATGTTGGGAGTAACTTTAGGGAAAAACATCATTGCAAGTCCAGTAGCGCTAATGAGGTCAGGCATCATATGGTTTTAGGCAATTCCATAAAATTAAAATAAATTTTAATCATAGTTCTTTTATGAATGATTGAATTTTCAAATTTTGTAAATTGATCTTTGGTGAGTTTCATGATGTTGCATTCCATATATGCAACACTGTTAAAACTAGCATCCCATTTTCCTTCAAAGATTTCATCCTAGGCTTTTATGGTGGGTATTCTACTAGGCCTTCTAAAAAAACCAAACAATATCCTAATTCTACCTTCCCTAGGTCCTTAACATTAGTCTTAAGCTAACTCCATTTCTTTTCATTCTCATGGTTCAATTTCTTATAATTGTATTAAAGCTTGTTCCTAGAATCCAAAAGAGTCATTACCATAGAACCACAAACCCATGACCTCACTTGGTTCACTTCAGTCCATTCTAAGCATTTACCATCTTATTTATAATGGATTTCAACGCAATGGGAGGTTTTGATTCTTGAAAAGCTTTCAAAGAAAAAACTTCCATTGTTTATTTCTTATTAAGTAACTCCATTTCAACCTTTCCATACTCACATATAACATTTTTCAAATCTTGCCAATTGCGGTTGTCACAATCACTTACTACCCTTCATACTTTTTTTGATGTTCTCCATATATATACCCAATAGTTCATTTTTACATTACTTCTCATTCATATAATCAATAACCACAAGAACCTTTTTTTCCATCCAACACTCTTCAACATGTTGTTGACAATCTTTATTATTCTTCCATTCCATGGGACACAAATCATTTAGGAGATGAGTCATATTAGACCTTGTTTGGTGTCAGTGACTTGACATTTTCCAAGAACTCATCATGTATTTGATGATAAAGTTTTTTCACCAAGGTGCTCTTCCCAATCCCACCCAATCCAACCCCACCCAAAACATGTGAACTGTTGTTTTGAAGTTTTTTCTTAATGTTATCAACCTTTTCATTAGGCCCAACTGTAGGTGATGGCAATGTTGGAATATTTGCACATTTTCCCAATGAAAGTTCTATTTAAAACAATGTGAATTCACATATAAGTAGGAGATTGATTATTCCAAATTGTCCTTGGTCATACGAAAGTTTGATAGAATCTCGGTAAAAAAACTTCACCAACATAATAGCCACACCACATATTGGACTCCACTGTTCAATTTTTTCCCATAAGTAATCAAGAAAAATCATCTTCCTGGCATGGCACTATTGTTTTCCTTGGTTTAATCACATAAATTACTTGTAAATTTTATATTACAATGACAATGGGATGAAATTTGAAGGCAATGTGTTACTTTCAAATAGGAATTCAATAATTGAACCAATCTAGAATAACTCATATGGTCCTTTGAAGGTGGTTTACAAATTGTCAAATGATTTGCATCTTCAATTTTGTAATTATTGTTATGAGATAATTGTACAACAAATGAATATGGCATTAAAACTTTTTTCACATGTAAAAAATAAATAAAATTGGTTAAATAATTGGGATGCAAGGATCTTTAAAAAACTTCTTCATGGTTGCTAAATAGGTTGATAATTTTGGGGTTTAATCACACAAACAAGAGCTAGATTTTCACAATGTTTAAAAATAATAATTTGTAGCATTGATACGGCATGTTGAGATTTGTTAAGGGGGATGGGTGAAGGCAAGGTCAATTTTGAATTAGGTATATCAACATGGCTCAATAAAAATCAAGGGGAAATCTTTATGATACATGTAGAATTCCTTTAGGTCACAACAATTCACTATGACCACAACAAACCTCCAATGAAAGTGCCACACATCAACAAGGTTCAATAAAAGTTAAAGGGAAGTCCTAACCAATTTACAAGTATGCACAAGACTCACTACTGACATTTATGCATTCAAAGATAATATCCAATACTCATTACAACAAATTTACATGTATCCAAAACCTTACAAATGATCAAAAATATTTTTAAAGTTGATCAAAACTCAAGAGTTAGATCCACAATTCCCAAAATTGGGAAATTTGAAGTTTTTCATCTCTCAAACACACTTAGGTCCCAAGTAATCACCTAAAATAACATGAGTGTGTAATTTGGAAAACCTAATGAATAAAGGATTACATAACCACCTTTGCTCTTTAGGTTGTTCATACACAATATTATAAGCTCATTGATTTGAAAGATATGAACAATAAGACAAATTTGTACCACTTACAATGCCCATCAAATTTAGTATGAACAATTTTTCATAACCTATCTAAAATTAAAATATGTACATAGGACATGTTATTAAAGGACACACCTTTCTAAACTATATAAAATATTTTGCTATATGGGACACATGTAAATTAAAAAACTTATTAATCAATGTGCAAGATTTTGAAAAGAAAACATGTTATAGAAACAAACTCCAATGTTTCCAACAAATATTGTGTGGGTTATATGTCATAAAAATGGGGTGCCATTCATTTTCTAACCATCTATTTCTTTTTTGGACTCATGTGTGTTTCAAAAGACCACCATGACATGATGGTGTAATGAAAAGAAGTAATTGGGTATAATAAACCAGTAAAACATAACGATTAGCATTAACAACTTGATTAGTTAAAGAAGTTGATAGGTTAGGGTAAGTTGATAGGACATAGCAAAAGAACTAGCCTACTTGGTATGACAAATTAGGTAGACACAATGGAAGACTAGTTAGACAAGTTGACAAAATCGATGAGTAAGTCAAATTAGTAGTGTAAAATGATTATAACTTATCCTATATTACTTAAAGGCGGGATTGGGTGTCAACAAGGTAAAGTAAACAAAAAAAAAATAGTCCACCTAAAATCCAATTAAAAAATGAAATAATTTGTGATATGGACACAAGAAAGTAAATTCAAAATATTTTGAAGTAAAAATATGAAACCATAGGTCATTACATTTAATTTATGGGAAGTTGGATATAAAGTTTGAACAACTTTGGTATCATAAAAGTAGGGTGAAAATACATTTGAATTAATTGGGTCAAAATGATGTTCAAACCTACTTCATATTTAAATTATGATATATTATGATTATAACATGCATAGTTTAACAATACATAAGTATCTTTTAAGGCCTCACTAACTTGATTTTTTTTTTTAATCAATATTTCATTTACATGTAGCCCATTTTGTAAGATCAAACACCTTGTGCAAGTAAAAACATTTAAAAAATTCTATTTAATTCTACTTTCAAGATGGGGGTTTTCAATATTATGAATATAAAATGAAAGATTATCATCTTGTTAATTATTGGACCAAATAAAATTTCCACTTTCAATACATTAAAAAAATTCATGGCTACTTGTAATATTTTTTTACATAAAGCAATGAGTCATCTACTTTACCTTGCTTGCACCCGATTAATAAATGCAACATGGTTGCCAATGAAAGAAAGAGATTGATGGAATATTATGGAGAAGCAGAAGTGAAGCTCTATGAGGATAGAGAGGACAAAAATGTGATGGAAAAGACTTTGGACAAGAGAAATCAATGACACAAATACTTATATGACTCCTTTTCCCTTGCTTGTTTAATGTCTTTAATGGACGAAAATGAGTCTAGTTATGTTTCAATTAGTTTGATTACATGGTACACATGTTAAAAAATTGTGACAAAACCCTTATAACGATACAAATATTTATTTAATAATAAGAAAACCATTAGTATTATTGTTCAAAGTTATCATTAACAAATGGCAGTTTAGTTGTCAAAATGAGTTCATTAATTTTTTTTTGGCACAGGGATAAATCTAAAGGGACTTTAAAGATGGATTCATGAGCTTTTGACACTTGACAACCAATGACACATTCTTATAGTGCACCTTTAGTAGAAAAGATTTTTGTTTGAAAGAGGAAACTTTTGGATTTAAATTCACAATAATTGTTAAAATGACATGCTTTCATTGTTAAATTGGCCACAAAGCAAAAACATTTTACATTAGTTAAATACTAAATTAGACTTGATACAACATGTTGTTCAATAAGAACTTGCTTTGAGAATTTGAAAGACTTATGACTATTGGAAATAACAAAAGAGTTTGATAACACTTTTGATTTTGCATTGATTAATGTTTTTTTAGCAGGAGATTTTGAAAACATAGAAAGTTGATAGGTTGTTGTGCAAATGCATTATGTAATTCGTTTAATATCTTTATTCCATGTAAACACTAAAACATTGTCAACGACCTTTCATTTAAACAACAACTATCACAACCTTAGTTTTGGGCTCGCAACCAAGGCAAAGGCTTGCAAAGGTGCGGGCCAAGATTGAAGCCCGAAAGTCACATTTCATGCTCCTGGGAGTGTAGGAAAGTGTGAAGGAATGAACCCCCACATTCCCAAGTGAACTCCCACTTTGGGAATTGGAATTTCGATGGATTCCCAAATTTTCAAAGCGCGATTTTAAGGTCAAAACTTATTGGATTGAAAAGTTCCTTACACCATTGAAAATATCTTAGAACTTAGATGTTTAAAATGGGCTCGCATGACCCATTTGGGTACTTAAAACATAAGTTATGACCAAAAGAAAGGTCCGGAGTCAAATTGTCATTTTGACTCCCGACCACTAAAAGTCATCCTTGATTTACTTACATGTAGGTGGCTTGCCACATATCATTGGAAAGCTCTCAATAAAAGCTACAACTTTGTTTCAAACCTCACTTCAATTAAAGATTTGCACACAAAGTTATGGGCCTCCAAAGTCGAGGGTATCCCAATTTAGGGAATTTCAGGATTTCAACTTGGGAGTATGGGACAAAATGACATTTGGGTGCTGGTCCCATAACCAAACATAGATAATACTATAAAGGGGAAGGTGGTGGCTTCCCCCAAGTCCAAGCCATGGTGAGTTTGTGTTTTGCCCATGGTTCGTTCGTGCACCAAAAGTGCTTCAGCTATGCACTAACCAACTTGTTGTTTGGTTTGTGCAAGTCCATGTGAATAATTGACCCACTTGTCATTCATCCTAGACCCCATCCTAGAGCTCCAGCACGCCCATCTACCCCTAAAGTGTTATGAGTTAAGGAGTGTGCCCCAATTCCTTGTCCTTCTATTGTTTTCACCTTGGGACTCACAGTTGAATCTATCTAGGAGTTTGGGGGCGCATCAACAACACCCTTTTGTGCTTATATTACTATTTTTTTTTTGTTTTTTGTTGAATGTGACAAAGATGTTGCCATTCTGCAACCTTTTCCTTCTTCTTTATAGCCTTTACTTAAGGTCCATCTATATTTGTCCCAAAATGTTTTTTGTAATTTTGGCGATGACCCATTTAAAACAACACTAATCAAAGTGAATCATTAAAATAAAATAGAAGCATAATAATAACAAATTAATATAAAAATGTGATCCAATAAAAAAATTCAAGATCTTGATGAGAACATTGAACTTGTGTGATGTGACATGAAGAAACACAAGATAAACACAACACATGGGTGCAAATTCCTTAAGGTGTACCAAAATCTTGTCATGTCACCCTTTTCTATTTTTTTAACCTAATCTTTTTTTACCATGTAAAGACACATTTATGGATGATTATGATGGAATTTAGAATTGTAATAGTTTAAAATATAGTCCTTCTGAAAAATTTGACAACTTTTGATTGATTATTTTTTATTGGGATCAAAATATAGGGTAGTAAAGACTAGGCTTTTTTCATCATGTGTGGTACAACTTAAAGGATTTTCAGCCACAAAACCCTAGAATAACAAAAACCAAATGTCTTTCTTGTGCATGTTGAAACCTAAATTCCCTTCCATGAACCCTATTTTGAAAGACCTAAGTGATATAGGGGTGATGTCACCTAAATTGGTGATTACAATTTGGAAGTCATGAAAATAAATCCATTTAAGTAAGGACCTGACTAGAATTATCCTTAACATATTGTCATAAACTTGTTTTAATCAAGTGCCCCAAGAAATGAGACTTTTAGGGACTTTTGAAAATATGGTCCATCTAAAGTGCTTCAAAAGGCTATAACTCTAGTTTCAAGAAGAATATATATTTTTACATATTTTGGTTAATTTTTCTTTAACACACCATATACTAAGTCCCTATAAAAATTTTGGAGCAAAAATGATGAAAAAAATCTACTTATATAGAAGGACAAACAAAAAACCAATCCATGTTTATTGATTTCAAGAATCCAATAACTTTTTTAATGCACATCTACTATAATATATTAATTTTTATGTTTACTTATTCAAGTTGACATCTTTAAAAAAATTGTTAATTATCATATTAATGATTTTGTCATTTCATTATAGGCATGTTAATACATTACACCTTGCATAAAATTGCAATGTGACACAAAAAGTGGTCCACTTTACCTTGCATTTATCCAAAACATGATTATTATGATTTCATTTGAAAGATGGAAAGTGGTGATCATCTGATGAGAGACGATATGAAAAATAGACCATTAGACCACTAAGATAGACCACTAGTCTACCTAGTTAACTATGTACAATGACACATGCAAATGGTAAGTGGCCATTATTCCCCCCAATTTTTTTTCTTTCCCCCACCATTTTACCCTTAAAATAAACATATGGACTATTATGATCTACCATTTTTGTTCCACCTTAACATGCTTTTACCTCAAAGTGATTAAAAATTTACCTTTGTTACAAAACTTTGTTGATTTTCCAAGCAATAATGTTGTACAACTCTTGTCAATTCATTGAACAACAAAGCAAAGCAAATGCCTCTTGATTTGTTGAGCAACAAAATTGGGCTAGTACCTTCCAATTCATTGAAGAACAAACCCAAAACCAAAAAACCCATAGTTAACAAAACCACAACCGACAAACCCATAGTTGACAATAATCTTTCTTAATTCACCAAACAATAGAACACAAAACCAACGTGAAACCTTCTTGATTCATTAAACAACAAACCCAAAGTCAACAAAACCAAAATTGATAATCAATCTCTTAATTTTCCGAACAATAATACACAAAATAAAACATAAAACCAAAATGAAATTCTCCCAATTTGTTGAGAAACAAAACAAAACCAATACCTCCCAACTCATTAAGCAACAAACTTAAGCTAAAAAACCGAAAGTTGATAATTGATCTCTCACAATTTGCAAAACAACAAAACACAAAACCAAAGTGAAATCCTCTTGAATTTTCAAGCAACAAAACCAAGCCAATACCTCCCAATTTGCTAAGCAACAAACCTAGAGGCAACAAACTCAAAATTGACAACCAATCTTTCTTAATTTGCAAAACATAAAACCAAAGCAAAATCCTCACTATTTATTGAGCAACAAAACCAAGTCAACACCTCCCAATTTGCCGAGCGACAAACCTAGAACCAACAAACCCTAAGTTGACAATCGGTGTCTCCTAATTTGTAAAACAACAAAAGACCAAAGTGGAAACCTCCCGATTTGCCAAGTAACAAAACCAAAACAACAAATATACAACAAATAAGCAACTTGAATGCAAATCACAAAAAAAAAAAAAAAAAGCATTTCTAAACTTTGGACCAAAAACTTACTTGATTAAAAATGTAAAGTGCATTGCAAAAATAATAGATTTCTTGTGAAGCTTCAAGCATAACAAGAAATGAAGCGATGGAACAAGAATTGAAGCATTCGATTATTGCAAAGCTTAGAAATAAAAAGAAGAGGACCTGTCATTGCAAAAAAGCTCAAAACCAAGAATGTATGAAGCCCCCAATGTTGTGAGTAGCTTAAAGCAAAGTCCAAGATTGACTTGACTTATAAAGAAAAGCAAATGCAAATGTGCAAAAGTGCAAACCAAAGTGCCAAAAGAAGATTGTGATGGGTTCTTCGTAAACCCTAAATGACATACACCCCAAATAAAATGCATGTCAAACATTTTCAAAACCCTAGTAGGCTGGATATCAATTTGTTTAAAACATAATGACCGAATACAATTACATATAAATGTCACACATACAAAGGCATCCAATGATTGCATATAGAGCTGGATATCAAGAAGTTTTTAAAAAATCTGGAAATGGATGAATACATATCCAGCTACTATGTGGATGCTTAACCAGATTTTTCTATATAACTGGCCAACACTGGTGAGTACCAGCTGCAACATTTCAGAATCCAGATTAGATATCCATTCTCATTGTGTAGCATACGTCACACATCTAACATGTCTTTGACTGAGAACAATTAAGAAAAAGCTGGCCAAAACGCTGTTAAATGAACAATAAAATGTGATAATTGCTCCTTAAGCTTGCTTGAGCAATGAGTAGATTCTTGAGTCAGTTTGTTTTTTCTACAGCATTGGCAAGCACCTCAAGAGGGATTTAGCATTAAATGGCTACAGGATTTTTTGACCTGTGTAAACAATAAAAGAACTAGTTAAAAAACTGCTACCGATCTAAAAGCACAGTTCAAATGTGATGAAAAAATATGAAAAAAATTTATTTTCCTTCAAATGTTGTGAAAAAATCTCAAGAAAAAAGAGAATATTGAGATAGAATATTCCCTTTTCATATTTATTTATGCATTTTGGTGAAATTTGCACCCAAAAAGAAATCACTGTCTCAAGTTAGTTTGACATCTAATGCCAATCAATTTCACTCATGTTAAAGCATCTCAAAGTCCTTTCACAAGTTCACTTCACAAGTGGAGGGCCATTCTTTTCAAACATTTGAATAATCACCTGACAATTTTCATCCCACTAAGCCTGGTTTCTCTATTCTAGAGCATTGCTTGTTTGATTGACTATTGTTCCCTAGCTCGTTTGGTTTGTTCGCAAAGTTCTAAATTGTGCTCATTTATAAGAATGCCCACAATTTTCCAAGTCATGAATCTTGAAGGTCCTAAGTCATCTAGGGTTTTATTCCTCAGTTGGACTGCTATTTGGGTATGTGCACGGGTATGTGCCCTGGTATAAAGGACCCATACCAGGCTGGTATGACCTGAGGCAATACCGGCCTTGCACCAGTACCACCAGCCTGGTGGGTACCTGAGGTAATGGCTCTGCCTTCTATTCCACCTTCAAACTTCCCTTATTAGATCTTGAACTTCTCTTCTACATGCATGCACCAAATGTCCCTGCCCTGCCCTTCTGTCAGATGTACAAAGGGCTAAACCAAAAAAACCGCCTTTGAGAACATGTAGGTTTCCACCTGTCATCCACACATTGGTTCAGGCTTGAGTGAGATTTGTTTACCCCAAGATCCTACACATAGTCTCTCACCTGTGGGCAAAGCCAACAAAATCATTCAAATTGCAGTTACCGACAATAATGCATCTGAATTCCATCCACTTTGAATGATCTGCTTATATGAGTGCATCCGCCCTCTCCAAGTGCAACTACACTAGCACATGTATGCATTCACTAACCCCCACTAAAGTAAAAGAGCCTCGCCACACACCTTCCAGTATGTTGCATTTGTCAACATAGTTCCAGTGCATTCTGGGCTTGTCCACATTTCACATATCCCAATATCATTGCATTCCAAGTGCCCACATCTTGAGATGGCATCTTGTTGAACATTCTGAGCATCCTCCATGCTCACATTTGGCATACTGGGCTACATCCCACAAAGACATCACCCTCAGAACCACTTTGATGAATGATCTGTTCATGAGAGCACCTGTCCTCTTGGAGTACTCATAAATTGGCATATGGATTTAGTATATGCCGATTTGACAAAAGTGAATCTGTTGGACTCATGCCCTTTTGTTTGCATTTCTTGGAAAAGCTCAATTGTCATCTCATGTTGCCCAGCCTTGTCATATCTTTGCAAGCCTTCTATTCCATGAAAAGCTGTGCAATTTTAGAGTCCCTGGTGGTCACAGTTTTTCAGCCCATGGTTCCAATATCCCAACCTTCCCTTTCTGACCCAGGAGAGAAGATGAAATAGATCATTCTTGGTGGGGACCAACCGCTGCGCCACTTCTTTCCTCAGGTTGCAATTGCAGGGGCATTTAACTCATTGTAGTGGAGAATGCTCTAATCATAACTGTGATCTAGTTTTGCATCAGGTCTTAGGGGTGATGCTTTTGATACAGAGCTGATGTGTTTGCACAGATTTGAAACTGAGAGAAGGTTGAATTGTAAAGTAAGGACTCAAGTCTTGAGGAAGTTTGAGCAACTACTGACAAGCCCCAGAAGAGAGACAGATCATGTTTATTGTCATTAGTGTGCAACAACAACACCTCTAGAGTACTCTACAAGGTTAACTAAAAGGCCCAAGTTTTATTTATTTATTTTCCTCAACATTTTCATCCCAGGATTCTGACAACCCTTGGATTTCCTTTTCCCAGAATGTGCATAGCAAACCGGACAAATCAGAAGATTTATGAGCAAAACTGATGTCTGAAGTGTTAAGCTAAACAGTTATCATGGAGATTGCCTCTGTAAAGAAGCCCAAGAAGCTTGAATGACGCACTCAACAAGCCATCATTGAACTTATGCAAAAGTAGCATCTCCTTGCACCCTGTTAAGGTCAATCATCACTTGTAATACTACAATTCTTACAGATTATTCTTTTCCTCAAAGAGTCCCAAGGAAGATTGCTGTATCTCCAAAAGATTTCCACCAGAATTCTCTTCTGTCTTTTCTCTGAAACCTCAGTGCAATTGATTCTCAAGTTTTCTAATTTCAAGTTTCAGCAAGGCTCGTTCACTGTCTGTGTGATTCTCCGCGGATGCCAATTAAGCTCCTCTGACCACTCTCTCTCAAGCTTTTTCAACATTTCAGTGCTTAGCAAGTGAAAAGAAGATTTATTTTCATGCTGAGTGAGATCCTCTTCCAATGCTTCCGGTTTCCCCCTTTATCTTCCTTGTCGTGCTTTCTCTTCCACACAACTTCCCTCCTTCCTTCCTTCTCCATCCACAATCCTCATCTCTGACAACAATGATCACATTTGTAAAAACAACCAAAAACAAGTAAACAACAATCAACATGCAAAGCAAACAGCCGTCTCTCCAGTGACTCCATAAATCAATGTTCAAAGGGTTTCGATCTTTATGAAGGGGACAAGTCTTCAATGCACCTCCTTTCCAAGAGCAACAGAAAGCTGATGCGATACCCCGAACCTGAAATCGATCTGCTTTACACTAGGTCATGAGCCGTTCATTGCACGTAGATCTTTCTGTTGACACCATTTTGAGCTCCAGTGCCTCATATCCATACTAGGCAGGTATTGGTGCCAGGCCCAGGATTGCTTCAAGTCATATCAATCTAGTTGCTTCTTTGATACCAAAGTAAATATCCGTCTATATTACATGAATGGTACCTGTCTAAAGGTGGATTCACACTTGATGATAAGTCATCCATAACTCAATGTTAAGAACTCGTAACATTGAGTTATGGATGACTTACTGGCAAGTCTAAATCCACCTTAAGACTGGTTACGATTGCACTTGCATTCATTGCTTTAACTTGGGAGTATTCTTGTGGAGCTTTCTCTGCATTCCCATAGATTTGTTACACATAATTAACGAACAAAGGGTGTGTCACACTGTGGCCTCGCCATTTACATTATAAAGTATCTTAATGCAAAACAAGAATTATGAAAATTCAAATATTTCACCATGCAAAAATATAATCTTCCAAAAAATCCTCTAAAAGAAACCAAAATCCTTCAAGATATTATAACTCTATAACTAATCTCAAGTTTCAACACATGTGAAAATATCATCGTTCAAAAGTCCTCAGTATCAAAATAGACCTACTACATAGGGGCCAAAATCCATTAAGCTACTATACTCTAGCATGAGTCTAAATACAATATCCTTGCCTTGGTAGCCAAAGCCAATAAAACTGCATAGATTCTTTAAAAGATAGAAATAGGGCTTAGGAAATTAAGTCATTATCCTGCACTTGTGAATACATACCTTTCTATGTAGTTCTCCAATTAACACATTTGTCATAAACATTTGACTATAAGGAATTGTTCATAGGAGTATTTTGTGATGGGTAAGGTCTTAATGGGAGGGTGCTACAAGAATAACGGTCTATGTGAGTCAGACTCAAGCATTGCCCAAGTTTTGGTAACAGCCTCCCTCCAAGGCCTTACCTCATGTAAGAATAACTGGAACAATTTTTTTTCATGTTTTTTTATCCCACGAGACCTAATGTCCTTCAAGTGTCATACCTCATGTAAGAATAACAGGCACAATTTTTTCGTGTTTTTTTATCCCATGATACCTAATGTCCTTCAAGTGTCATGGGAAAAAAGAGCAGGGTGAACATTTCGATTTTCAGTATCCCTTGTTGCTGTGATAACTGTGCTTGCAGGTACACTGAAAAAAAAAAACATCTGAGGTTATCCATTAACATCTACAATTAACCATAATCATCTTATGACCAAGAAAATTTGTAGTTTGTTTGAAATATGTCCACTATTAGGTCTGTGGAATGTAATCTGTTGAAAAGGTCCTTTGAAACTATTGTAGTTATGCGGCAACCTTCCTTCCAAAAACTTTCAATGCCAAATTGAAAGAGGTCAAAGATTGGAAGAAACATTTTGGAAAACTTTATTACACTATCACTTTGTTTTGTAAAATCAGCCAATTTCAGGCCTCTTGAATCACAAAGGGGTTAAGCATTTTTCTTCTACCAATTGAATAAGCTTGTCATTGTGCAGATGAAACAATACTTTCAACACCTATAGCAACAATTGATTACTCTTTTCAGCCCTCTGTTGAATGGAAGCATTTGCAGGAAATGCAACAAAACAGCTGATCTGTAGAATGGAATTATTTGCAGGAAATGCAATCCAAAAACTGATCTGTTGAATGGAATTATTTGCAGGAAATGCAACAAAAAAATTGATTTGTTGAATGGAATTACTTTCATGGAATGAAACATAAACAGTGAACTGAGCTTTCATTTAGACACAAGTTTGTTTCTGGGCATACACCTCAAAAAATTGCATATAACCAATTTCACCCTTCATGAATGAAATTGTCCACAAAAACAGCCTGCAACAAAAGACCCAGTAGTTGGTCCTTCTCATGGGCTCAACAAAATCTGTCTGAAATTTTCCGACAACTGATGATGTCTGATCTAATCCAATGGCCAGATCTCCAACCAAATCAAACATAAAAAATGAACTGACCAGAACAGCACACATCACCTGACTTCTAAATCCCACACCCACCCCTTTCAGGCCAAAATCAACTGAAAATGTCCTCAAATCACAAGTGTGACAGCAGATGGTCAGAGAGGAAATTATCAAGACAAAGTCCTCAAAGGTCAAGATATTATTTGTATCTTCACCGGGCCACCACTGACACAAGATAAAGTCCAAATCCTAAGGAAAACCAAAAAAACTTGAGACTTGATTTCAGGATCTTCAATTCTGAAATCCCTTAGTTGATTTGCACCATTGCACCAAGATCATCAGCTCAAAGAATTAAACAAGTACAAGGAATGACAAAACATTACACAAGCAGGTGCGAAAACCACTTTGGTCAGGACAACAAGTTGGTGTGCTCTAGGAAGATCTTTGAAAATCATGCCATTTTACTGAACCATACTTTACTTTGTGTAACTAAAACATACAACTGTCTGCAGAAGGTCATACTTCTGTTGTAACAGATTTTTAGAGACTGCTGAGCACTACTATATAATCAGTTAGTTCAGATCTAAGAGAGGAAAGGATGCAACTTATTTTTTAGTTGTACACCTGTGGATTATGTTAGCATATATTACAATAGATGTACTCAGCCCAGGACTGAGTGCAGCTAATCATAATTGTAGGCCCCTATGAGAGTGCTTTAATTTTGGCACACATAATCTTCCACAGTGTGCAAGAATCTCAGGACAAGAATCTCAAGACCTTTGAGAAACAGTAAGTGCTGTAATTGAACAGGTATTATGTTATTAATGGGTGTCAGCATCATGAAGATACAAATCTAATAAATCCATTCATTTGGAAGGCGTAGCTCTGCTGGAGCAGCCTGATGTAGCAAAGGTGCCCGAAGCTTCCTGTCCGGTGGAGGCCATACATGATCATTGTGACGTATTCTCAGTGATCCAGGTTGAGACATTTCCAGCTGTGAGGACAGTGTCGGAGACAAAGGCTTTGATGCAAGATAACCTGAGGAGAAAACACACACAAAATTCATCAGATTATCAACTCTGTACTGCCAAGACAGTGATATAAGTATTGACTTGGGTAAGGTTGCAGGCAAACATGTAATGAACTTTCTTCTCTAAACTTAGTGTGGTCGCAAGCTCCTAGTTTCTTAGAAGCTATTAGTTTCATAGTGGATTGCAAAATGCACAGACAAGAATGTTGTTATTGGTAGGGTGGGCAGGAAACAATGAACGGACTAGTACATCCCCAACATTCAAGTTATGAACTTGAACTGAGCAGAAAGGGAGCAGCACAGTTGAAGCTGCAGGGGGACCAAGAGCTCATTTGAACAGAGAGCTTTACCCTTCGATACAGTGAACCACAATAGTACAGAAGAAAAACTCAGAATATGTAGAAACTTCTACAAGGGACCCAATGTAGCAATCCAATGCAGAGTTTTGAAAACAATGTAACATTTTTCAGTCCCGGCCAAAAGAAAAACATACATGGCTTGCACTTGTCTGATGCATTTCCAAGAGACCGGGGAAGGAAGACACCAGTGCCACTGGACTCCCGACCAATTCGACCAGTTCCAAAGAAGACTGCTGGTACCCCATAACCGGCGGCTGCTGCACTCTGTTGTACTGAGTTACAGCTTGGGTCATAGCTACTGCCATTTTGACTTCCAAGATAACTCTGCTGCTGCAGCTGTTGTGATGGCTGCCTGCTCTGCTGTGCCCAGCTTGTTGGTGAGTGAGTCTTGCCTGCTTGAAACTGCTCCCAAAGTTGCAAGCACAAAAATCAGGCTATTAAACAACATTGAGAGGTGAACAGTCATGCAAGCACACAAAGCAGGTCAAGACAAAGGCAGGAAGTAGGGGAAAAAACAAAGGTTTGTGAAGTGAAGCAGGATTGACAATCTGCTTGTAGCCAGGGAGATAACACAATGCTGCAAACGAGGAAATATTTCAAGTAAAAGAGATCTGAAAGACTTCAGTTTCACACACCTGGTTCCAACAGGGCTTCCGGTGCTCATCTCTTCCCAGAGAACTCCAAATGCGCTGCCGATGTCGTCCTGCAGCAGCAGGCCTGTCCCTGGCGCTCAGAACTTTAGGCATACTGGCCACTACATGGGCGGTGGTGCTTCGTAAACATTCACTACTTTCAGAGCCCTTAACGTCAATGAAAGGCATTCCAGACACTGGCATTCGAACAGACTGAAGCTTCCACTGTGCTTGAGCCTGTTCTTGCACCTGATGAGCCTGTTGCTGCACCATCCGCGCCTGTGGTATCGTCAGTGCTCTTCTTCGGTCATTTGTCTTCAAACTCACAACTTCACCTGCGGCTGGGTATAGCAAGTCCCAGGCATCGCTTTGTTCTGACAAGGGGGTTGTAGTAGGGGAAGACATTTGCGACGAAACACGAGAAGATTCCTTGGAGCCGTTCTGGGCGTTTGCTGCTCCTCCTGCTGCTGACAACCAGCTCCCTCCCACTATCCTGCTTGCGAGGTCTTGCGTACACTTGAATTCTCCAGCTGCTGCGTTCTTCTCCTTTTCGGCCGGGTGGCTTTTATCATCGTCAGTTAACATGATGGAGTGCGCAATCTCCTCAGCGAGACTTGCAAAGAGTTCATTATCATCATCATCGCTTTCTGTCTCCGTTGAAGAAGCGGAGGAATCCAGTGGCGACGAAAGAGAGGAAGAAGCGTCAGGCGACTGACCATAGAGAGAGGGCTCATATGCGATGCGGATAGGAGATGGCAAGCAGCTCCAAACTCCTCGTCCTAAACGTCGATGCATCTCCTGCAACTCCTCCCCGCCGGCGGCGGCTCCGACTACTAGTGGTTCTTCTCCTGGTCTCATCATCATCATCGCATTGTTCAAGAGGAGACTATCTTCGATGTTGGAACAGATGAGACCATGTACTCTGGCCACTTCAAATGCCATTATTATAACTCTAGACACTCAATTATGGTTCTTGCTTACTCCAAAACAGGCAAGCAAGCACCGGAAAAACAACAATAAAAACAAGCCCAGAAACCTTTCAATATCCGTAGCCAGAGGAAGAAGGCAGACAAAATGCACAATGTTTCTACTCTAGGTTTCTCGACTGTCCATTGTCGTATTTTCCCCCTGGCCCTCCCCCAGTTCCCCGACCTCCAAAGGACAAGAAAACTCAGTCCCTTCACATATACCTTCCTTCTCCTTCTAGGTCTTCTTCTTCAAACGATGCCGAGAGTGTATCGGTCGTCGCTCCTGCTGCGAACTCAATAATGCAAGCGGCAGGAGCAAGCAGAGCAAGCGCTGGCTCACCCGCAAGTAAGGATCTCGCGCCAGCAAGCAGCAACTGCACTCCGCAACCGTCTTCTGTTCTCCTTTCACGACTCCCTTTCAAAACCTTTACCACCAGACTTTGTTAATTTTTTCGTCCTCACTCACTTACTCTCCAGTGTTGTCACTACAATAACGAGAACAGCGGCAAAGTGAAGAAGAAGAAGAATCCAAGGGCGCACTAAAAAGTCCAAACGCACAAAAATCGCAAACGACAGCAGCGACAGCGCCGTGACGACGAGGGAGCGAGCGAGGAAGGGAGGAAGGCGCGCTTTGAAAAGAGCTGTATGGCAATTTCTTCTTTCCCGTGTGAAGAAAATAGCCACTCACTCTGGAGTCTGCTTCTACGCATTTCCCGACGACGGTGGCCTGCCCCCAAAAATCAGCCCCTGCCCCCACCCCAAAATGTTTGTGCGAGCATTTTGTTTTTCAAAATGCCCTGCATTTTTTTTCTTTTTCTTTTTCCGTGATACACAATGGGTACCCTACAAGTACCCAAGAGGTATGATGTGAATGAATAAATAAATAAGATGAAAATCCATTGATTTTTACACCGTTCAGCCAAGGTGTTCCTGAAATAATGGGCCCTTGATCAGTGGAGTGCCTATTATTTCTTTTGGGGAACACCCCAGCCCTGGTGCATTACCCTACATGTAAAGACCTAGCTAGACTATTTTTTAGTGTACTTAGTTGGAGTCTTCTTTTTTTTTGGTGGTGAAATTTTGCAACTTGGCAAAACAAAATTCTAGAAAATGAATAAACATCACGAAAAAATTGTGATCAACTTGGTAGTAGATATTGCTGAAGTTCAAACTCTAGGGGGCATAGTACTATTGGGACGGGATTTTAATGCGCGTATTGCAACGCTATTAGATATCATTGACGACTTTTGTGAATTGTTACGAACATTTGAGTTCGTTGAAACTGAGCAACCATGCACTATGGCTAAATGCCAGAACCGTGATGATAGTGTTAGTGGTTGGGGCCGCGAGCTCCTAGACCTATGCTCATCCTCAATGGTTAGACGCCTGGTGACGAATCAGGGGAGTTCACCTGCTTGGCAAATGAAGGGCATAGTATGTCGATTATATTGTTGGCTCATTTGTAGTTTAGAAAGCTACTACACTTCGAGGTGATAATAGATGACACCTGCTACAACATGGTGGGGGGAGACTCTGACCAAGGCTGTTGCGCCTATGGTTGAGCATTGATTGTAGCTTTGTTGAGCCACAACATACTATTGAAACAAAAAAATTCTTACTTAGGTTCAAATATGATAAATCAAAAGTTGAAGAATATCAACTTGCCCTAAGAGCGAATCTTGGAAACCTATGGGTTGTTGACTCGATTAGCATTTGGGGGCAAATGAGTTAGCTGACACGTTGCAACAGTGTGTGGGTGCTGTAGCAGAGTCTACTTTTGGCAACAAGCCTTTAGGAGGGAGCTACAAAAAGAGACATTACCATAAACCTTGGTTTGATGCCGACTACCATACAACGAAACATGAGCTAAGGCTTTAGTTGAAAGCCAACCCCAACTCACATGCTATTAAACATTAGGAAAGTAAACTTAAAAATTTATTAAAAAAGAAAAAAGAAATTGGAAAATTATAAGAGTTCAACATATGTATGCGCTTACCAAGGTGGATGTGCTTTCATTCTGGAAAAAATACCAACCAAAGGCACCTATCATGGAGAAGATTAATGCAGCTATGCTTCTAGAAAGCTTCCACAAGTTAATTGGCCAATCTTTGCCACCCGTATGGCTGCGAGCTAATCATTTAACTTAAGCGACAAAACCTCCACCTAACCACACCCTGAACACAGATATAACATTTGCTGAGCTACTTCAAGTGTTGAAAAAACTAAAAAGGAACAAGGCTGTTGGTTTGGATGATATAAAGTTGAATTCATTTTGGATGCAGGAGAGCTATTACACATGCCATTATTGACAACATTCAAGTGCTTTCTAGTGAAGGGTTTTTCAGAAGCCTTTTCCTCTAGGGTGGTCCACATGATTTTTAAAAGGGGCAATGCCTTCGAATTTGACAACTACAAGGGGATAATGGTTGGGCCTATCCTAGCAAAATTGTTCACTATGATTATTGACAAAAGGTTGAACAAGTGGGCTGAACAACATGGGCTATGTGCCAAGGGTCAAATTGGGTTTCACAAAGATTAACACACTACTGACCAACTCTGCATATTGCAAATTCTGATAGAATAAAACAAGGCAAAACAGAAACCACTCTATTGTTGTTTTATGGACTTCAAAAAGATGTTCGATATTGTGCCATGTGAAGTGTTGTTGCAGGTGTTGGTTGGCCTCGGGGTGGAAAAACGCTTCTTTCGATGTTTGCAAACAATGTATGCCAAGGATATTGTATGCATCAACCAACCAAGTGAGGGTGTCACCTCGAGCTTTAGGTGCCAATAAGGTGTGAAGCAAGGTTATCCTCTCAACCCCTTGTTGTTTAGGCTATATTTGGATGCTTTAAAAGGGCGCTTAAACAACAAAAAATGCAATGCACTGGCCCTAACAAACTTACACATAAGGCTACTACTTTTTGTAAATGACTTCACTCTAATGTCGGAATCAGAAGTGGAATTGCAGCAACAATTAGACTCACTCCAACAATTTTATGTTAAACATGGGCTTAGGGTGAACATGAAAAAAACAAAAGTCATGGTGTTCAATTCTACTGACCCATGCTAAGAGTTTGTGTTTGAAGGTGACACTACTGAACGTGTGCAAACTTTCATTAACCTGGGGATCTTGCTTGAGACCACCTCAAACCTGGATAGTGCAGTGGAGCGTCTAGCAATTGCCAACAAGTGTTTGTTGTTCGCATTGAACCATCGTTATGCGGAGCTACGTATTATGGATGACGCGCTCCCAAGTTCCTTATTAGACCCACTTGAGGGTCTAAGTATGTTGAGTTGCGGAAAGTTGGAACTTGAGGGCCGCTCCCGACTTCCAGCACTAAAGGGGGTAAGAGGGGCGTGCTAGAAGTCACGGGATTATACTAGGAAGAGGGACAATTATGTTGTTACACAATCCTGCATCCAAAACCAACACAAGTTGGTTAGAACTCATTCTGCACCCTTTTGGTGTTGGGACAAGCCACGGGCGACCTTGGACTCAATTGACTCACCACGGCCCAAACTCGGGGGAAGCCACCACCTTCCCCCATATAGTATTCTCTGTGTTACTCCGCGGGAGCCACATCCGAATGGCACTTTTTCCCGGGACTCCCAAGGAGGAGTCTCGAAATTGTCCCGGGTTGGAGTCCTGGGAGTTTGGGAACTCATATCTCCCGGCTCCGACCTCCGATTGGAGTGAGGTCTGAACCAAAGTTGTAGCTCTCTTTGAGAGCTTTCCAATGCTTTATCACACTCCTTCTGCAGACGTCGGGAAGAGGTCGATTTTCGACTTTTAATGGTCGGGAGTCAAATTGCCAGTTTGACTCTCGGCCCTTCTTTTGCCCATAACTTGGGCTGCAAATGTCCAAATGGCTCATGCGAGGCCATTTTGGACATCTACACTTCAAGACCTTTCCATTAATATAAAGAACACCCCAATGCAAGGTGCTTTGACCCTTGCAATCAAGCTCTGAGTTTCTAGGAGTCCTGGAGGACTCCAAGTCCCCACTTTTGGGAGTGTGAGTTTCATCCTCACACTTAGCCCAAAGTGGAATTGCGACAATGGACGTTAAAATATGTTGTGACCTCTTCAACACGTTGGTGCATTCCATAGCAAGCTATGCTTGTGAGGTTTGGGTGGACTCTAAGAAAATAAAAGCTTCTGAAGTAATGTACTAAGAGTTCTTCAAGTCCGTGCTCGAGGTGCAAAAAACAACCAGCACGTCCATCATGTTGGCAAAATTTAGCAAGTTCCCCTTTGAACACTTTACATGGGGACAACTATTACTATACTATAACCATGTGAGCATGTTCACTAAAGACCACATCTTGGGAAAGGCATGGGAAGCCCAACTCGCTATGCATGCTATGAGAAAAAAATGTTGGGTTGGATCCATGAAAAAATGGCTACTCAAGAATCAACCCCAGGAGGTGGCAGGTTTTCTACCTCTGATTCAATGGTTGTTGAAAATGGCACCTCAACCTGCAACGGCTCGTGCATTACAAGCGAGGGTTATTCAACCGTCGCTGGGAATGGCTCCTAGGACAACACACATACATCTGACCTGTATAACAAGGCTGAAAGGCTAGGCTGAAAGCCAAGTACTTTGGTGCACACGCACAACGTACGGGTCAGAGATCAGATGGTTGAGCTAGTCGTGCTACATCTAGTGTAGCATGGTGTTAGATCTATAGTAACAAGCCCGACCAACTAAGAGGCTAAGGGCCCACCCCCCTTGCCCAAAGGTTTTCCTCACGTAATGTTGAGTGTATAAAAGGTGAAAGATAATATGCAGCATGCTTTCATTGAAAAACTCTTTACCAACCGTGAGATCAAGACCATCGTGCAGACAAAATACTTGCACTTCAAGGGCATGTCGTACAAGAGTGAAATCTAATTGTGTGAAATCAGTTGTGTTCAATTGCAGAAAGCTCTGGCTTGGTTTCAGTGTGGCAACACATAATTTGAGGTTATGTTAGGTGCGTGGAAGGGCGTGCTATATGCAGAGAGGTTTTGTCGAGGTTGTGACTTAGGGAAGGTTGAAGATGAAAAGCACTTACTCCTTGTCTATCCAAATACATAAAAAGTTAAGGAACGTTTTTATTCAACCCTACCCGTCACCCACACTAGCACTCTTGTTGAGCTCATGTAGATTACGAACACGGTCACCCTAGCCAAGTTTGTGGCATGCTACCAGTACCAAAGGACTATTTATCCTCCATGATTTGTCTTTCGTCTAATGGACTTTTTGGTCTTAAATGAATGTAAAATTGTAAACAATAAACAATGTAAGGATAATTTTCGCCATTTTTTGAAATATAGACAATTAAATTTGCCACATCTAAACCTAGGCACTTTACAAAATACTACTGCCCACCTAGGACATTTACAATTTAATGCTAACTAATGCAAGGGTTCCTTGTCGGTGGGACCTACTTAAGGAATTTGGAGAAAAAAAAACCATGGGAGTCCTCCTTGTCTATTGGGCTTAGCTGCCTTTCATTAACTATTTGGGAAGACCTAGGATAGACCAGTTGGTGACCAAACACTTAAGCGCTCAGGGAAGGCCGGATCCAAGAAGAGGGCTCTATTTATTTTTAGTGTCTAAACAAAACTTGAACCCCTCTTCTTAGCCCATATGACATACTAGCAATCGTCAAAAACGAATTAGAAATGAGAAAGTTATAGTCCCCCAAAGTAAAGAGGGTCAAGACTCAAAAAAAAACAAACCACCAAACATTACAAAGGTTCATTTCTAAACATTCAATGATTTCCTAGATATCCTTGTATGTTGTTGTGTTGCTATTAGAATTCCAAGATAATTTGTAGAACTTCAGGTGATGGTCCTAAAGCACTTTAAATCATTTTAAATCAATAAAAAATAAGAAAGTTATGAGGTTTGAAAGTAAGAAAGGGTCAAATGAAGAAAAGTGAAAAAAAAAAAAACGCGTTTTGGGATTTGAAAAAAACATATTTTCTTTACTACTCTTTTTTGCCCCGTCCTTTGACTTTGCATTTCAAAGATGATTTAGAGAGCTTGAGAAGGTGCTCCTATGACATTTTAAATGGAGAAGAATTCAGAAAGATGTGCCAAAGTGTTCGGTTATAGGCAAGAAAATCGGTGATGGGCCGGTCTACCCTACCTAGAATTTTTTTTACGTGTACACAGACACCTCATTACAGAGCAGAAAATTTTGTCAGATTCCTCGATGTGATTTACAATTTTCATAAAGTTCACCCATGTTTCTGGTTATAGGGCATAAAAATTCGGTCTGATTCCTCCATGAGCTTTGCAAATTTTGTAAAGTTCTACCATGTTTCTGGTTATATAATTCTGTCTGATTGCTGGGTGGGGGTTACAATTTTCGTAAAGATTACCTATGTTTCTGGTTACTAGGCATAATAATTCGTCTGATTCCCATGTGAACTTTATAAGTTAGTAAGTGCACCTTCGTTTGAGTTTCTGCTGTTTTTGTAAGCAGGTAGCCATGGTCTTTTCCATGCATGTTAACGCCCTTGGGATGGGGTATTATCGGTTTCGGGCCACACGCAGTTCTCACCCTTATTCCACCCAATTATTCCCTATTATCAGGATTTTGGAAACACGCATAGGTAAGGTGGAAACTAGTGTAGGGTAATCTGGCCCATCACAGATCATCTGCTATGATCGAATGCTTTGACAAATCTTTTTCAGTTCTTCTTCATTTTGAATGATTTAAAATGTTATAGGAACACCTTCTCAAGCTTTACAAATCATCTTGGAAATGCAAAGCTAAAGGACCAGCCAATAAAGAGCGGTAAAGAAAATCCATTTTTTGGAATTGCAGACCATGTTTCTTTTTGTCTTTTTTGGAATTGCAACCATGTTTCTTTTCTCATTTTTTTTTCATTTTCTTTCTTTGAACTTTTCTCTTTTCTAACCTCATAAATTTTTTATTTCTTATTCATTTTAAATGATTTGAAGTTCTATAAGAGTGTCACTTGAAGTTTTACAAATTATCTTTGGACTCTAATAACAACAGAACAACATACAAAAAAATTTGTGAGTGTTTAAAGATTTAAATGTGTAACATTTGGTTGTTTGTATTTTTTGAGTCTTTAACTTTTTTCATTTTGAAGGGCACTTTTTCAATTCTATTTCATTTTAGACAATTTTTAATACACCAAATGCACCAATAGGAGCGATTCAAATTTTGTTTGAACATCAAAAACAATCCAAGCCCTCCCCTTGGATCCAGCCTCCCCTGAGCACTTAAATGTTTTATCACTAACCAGTTTACCCTAGTGTGCCTAATTTGAAATTATGAAGAACCACCAATTGCAATTCTTTGGGAAAAAATCAGAATCAAAGATCCACTGAAAGGGTGAGGAGAAGGAGGGGGGATGACAACTATTTCCAAACCCTTAAAGAACTAATGGTACTTGTGAAAGAACTCGGCAATCAGCTGGCTTTTATGGGGTTGGTCATTTGGAAATTTTCAAAATTATGAGGATTATGGTTTACATATTAGAGTTATCCCTACAGTCTTGCAATTAGGGGGGAGAACGGTCAGTTTCAGCATAATAGGCCATTAAATGTCCAACCGGGAATGAAAATTTTACAAAATGAAATAATTTTGGTGATAAACTGAGTTTCATCCTGTCTAACATTTTTCCTGAGCGCCTCCACTGCTGCTAAAATATACAACTTCTATAATTACTCTCGAACGTTGTGCATTAAATGCTGAGTTTCAGCATTTCATACTGAGGTTTAATCAAATTTCCTTACTTTGCGGATACCACTGAAAGAGGGGATAGAAGGTGAAAGCAGGCCCAAAGACAGGGTTAAGAGAGGGTGACTTTATGGATAACTCTATTACAACCATGTCTTTGATTTTTGTGGAGAACCACAGTTATGAATCTTAAAACTGTGCTGATCATTGCTAGGGTCTGTTCCTAATAATCACCCTACACTGATTGGAACTGGAACTAGGACTTGAATTGATAGTTAACCAACAACTAACCATCAATTTAATCCCAGTTTGTAAGAACTGAATTTGAACTGAGACAGGTTTTCAAAAGTGGAACTGAAACCCGAATTAATATTTTTTTTCAAGAACGAAACCCAGAACTAGATTCTATTTAAGTGTCCAATCAAAATTTGGACAATTCCTATTTATTTTTTCACAACTGGAGGCTAGAGATTTTTTTTCAAATTTCAGATGCTGCATTATAGGTTAACATCCCAAGAGGGAATTTTGCATTCAAATGGCAACAGGTTTTTAGAACCTGTCTAAACAGTTTCTTAAATGGTTTTAAAAATTGCTACAAATTCTTAGATGTGCCCAAAAAAAATCAATTTCAAAAAGAATTGGCACTTTTTAGAAACGAATGAAAATATTGTAACAGAATATTCCCTTTTATTTCTATTTTTTCATTTTGGTGAAATTTCGCTCACACAAAAAAAATGCGGTTGCAGGCTCTTCATAAAAGTAAAGAACTGCCCAGTATTGATGGAAATACTTAGGAAAGGTACTATTAAGACAATTTGGTAGGTACTACCATAGTACCTTAGCACCTTTGACACATATCTGTCAATTAATTAATGTTTTTAAATATTCATTTCTACTGATAGTTAGTTAGTTACAATTTTATGCCGATAGAATATTCTTGACAATTCAATATTTTCAGTCACAATTTTTTTAATTTGAAAGAAAACTGATTTTTCAAATTTTCAAATTTTCTGAAATCAATATAATTAGTGTCAAAGTTGCGATGGTAGTAGGGTAACTTGTTTGGTGAGGATGGATTTTTTGAGGCCTTGAAGAACCCTGTCTCAAAACCCATAGGTACTTTCCATAGTTCCAATGTTTGGCTAGATTTCTAAACACTAACAAAAATAAGAAAACAAAGAACTTTTCATTTTTCCCAATTTTGAGTGTAACTGGGCACACATGTGTAAAATCAAGTTTTATTGGAAATATTTCTGCTATTTTTAGGTGTCTCAAACTTTTGTGGGAGATTTGTTCGCCATTCTTTAAATTATCTTGTCATTTCATTAAGCACTTGGAGAGAGAAACTCCCTAGTGTGTTTGGAGCGCACCATATATCTAGAAAAGAGGACAGGATTGAACTCTTTAGGATACCCATTGTAAAGCCCAAGCCAAATGAAATCATGAACGTAAACATCCTTATTAGAGGCATATGAGGGTGATGGTTCTTGTTAAAGGGAAGGGTTGTATACATTATTATTAGAGGCATATGAGGGGGAAAGTTCTTGAAGTGAAGGGTTCTTAAGATTACTTTATAAGAGTAGGATGGATCTTATGCCTACTTTATAAAATGGAAGTTATTTTACATGGTCATCATTATGAATCCAAACATGGATAGATCACCACTTGTCAAAGGGGGGAAGGTTTTGATATTTAATCCTGAAAAGTGATAGGATCTTAAGTGTCAGGTAAACCCTAAGGTGCAAGCATTTGTCCTAGGACGAGGTGATAACCAAGTCCAACCTCACATTTTGAGAATGTCCCTCACCCATGGGCTTCACCTATTAGAAAGCACAAAGCAAAATTTATCTTGAACCAAACCTATGTAGATCATGAGGTGTATGAATGAGAAAGTTTTTATGCCTACTCAATAGTGAAAGTGTTCTTACACCTATAAAGGTCTACTTCCAATGTGGCACATTAATAACTTGCTTATCACCATGAGATAATGCAAAAATAGGAGAGAGCATCAATGTTAAAATCTTTTGGAAAACATAGATTTCAACAAATTATAATGCCCAATGACAATGATATACTACCAGGTTCAAAACTAGTATGGTAAATTACCATCACACCAAAAAAATTGCGAAAAATTGTTGTGTGTCGCAAGAATGCAAAGGTGATGAACTCCATCATTCTAAAGCAAAAAGCTTTGAAGAGGCAAAAAAAAGAACTCTAAAATAATGGAAGAGAAACTCTAAAGTTGAGGAGAAAATCATGGCATCAAATTCATGTGCAAATTTGCAAGGTGGCGTGGAATTGCAAGTAAATTTGCAAACAAGCAAATTAACAACAAACAATTGAGGATGCAATGGCGATGGTCGCAGATCAAGAGGGCACAACATAGGAGAAAGCTTAGACCCTTGGTAGTGACATGGGAATTGGGAACATCATGAGGTGTTAGCTTTCATTGCTTGTAAACACATAAAACACAAAACACATAAGTAAATAATAAATCCAAGAGCGCATATGATCCATGCTTTGCAACGTTGGGAAAAGATTGTGAAAAAGCTCCAAAAGACAATTAAGATGAAAAATCCAAGAAACGGCATCATGTGGTATAAGTGGAATTCCTTGAATTTTGGTTTCAAAAAACTTGCAATCTATCGCAAGGGCATGGGGAATCATACTTGTTTCTAGGACTTGACATATGAAGAGAAGGAATATTTCCATTTGCTTCATTAGTACACATGAGAGTATTATAAATTGATCAAGGTCTTTCAAGGGGAGAAAAACATCAACACTCCTCTACGTACTAAGGATGTAAATGCAAAAGGAAACAACATCTACAAACCACCAAGGTAAAAAACATTTAAGATGAGATTGACAAGATGAAATACAAAAGAACAATCATGTATTTGATTCTTAAGATGCAATTGTAACTATTCAAGGGGCTAGAATTGCAATAGTCAGGGGACAAGAATTGTAAGCACTGGAGTTGTTGCTGCCATTCCAAGCACAAGAGTTGTAGGTGCAAGAGTTGATGACAATGTAAATATAAGAGTTGCAAATTTTGTGAACTTATCTTATCAAAAAATAGAAATGTTCCTTGCCAACTTTCAAACTCTTATCATTAATCTTGATTGTCTTGCATCACCTATATCATTGGCATCTAGGAACATAGGAATGAAAAGAAGACACATCAATGTTTTTTCTCTTGTCATTGAATTTGCAAATAAAAATAACAAATTGTTGGTGGATGCAATGGACAAAATAAATTGTATTCAACTCGAAATTAAACAACAACATTCAAATGCTCATGAATGTTCCTTCAAAACACATATCTATTATATCAAAGCATGTGACAAAAAGTTTTATAGGATGAACAAAAGCATGGTGAATGTGCTTTCTACTTTCAACACTATTCTCTGCCATGCATTCATCAAGGATTTCACATGCATGCCTCCAATTGTGGACTTACCTCTAGAAAATAAATTGAAATCAAATGATGAATTATTAGTTCATGTTCAACATGCAAATGGGCAAGAAACATCTAGAATGGTAGACATGGACACTTGATTAAATTCCAAGCACTCAATTTTCAATGATTTGAATTTTGAGTCCAATTCTTTTGATTACATTCCAATTCCACATTGGGTTATAAACCATTTCCTATAAATTGCATTTCAGTTCCACATTTCATTTTGATTTCAACACACACCATGTCAACAACTCAAAAATTGAAAATGATGTCAAAAATTCAAAAATTGGAAATGAAAATGCAAAGTCCATATGAATTCAATGTCCACACATTTGTGGTTTATGATTATCTAGGTATTGTTGTATTGCATTTCATTAACCCTTGAAATCTCTCCTCCTTCCAAGTCAAGTTTAATGTCCATTTCATTTACCTAGTCTTGATCATCACCATGTGGAGTTGTAAACATAACTTGCCTATCTTCTACAACATTTTCGGCCTTCAACTATTTGCATCAACTCATGAATTTATGTGTCTTTTCCATTCATAATCATGTTGTGCATCATGCAACAACAAATGACCACATTTATAAACAAAAGCACATGTAAATTAGATTTGATTATCAATTCACAAATGTTTTTTTTAATATGCCAAAGTTGTTCTCAACAACAATTTTAGCATGAGAGAGTTGCTTGTTGAACAATGTCTTTAGAATGGTATTTCGAATCCCAATTTGCTTGTGAAGCACCATCAACTATGACATCAATGTGTAGCCCTTGTCTCCAATGACATAGAACTTGATGCCTTCATGTGCATCATGTTCATTGAACAAATTCCCCCATTTCACCTTTTGGTAGATTGAAGACAAGTGCAAGACTTGTGTGTCAATTTTATTGATCATGGCATCCCAACAAAGACATCTAAAATATGTTTCTTGTGATCAATAATAGCCCATAGTTGCATGTTGTAGGCCTTCAATTTGAAGGAATAGTAGTCTATTGCAAGGCTAACATTTTTGGCTTTTGAATATGGATCTAAACCACATCAATGGCCCCTTGAATCCCTAATTATCCCATGAACTATTTGAAACCTTCCATGATATATAACATGTGTTCTCCTTCTGCCCATTGAATTTAGTTCTTGAAAACATCATTCACTACATGTATAAACTCATGCAAGATTAGATGAATAGTTGATTTCTCGATCACAAGAAGTTCATTGCTTACAAATATTTAGAGGCATGTGCTAACTTGTACAAAAAATACACAATCCTAATGCAAAACAAATATTGCAATCTTGAATTTGGTGTTTTGTTTTTTATTTTATGTTTCAATTTCTCTATTAGTTGTTTCATAAATGATTTCTTCAATCAAAAATGTTTTATCCATCTTTTATCATTGTACTAAATCATAAGAAATTGGGAATATCAGGTGGTTGACCTTGCTTTCACCCAATCTATGTAAAATTAAGGCATTCATTTTCTCAAACACATGGCTTCTTTTTGCATGTGTCCTCACAAAAACAATAGTGGTTGATCATGTACAAAATGAATAGACATGAATGAAAAATCTATTTGAAGATCAAAGACCAACACATCATGAGCTTCTATGAGGATTTGAAAGAACAATACAAAGTAATATAAATTTTTTTGGTGTCATTGTGATGAAATTGAACAATTTTGTTATAAAGTGTAGTAAATTTTTCTTAAAAAAATTCAAATGGCAATTAACAATAATGTTGAATGAGGAAAAGAAATTAAAATTTAAAAAATAGTGCACAACAAAATAATGAACACAATTCACATGAAGAAACAAAGGACACTAATGAAGCTCTGTAGCGCAAATTGTGAAAGATGAAATCAAAAGTTATAGAAGAAAAATTATGTCAACCAAGAGAAGAAAAAATTGCAAGAGCAAGGCCGATTACAAGGAATGAAAATGATGTTACAAATGTTGAGTGATGAAAAATTTGTGAAAGCAAAGCAAAGCCAATTGCAAAAAATGAAGACTTGTGAGATGACAGTTGATGGGATGAAACCCTAATGATGATAAGACCATGTCGTCAACCACTGAAAGAAGAAAACAACAAGCTTTTAGGTGGTTGATGGTTATGGTAAGTTTAGAGCTTAGTTTGTGGTTTTATTTTCTTTGCATTTCTTTATATGTGGGTTATGAAGACTATTTGTTTTCAATTTTGATAGCATGTGTTGTTTGGTGGTTTTGGTTGGATGCATTTTTAGTGGTGCAACTTGGTTTGTACAAATGTTTTGATGAACATGTGAACAAGAATTTGGAAGATAAAAAGAGGAATTGCAAAATGAATTTGGCACCCATGGAATTTGAAAAATGGTTGTGTGGATAAGTGAATGGTTTGAAGTTTTTAGCCAGAAGACGAGAGTGTTATGGTGTTGTTTTTTGAATAATGTTGGTCTTACTATTTGTAGGCGATGATGTATCCATTGCACCATGCACCTCAATAAACAAGATTTATTTATAGTGAACTACCTAGAGGTTGATGACTAAGGTGTGATGAAAAATTTAAAGATCTTGAGAACGACATGTGAAGCTTTTCAATCGTCATTATGTTTGTTCATGTGTCCATTTTGTTGTGAAATAATTCATGGTCTCAATAGGTAGCACCCTCCATATGGGAACTCCAAATATTGATGTTTGTTTGTTAGATTTAGATTGTTCTAATGAACGCAGTAGATGGGGGCATAATTTTCTTTGTTAAATTGGTGAATCAAGTCCTATTGGGTGTGGGTTTATGAACCTATGTGTTAAGAAATTTACTTTTTGTGATAGTTGTTGCTGTAATGTTCTTGTTCAACTGTTCCTCTTCCAAATGTTGTGTTCAAAAGATTTTGAATTGGGTGTTCTCTTATCTTTTATGCGGGTTAGGGAAATTCATCCTCAATTGGGCTTTTGCAGTTTGTCATTATTGAAAAAAGCTTGGGATGGCCAATTGTGTTCATAAGAGTGAGATGAAAGTGATTTGACCCCAAGAGACTTGTAGATTTTAGTATTAGGTTATTTATTAACTAGTTGGAATAGTTGCAAATTTTTGCTCGTGGACATTGTATCACTTGATGAAGGTATATGCTACCAAATGCATGTGGATGTTACTATATGTTGAATTGATGTATAGGGTTTTTAGGTATGTGCCTCAATTTTTTGTTACATTTCGATGTTGTAGCTTCTAAAAATGCGTAGCTATGGAGGTTCTTGCTTCTTGTGGCTTTCATCGCTTTTAGTTGAATTGGTTGCCATTTTCACCACTTTTGGCTACTAGCAAGAAAGAACACCATGAACAACATTTCTTCAACGATCACTAACTTTAATCAAATAGCCTAATCTAACTACATGTCTGAACATTGACAAATTAAAGCTAACAAACCTAGGCCAAATAGTGGGATCGAGTATCATGTTACATACTATTTTTTTGGTGAGGCCCTATCATTGTGACAATCATAATCCTAAGTGTGAATAGACCATAAATAAGCATAATTTCCCAACCACCCTTGAGGGGTAAGCAGAACATCCCTCCCAATTTCTAGGAGGTAAAGTCATGGATATAAGGTGCCCTCCACATACACTACAAAGTTTCTCTAAATGCTTTAAGTCTCCCAGTCTATGTACTTATATTCAAGTTCATCATAAAATTAGTCCCTTGGTCTACAATGGATAAAGTGCATAGGTGAAAGGCATTCTCAAAATGTGGGGCCAGACATGGGTATGACCAAGTTCTCATCCCCTTCTTTTGGGAATGACCTCACTGTGGGGTTTTATCCTACATCTTATATATAAATTCACTACGTGCGTGCGTCTGTCCGACGCGACAGTTCCGCGTTTTAATTCGCCGGCAGAACCGGCCCGGACAGCCGGACGGACGGACAGACAGATTTTGTATGGGAGAACCGGCCCAGACAGACGGCCTCTGTATAATTTCGACCAACGCTCGCTGGTCAGTCTGTCTATGAGCGGTCAGTCTGTCTGTGACGGTGGGTATCAAGGTTGATATCTCTGTGGTTCTCTACGTCCGCGACGGAGCTCGGGTTTCCGGCGGACCGGGCCCGGCGCTAATCGGAGGGCGGAATTTCCTGTTCCCAGTCTGTGGGCAAAGCTATTGGAGGAAATTAGGTTAGGACATTCTAGCGCGGAACGGAGACCCGGGATAGCCGACGTGAAGAACGGGGTGACGGGCCGGATTAGTCCGTGCGTCCGTCCGTCCCTGACGGAGCTCGGGTGCAAGTCCGCCCGGGCCCGGCGCTAATCAGAGGGCGGAATTCCGGTGCTAATCGGAGGGCGGAATTTCCTGTGGCCTTCGGCCATGGGCACCCACTAGTATATATAAAGCATTTTGAAAAGATAAGCTTTGCGCGTTTGGAGTGGGTTGATATCAGGAAACTCCTTGCATTGCACGTTCATAGAACCTGCTGAATAGTGTTATTCACTCTCTAGGCTGGCAAAGTGGGTCCTTAATAATGTCCTCAATTTTTTCAAAATGAGTTCTCCAAGGTAAGGGACCCTTGTAGGTGTGTATCACAGCTTCTCACCAGTGTTGGGTGAGCATGCAGTTTGGTCAGTTAGAATCATCAGTTCCAGTTTCTATTAGCAAAAAAACAAACTAGAATTGGGTCTGATTTTCAGAATCAATTTTGGAATAGGAATAGTATAAAATTTGGAACTGGGGTTCTTTAGTTCCATTTATGTTTGGGAACCAAAACTAAAAACCAAGAAGTTTGCATTTTTTTTCCGGGAAAAGGAATAATCAGGGGCTAACCAGAAGGTACAACAACTAACCACTGGTTGTAGTCCAGGTTACTCAGAACTGGGTCTGATTCTCAAAACAGGAACCAAAACCAGAATCAATTTAAAAAAAAGAAAAGAACTGGGCTTGAAAATAGATTTATCCTACAAATTATATGTTGCCCGCTTTCGGGTGAATAAAGGTGCATTGACACCTAAAGTTATGTCAGTGTTAAGCAAAAATCTAGGTGGCAGCCAATGTTAAATGGGTGATTGTTCAATATAAAGTGAAATGTTAACTTGAGATAAAATCTTCATGATAAATAGGTTGAGGTCCTAAATGACTAACTTAGTGTTATGGGCACTTAATACTTCAGTCCTTAACACGAAGTGTGAATGCACCTTTAAGTAAACATTGCACGCATATGTGCAAGTTTCAATGAGCTTTTCTAGGATGTGATTTTCATTTTTTCCTGGCTTATAATAAGTGGGATTGCACATTCATTGTTGGAGTTCCTTATTTTAAGGTAATGAAGTTGTTGACACATGCAATAAAACGGTTAAAGAACAGGCTAAGTCATAATAGGCCTATGATCTTTCCTGGAATTGACTCACAGCGTTGCTCTTTGCAACCTTTGTTGAAGTTCCCCAATTTTTTTGGGATGTTTCTGGATTGTAAATTCTGTCAAGAAATTTTCTGTTTTACCCCAGGCTATGTATGTTATAAATGTAATTTTTCCTCCTCATGTTTGTTTGGGAGCGGGGTCTTAGTTTTTTCTGGTGTTGGGTGTGTATATGGTTTTAAACATGTCCTCTGTGTGTAAGTATAAATGAAAATTTTAACTTATTTACACTTTGTGTAGGTGTAACTTCTCAATTGCGCTCATATAAATATTAGTGTAAACATCTAACCTTGAACATGTATGTGTGAAATCATGTAAATCCATTTTATACTGTGTAAAATTGTATAACTATATAATTCACATTCATTCAGTGTGTAAAGAAGTGCAAATCTATGTAAACTTTATTGAAAATGAAAAATTGGTACAAAATTATTCCTAGTGCAGAAAATAGGGTCCTGGAAACTTTTGACCAGGTCTGGGGTTCAGATCATGCTATTTGTGTGCCTGATGGCACTGGTGAGATGGTGTTCCCAACCACCTTGGTCAGATATACTGGTAGGTTGTGGGGTTTTAGCTGGCCTGGTTGGGACCCCTCCCCTGGGTCTTCCTGCAATGGATTCTCTCCATTTGTTTTCAAAAAAAAAGCATAGAAAAAATGTTAACATGGGTGCCAATGAACATAGCATTCTCAAAACTTCAAAATTATTTTTAGTGATGGGCTAACTAAAGTGGCCCATTTTTGAGGGAAAAAAAAACTTTGGGATGCCCACAACTAACTAATATGAATCACAATAAGAATCCAAGCTTTTGTGAAAAGCCCAAACCAAAGCTATTGATGAACAAAGTTAAAAAATGAAATTTCAACTCAACCATAAGGTGGGACAACATGCACTAAAAACTGTGCACCCAAAATATTCCTCAATAGCACCATAGTTAGTTTTTATTCTTTGCCCAAAAGTGTGGGCTTGTATTATATATTTATAAGCTAAAGTATGTATGCACTATGTTAATGTAGGGAACAAATAATGTGAGGGAACAGTACAAGTATCAAACAAAAATTGTGAAGGGCCAACCAAAGTGGCCCATTAAAAAATAAATAAATAAATTGAGATGCACCCACATTGGGTCCATCTGCAACTAATCAATGAGAATTGCAAATAGGTTAAAGTCATTAAAGTCAAAGACCTATAAAGCTTTATTAAGAAACACACCTTAGATTAGGGAAATGTAAAAAGGAGTAAAATAAAGAAAAGGGGAGAATGTCAAGTTGGCTCAAAGTAGTTGTGAAAAATCTCTCCATGTCCACAACCGACTGCTTTCGAAAGGTTGGCCATATATATATATATATATGTCAAAAACTAATGGCTTGCAATAGATTGGCCGTGATGATGGGAGGTGTGTTTTGAAGGGGTGGAAGTTGACAAGTAACTAAACCTATGGCTATCACCCAACTTAAGATGAAAGATGTTTGCATCCTTTGTGATGTGATCAAAATTTTTTGATGAAGAAAAGTGACCAAGGTAAAAAAGATGAAGGCATGTTGTCCCCTTCAAGTTCCAAATGGCATTGGCATAGTTGTGTAAAAACACATTGGCATGTTTGTATAAGCAACCAAATACTTCAATTGTTAAAGGGAGGAATTGATTAGTGGGGTGTTGGTTGCAAAACTTCATTTCCTTGGCTTGAGCTGCATTGGAGGCAACAAATCCTTGAATTGCACAAGATCAAGGAAATAAATTCGTTTGTGTTGGGTCGATAATGACAATGTCGATTAAAGTGCGAATGCCATCTTTGGTAAGCACAATGTCAAGTCGTTGACAAGAGGAGTTGAATGTGGTTGAAGGAAGTGCATATAATTGTTTTTTTTCCATGTGGAAACCAACATCTTGCACAGTGGCCACAAAGGTGATGTAAATTGCATCATGGGTTTAGTGTGTTTGTTGCCATGAGCATAATGTAACAGGTGGATACCCATAGGGTTGATGGGAAATGTGCACACATTGAGGGATGCATGCAATTCAGGGATGGGCCAAGTCACTTATGAAATGTTATGCAAAAAACTAGGGAATATAATCGAACGGTTAGGGAGACTGGTCGAATTATAAGCCAAACACCTACCCCTGGGCCAGAACATGATAAAATTTGAGCACAATGGGTTTCAGATGTCATGTCAAAGAGCATGTTGAAAAGGGTATAACGATGCAAATGTTCCAAAATGGAATCTTGAAGTTGAACCATTTGTTGCTCGATGAGTTGTTCAAATGGAGGAAAACACACATGGGCTAAGGGTGGTAGAAGATCACATGTTGCTTTGATGACACGCTCCCAAGTCACGGGGTGAGACCAAGTTGAAGGTCTCCCAAAGTCAAGTTGCGGAATCAAGACTTGGTAGCACGCTCCCGGCTTCCAACTCTAGAAAGGGGTAGAGGGTCGAGTTGGGAGCCCC
>Ga0209208_10000497_pt1 | contig 51258 bp, 37 predicted proteins | sample S1TSphfallax_3_FD_187694 | JGI IMG/M metagenome (GOLD analysis project Ga0209208, IMG submission 187694) | Host-associated microbial communities from peat moss isolated from Minnesota, USA - S1T2_Fd - Sphagnum fallax MG (SPAdes) (version 2) | ecosystem: Host-associated > Plants > Peat moss >... | reverse complement strand
AATTGGAAAATCTAATGGTTGTAATTAATCTCCTATTAGGGTTGGATGCATCCATCGAGGTGTAGACTTTGTTGGTCAATATAAAAAATTGTGGTAGACGAACCTAGCATTAAACCTCCCCATGAAAGTTTTTTAAAAAAAAAACCCCTTGAATCAAGGGCAAATTGGAGGTTAACCCATAGTTAACCATAGGTTCTAGTGGGTTATCCAAAATTGAATCATAACTAGATTTGACTTTTAGAGTTGAAAGCAAAAACGTTGTTTTGAAGGACAAAACATGAAACTAATGTGTGGAACTCGAACCATTCTAGTTTGTTCTAAAAACAAGAACAAAGGTTGATACAAATAAAAAAATGCCCAACATTGAAGTAAAGTTGTAAAGTATACAAAGTAATCATATTAGTCCATAAAATTTTTTAATATTGGAAAAGAGAGAACAATAAACACCCCTATTAAACTTTACAAGGGGTTTTTAATTTGTTTTTGGCATCTTACACAAATTTTGCTGCATGGTTTGACAAAAAATTTGAAAAGAAAAAAAAATTGAAAGTCATATGCATTTGTTTCAAATAACAAGAATTTTGCAATTTTTAAAAATCTTGAAAAAAAATTGATTGATACATATTTGCATCATGCATTACACCATGTAGAAAGTATCTAGTAACAGCTTACATTGTCTATCATTTGAATTTTTATTTATTTAATTTATTAAAAAAAATCAAGAGAAGATAAAATGAAGATAGAATCAGTAATTTTAATTGTGAAATTCTTGAAATGACATTAAATAACCTTCGATTATGTAAATGTTTTTAAAAATCTGGGAATTAGCCTGGTTGTTTGATATTGAACTTTTTTTTTGTGCAAAACACAGAACTGAAGGTTTGGGGACCTAAACCCGTATGTACCCACCTGACAAAAGATTTGGGGACCTAAACCCGTATATACCCACCTGACAAAAGATTTGGGGACCTAAACCCGTATATACCCACCTGACAAAAGATTTGGGGACCTAAACCCGTATATACCTACCTCACAAAAGATTTGGGGAACTGGCTAGACAGAGATATTATAAAGAACGGAGAGAACGAGGCACGCGAATCAGGCACGTGAACGGATAGACTCAGTCAGGCACGTGAACGGACTTCAACTTTTGAATAGCACGTGATTGCTATGAGAGCAAATCCCTGCAACCATAGTCGTTGCAAGTTGCAAACCTGGATTGAGATCTCTGTTCCGAGGTTGTCTACTTAAAGACAAGCTGCTACTCAGTTTCCACAACCGAGCTTAACTTAGCTGCTGGCTTTGAACTTCAAGAGTAGTAGTGAGTCGAGGATTGAATGATGAGAATGGGGAGTTCAAGGAGGAGAGAAACTGGGTTTGAGTGGACAAGAGTGCAGCGGGCATGTTGGGTGGCGTTGCTACTACTGAGTGCTGCTGCGACGGTGGCGGAGTGTCAAACATTTCCGCCGGGACTGGACGTGAACTTCTACAACGTGACCTGCCCGAACTTGAAAACGACTGTAAAGAACCTGGTGCTCGCTGCCGTTCAAAAGGAAGCACGCATGGCTGCATCATTGTTGCGTCTTCATTTTCATGATTGTTGGCCAAACGTAAGCTTCCGGCCTCGCATGATCTCATGTGCTTCGCCCCCATTCTACTTGCTGCTAACGAAACTGCCTTATGTCTATAGGCTGTAACTACTGGTCTTATTAATCCGCTACTCAACCTTCTGCTGAGGTTCTTCATTCACGTCTTCGTTCATGTTAGGATTCGTATTTAATGCTGCAAGTCACTTAGAAAAAATATAAAAAATGTGAGTTGGATTTGATGAGACGTGTCGGTCGTGAATCTGCTATGTACAGGGATGTGATGCGTCAGTCCTGCTGGACGCCAGCAGCGCTTTCGGTACCGAGAAGACTGTCCCTCAGAATATTAACTCATTGAGAGGTTTTGAAGTCATCGACCAAATCAAGGCGCAGGTGGAGCAAGAGTGCCCGAACACCGTCTCCTGTGCCGACATTTTGACGCTGGCAGCGTTGTTCGCGGTTATTGAGGTAATGAGTTGCTGCAGACACTGATCATCTCCCATGACCTTGTCAGCAGCGTGTTGGCGGGTAATCACAGTCGAATCCACTCTTATGTGCACGCGTTGGAAATGTTGACACCTGGTTCTCACATTGTTCACCTTCAGGATGTCTAGTAGCGATCACTAACATGTACGTAAAAGCGCAAGAGTTCTGAATAACTTGGTCACACTTTGCGAGGAGTTGTGCAGGCTAAAGGCCCAGGCTGGGCGGTTGCTCTGGGTAGGCGCGATAGCACCACCACTGCCGTCAAGGCAGCTAGCGCTACTCTCCCTACGCCAGATCTGAGCTTCTACGAGCTAGTTCAAAACTTTAAAAGGGTGAACTTTACGATCGACGAGATGATTACCCTCTCAGGTAGATGTTTCTCCTAAATTAATCCCGTTAACTCATTTTGCATTGTGGATCACATCGATTCTTTTCACCGTACATGGTTTTGTCTATGACAAGAGGCGGTACTGAAGCGCTGCAAAATGTGCTGCTTCAGGTGCCCACACAATTGGGAGAGCAAGATGTGCAACAATCACAAGCCGTTTATATCCCGTACCCGACGCGGACATCAACTCGACGTACCTCCACACGCTTGAGGCGAATTGCCCCTTAAACGGCAACGCGTCCGTTCTCAACGACTTCGACCCGGTCACTCCCGACTTGTTCGACAACCAATACTATAAGAATCTGCAGCAGAGGAAAGGGCTGTTGCATTCGGACCAGGAGCTCCTCAACGGGGTGGGCGCCAATCCGGCCACAGTGAATCTGCTTGCCAACGCCTCTACCACGTTCTTCGCTGATTTTGCTGCCGCGATGATAAAGATGGACAACTTGGGTCCTATCACAGGAAAGTATGGCGAGATTCGTCTGAATTGCCACACGGTCAACAGTCCTGCAATCCGCGAGATGGATTCCACCGATATCGATCCACTAATTGCATTGCAGTAGTAATGGAGCGTTAGACGACACGCCCTGACTGTACACCTTAAAAAGTGCTACACATGTTTTGAAGACTTGGCCAGAGTGACTGCAAGAGCTTTTTTGCAGACCCAGTGTACTGCCATTTCAATACTATCACATATGAACTCTTTTTTGTGTCAGTACATTTTCCCCAGTCTTGCTCTTAGTCTGCGTCGTACACACTCACTCTTCTGTCTGTGATTGAAGCAGAACGCAAAGGGAGCCAATTGAATGTGTTTGAAAACTTGCAACCAGTTGAAAATTTCAACCTTTAGTTACCATGCTCATCAGCTAATTTGTTGCACACTAGGAGAAATTTCATAAGTGTATTCAGAGGGCACCTTAAAGCACTAGCAGAAAAGTCCAGAGACATACAGGCTATGAGTTGATTCAATACTTTGGCAAACTAGATACACTTCACATGAAAGCAATTTGAATCATAACCTTTAGCTTCCTGCGATTAGCCTTCAAAATTTCTACAAAATGCTTGTCATTGCGTTTATCAATCCTCAACAACATTCCCTCCAAGAGCTGCACCTTTGTTGCAACCTCAAGGTCATTGACAGAGTTGGAGGGTTAGTACCTGGAGCCTATATTGGAGTATTGGTCCTTATGAAATTCCTCACATGAGTTGCAATCCATGTATTTAGGGGTTGGTCATGGAAGCAATTTTCATTGGTGTAGACACCGTGAAAATTATCTAGAATGCTGAAATTCTTACACCCCACTTTGGACTTTGAAGTTACAGAGCCACAAATTCATCATTGAGGTGAATGTGATTCTTACAAAGTTAAGATGGCAAAGCTTCTGTGAAGACCCTAAAATAATCATTTCAAAGAGTCTAAAAGCAGAAACACCCTACAGATTTTCTTCTTTGAAGAGCAATCTTTTGCCTTCAAAAGACTAATTAAGCACCGCATTTGAGCTGCAGAGCCCCAAGAACCAATAAAACTGACTGTTGAATCCTCCAAATTTAGCAGAATCTGAATCCACAAGCCATATGAAACTTAAAAATGTAGCATCTCATATTTTAGGAAGGATCAACAAGCACTGCTAGAAACTATCCTCCATATCACTTCATTGAGCACTAAACTTGCTGTCAATAGTGATACGAAAATACACTATATTCTCTTGTGATGCAAATGCACTGCCCATGGTTCTTAGTAGTGTATGTGAAATGGGCCTGTCAAAAAACTTCATTTGGCCACAGTAGGTCAAAATCTCCACCACTCCAGTCTCACATGAGTTTGGAAATCATTTCACCTGAAAGATACCACTTGAAGGCTGGCATTCAAAAGGTGCAGAAGAAAACTCATTCAAGAAGAACAACAATGGCTCTGTGATTTATGTCAGGAGAGTACAGCTAGGTCTCCAGCTGTCATTCACAAAAAGATACTGAGTTCAAGGCAAAATTTTATCCCCAATTCCTACACATATGCTAAATCTCTTCCCTCTGGACAGAGCCAATAATCAGATTTCCTGAACACCAATTTGCTAAGGGTTAGATAGATTGTACTGGCTCTTGCTTGCAATAACTACATAGGTCTCTGGATCTATCTAGAGGCAAGAACAGTGAAGGGTCATTGCCCAAAAGAAGAGAGATGAGATGGTTCTACATTTTGCACGGCACTACTCAGTAAGCCATTGCACAGTGGGAAGAATGAATCTCCCTGCAAGGAAGAAGCATTTGGCTCGATGCAGTGTTCCCTCCATGTCAATGGCACTTGATTCTTGACTATACTAGGACAGATCTCAGAAAGCTGTCATGGAAAAAAAAAGTTCCTTTGAGGTTCAATTTGTGGGACCCAATATGATCACCACCTCATAGCACAGATGGAATTTGTACATATGGGAAGTGTAGAACTTGCTGTTACCAAGAAAGGGGACTCACTTCGCTTGCTTTGATACTATCCTTGCTTCTATCTCTGCAGTGCCCAAACAACTACTTAACCCAGCACAGACTTGCACTGTGAAGCAAGGAAATAAATGGCTCCCACCCATGTAAGAGAAGGAGAAAGTGAACAGATTGTGTACCTCCAAGCAGATAGACAGGAATGGATTTCCTCAATCTGCTACTGACAATTACTCCTTGTGGTCCCCAAAAAGACGTTTCCGGAAGTCAGAAACCATGCGTGGGAGCCCATCTCTCAGAGCAATCTTAGGCTCCCATCCCAGCAGGTCCTTGGCTTTGCTAATGTCAGGCTTCCTCTTATGAGGGTCGTCTTCTGTGTTCTCACGGAACTCAATCTTTGCATCAGGATCTATCACTTCCTTCACTATCTGTTGAAGAGAAAACTTAAAATTTCAGTATCTCAACAACATGAAGCATCGTTACACAGACTAGATCAAGCACTGCAAAATTGAGCATGCTGCAGAATATGAGTGCACAAAAGCAACTTCTGCTAACCAAGGCTTTTGAAGGGCAAGAACAAAAGGCAGATTACAGATACTTTGTTTTTAACTTCAAGCTAAGAGAAACATCCTCTGACCTCTGCAAGCTCCAACATGGTGAACTCCCCAGGATTTCCCAAATTGAAAGGCCCAACATGCTCACTCTCCATCAAGCGCATTAACCCATTAACCTGCAAGCCAATGTTGTTTGCTGTCACTCCAAGTCCATCTCTCATGGCTGTACCAATACGTTAGATGTTCTCCCTAACTTTCACACTATGTGAAACTTTTCAAGTTTCCTTCTTGGAGCCACCCAGGGAATGCATCATTAATGTGACACATCAGATACAACACCTAACACTAGGTTTTTATAACCCAAATGATCATGGATTTGATGAAGACCATGAAGCTTCCTGCTCAGAGCACAATCCAAGTATTTCATGTTGAAGTATCTGCCAGAATAGTCCAACATGTTTTGTAACAATTCAAGAAGAGGGCACTTTTAGACAAAGCTGGAGATTCTTCTGTTGAGTGCTGTCTCTGTTTGTCTCACTACTATTGAGAGGGACTGTATGTAGGAACTTACCAAATCTGAGACATATTGGAAGCTCCGAGTTTGATTTCCATCACCATAGATAGTCATTGGTTCCTTGCGAAGTGCCTATCAATGAAACAAAATTAGAAGCTTGTTCTGACCTTCACAGATTAAAGACTGCTGCTCTCTTCCATGTGGCTGTTTCATTTTGCACAACCAGAGTTCAGAAAGCAGATCTAAGGTTTGACAGGGCACACCTGGGCCACAAAGTTGCTCACAACACGGCCATCATCAATGCACATTCTAGGGCCATAAGTGTTGAAAATACGGGCAATGCGAACCTGCAGACATAGCTTTGTAAGATACTTTTGACATTCAAAAACTTAATAGGTGACCCATCAGGATACAAATGAGCTCCAGAATGGACATGAAAAAGATGTTCTCATCTTGGACAGCAAAGCTTGTCAAGTGAACAACAAGGCAAGAATTTTGAACAAATGCTGTTGAAAACATCATCATAAGTACCAAGAACTTGTCCATACTTGCAATTGAAGAGAAAACTAAATACAATTGAGAGAGATTTCAGATCTGATGACATATCAGTAAATAGGGGAAAAGTGAAGTCAACCCTAAAAAAAAGAGTAAAAAATAACTGAAGAAAAAAACTGAAGAACATTTTGAGCAACAGCAACAGTCCAGTACATATTCAGAGACCTTCAACAGCAACATGTTGGAAATGACAGGAATGAGCTTCAGGACCATGTAGATAGCAAGTCACAGGTAAAATCAGGGGTCTGCAGCAAAGTTGAAGGTATTGAGAATGAAAAATGGACACAAACTTATAGAACAACTTAAGGAAAAATACATTCACTAGTTCTCCTCTGTGGTAATCCATTGCCAATGTCTCAGCTGTACGCTTCCCTTCATCATAACAGCTCCTAACACCTGCAAACATTACAAAGGTTTGAGAGCTTTCATGACATGTGCTCCAGACCCCTTTCTCAAGCTAGTACAAGAAAATAAGTTGTTTCCTTCCAATATCATTTGTTCTGCAGTGGATAACATGGGATCATGCAGCAGTCATTGCAGAAAGGAACAAGGCACAATCCTGTTCTTCATGTCAAATCCCCTTGCTTTTGAATGTCCCAACCACAATTTACAAAATACTGAATGAAATCCGTGACAGCTCTTAACAATAGCATACAGTAAAACATAGGTCATTGAGCTTACCAATTGGGTTGACATTGCCCCAGTATTCTTCCTTCTGAGGATGTAGCAGGGGATCTCCATAAACCTCACTGGTACTGGTAAGCAAGAACCTTGCACCCACTCGCTTTGCCAGCCCCAGCATGTTCAGTGTCCCTACCACATTAGTCTTGTATTCTGAAGGTCAAGGATTTTCATGACAAAGTCATTCTGCATGCTGGCACTGCCTAACATATGAAGTGCAGATCAGCATCTCCTACAGAATAGAGAAGCCTTCTCCTTAGCTTTTTTTATTCTGGAAGTTCAAATAGAAACCATCAGCAAACATGCATGGAATGAAGAGGATATGATGGTTTTCACAGGATTGAACTTGTAATGGACAGGAGAAGCTGGGCATGCCAGATGATATATCTGATCAACCTCCAAGAGCAGCGGCTCCACAACATCATGGCGAATGAGCTCGAACCGAGGGTTACCTAAGTGATGCATGACATTCTCCTTCCTTCCAGTAAAGAAGTTGTCAACCACGATGACACTGTCGCCTCTTGCAATCAGTTTGTCTACAAGATGACTTCCGACGAAGCCTGCTCCTCCTGTCACAACCACTCTTAATGCTTTCCTTTTCAAACCAAGAGGAATTTTGGCCCCGGTACTCATGTGTCCGATATGCTGCTGCTGCTGCTGCTTTCCGAACGCCGACCATCTGTCGTAAGCGTTCTCATAGCCACCAAAACTATCACTTGAAGAAAGCTCTTTGTAATAGTTGATATCGTGCCTCACCGAGAGGGGAAGATGCTCGCTCTCACCTCCTGACGAAGAGCGAAAGCGGTACTGCGGCTGAAGCAAGAAAAAGGCAGAGGTAAGCGCTATGCCTAGGAGAATGAACAAGAGACGCTGCTCCTTGAGCAGATATGGTACTGCCTTCTTCCACGCCCAATGCTTCCGAGCCTTCGTTGTGCACTGCTCGGATTCCCTAGGAATCTCATGCCGCCTATGATTCAAGATGAAGCTCGACATTCTTCTTGTTTCTCCGTTTCTTTTGCAGCGACGAGGCAGAGAGGAGATCAATTGGATGCGCTCCAGAACCGCATCAATCAAGAATTAACAGCCAGCGCCTGGTTGCTGAAGCCTAACGTTACAGGGGGTTTAGTTCAATCGCAGCTCTCAGCTCCAGAGACTCTAACAACAAAATCCGCACTCTCCAACTTCCAAGCGAGAACGAAAACAGCAGCAATGTCAAGAAGATGAAACATGGAAAAAACTCGGGATGTCGACTAAACTCCAAAAAATAGAATACCGCTACTCAGAGCAAGCAAAACAGCAGTCATATCACACCTTCCTTCAAGAAACCAGAAATTATACAAAAGAGGAAAACAAAGACCGATGAGGCTAAGTCAGATCCACAAAAAGGATATGGCCAACCGTCCGTCCGTCCGTGCGTCCGTCGGTAGGAACAGCAAAGCAAGCCTTCTAAATTCCAAGCTCCACCAGCAGACGAAGCCAGATCAAAGACACATACATATATACGGAAACCAAAAAAACATGGAAACAGACAGAGCTTAAAACAATAAGAAAACAAACAGCAACACAAATAAGACCACAAACACGAGCAAAACACAAGAACATGCGCCTGCAAATCCTTGACAAGATTCTTAGCACCAGATCCCAATGCAGTTGCCAAGGGGGAAATGGCAACTCAGGAACAACCAGATCTATGCACCGATCCAAAGGAGCAAAACTTTTTTGTGTACGTACGTCTCCGTCCGCTTTCTTCTCTTCACTTTTCTCTTCTCTTGCTCTTCTCTTTCTCTTCTCCTCTCTTTTTGTGCGTCTTGTTCACAGTCTCGACTTGCACTCGTTTGGCGCTTAACTTACTTTCCCCTAACTAAAACCCCAAAAAAACCCCGTAAAACAAGAAGGAAACGCAGCGTTTTTAATTTATTTCCAAGAGTCTAAACAAAGACTGGTTTCAACCAGGGTTTGTTTTCCCCCCAGTAGGGGGGGACTGCCGATCATCCACAAGGGGAACGAGTCAAATTTGGCTACAGTAAAGTATGTATTTTTTATATTCCTGCGTGGTTGTGACCACCAATAGGAACTCATTGTCTAAACATATGGCGACACGTAACTTTTTTTTCCTTCGAAATCTGGCGACTTTTGCATTTTCTTTTCTAGAAAGCTTTTGGATAATTTGCACTGGTTTGTTTTTGGGTCGCCCCAGTGTGAAAATTCGCTAAAAGAATAAAACACCGGTTTCAAGTTTCAATTGATTTGATTTATTGCTTTTTGTGAGGACCAGGGGTTTTTTCCTTCCCAATTTTGTGATATCTAAAAATTTGGTGAATTTTTCAAAGAAAGTAGCAAAATTAGTCCAGTTTTAAACAGTGATTTCTCTAGTGGTGAATTTTCGCCATTTTGCGAAAAATATTTTTAAATTGCTGAAAATCGCCAGAATTGCCTACAATATGAAAGGATTCTTAATATTTTCATATTTTGAATATCGCCAAATATGACTAAATATACTCATGGATGATTAGGTATCACTTGAGCAACATCACAAAATTCAGGAAAAAAAGAAAAACACCAATTTACACTTTTGAAAAATGCCCCAAAAAAATCCTATTTTTCGGTCCAAAACATGTCAAAAATTGTTTTGGGAAAAAAAAACATTGGGAAGGGGTCAGGGGTCCGAACTCAAAGTGATTTCTTTTGGTGGTGAATGTTTTCAAACTTTCAAACTCAAAGATTTAAGACAATAATTTCTTGTTTTGAAAGAAGATTTCCCCTGTTTTTTAAGAACAAATTCCCTGTTTTTCCACAAAACTTTTGTCAAGTTTTTGAGAAAATGCTTTTCTTCAGAGAATTTCGTTACATTTTGACACAGTTTGTAGTGTTGGGGTATTTTTTCACTAGTTTTCTACAATTTGGACATGTTCTTTCCAAGCGTGTTGTCAATGAATGCTAAATCATTTTTGGGATGATTGGTAATGATGCATCATCAGAAAACTGAAAATAAAAAACATGGGTTTGCCTCTTGAGTTTTCCTCAATTTATGACCCAATCAGAGTAAGTTTTTTTAAGTTATTTTTTAATTTTAAAAAACTGACAAATTTTAATGAATTTTGTTCTTCAACTTTTAGAACATGTGTTTCCGATTCTTTTTCTCAAACACTTCAAACGCGTAAAAATTTGCCACAAAAAAATCACTCATCTTTTTATTTCCTTATGGGCACTTTAATATATAGGTACCTATAGAGCAGATAGCAAAAAGGCCAGCCATTTCCCAAGGTAAAGAGTTATATTCTCAAAAATCTTAGGTAATGGGAATATCTATTGCTAAAAATATGAGTGCCCCAGGATTTAAGAATATTTTTGGTTGGAAACATAAAAAGTATTTTGCACCTGAAATTTCATGTTTCACACTAGACCTAATTCAGTGCACACTTTCTCCTATACAAATGTGTTAGAGAAATATTTCTCACACTTGTAAGCCCTGTTTGGAAAACAAATGCTTAATCATCATTTTACCATGACCTATGAACTGAAGTCTGAGGCCAAGAATGATTTACCATCATTCATCAAAACACTTTATAATTTGGCACAAAAAGAAAATTTCAATCTATCAAATTTGAATACATATCCAAAACATCAAAATGGACCTATCAAGTTGAGGAAAGTTGAACTAAACGGTTTATAAAGCAAAAGGCAAAACTAATCGGTGATGTGATCTTGCAATTGCATTGCTGGTGTCACTAGACCAGTGTTTTCTTTTTGGTGAAATTTTGTCAAATTTCAACCTGAAAAATATGATTTTCACTCATACAAATCATTTTTCATGGAAAAAAGGCCCAGATTTGCCAGATTTTGAAATTGTTTTTCCCAAATCACCAGTTTATTATGATGAGTTCCAGTGGGTAGCCAAGAATATAGAAAGATTTTTTTTCTTTTCATATCTTGTATGTAACCAAATTTAGTTAAATCATCATATGGATAATTGTCACTTCAGCTAAATCACAAAATTGAAAAAACAAGAAATGTGTTGGGAGACATCAAATGGAATATCTTAGTCACATAAACTGTTTCACAATACAAAGTACATTAGACCACATATATAATTTGACATTTGAAATAGAATAAGAAGTGAAAGAAAAAGAGGTATAGGCCTATGAATAATGTTAAAAATTGGATTTATATATTTCAAAAAGACAGCTTCATCCAAATATGATCTCGTGGCCTCTACTCCTCTCTCTACTCTCATCACAACAACATACCTAGTCTTTCTTTCTTTCTTTTAATTTAACGTCAATACCCGGACCAGAGAGATCCATTTGACGACAATTACATAGTTGACATGTTCTCACAGTGGTGTTTGGGTTAATATATTGAAAGTCTCCAACTTGAGATAGGGACTTAAGGGAGGGACATGGTGGATTTCTCAAATTTTTATTTCTATGACATACCTAAAGCGGTGGAATAAAAACTTTAGTGTATTTAGTCGAATCTTTCCTCCACAAAAGGCAGTTCCTTTCCTTTTGTGAAATGCCTTGCCTCTTTTTATTCAATTTTTTCCCATGATTCTTGGCAAATTGACAAAAATTTCTTTTGGTGCTTTATGCTGGGTGCTTTATGTTGGGCAACACCCTGGGAGCAGGGTGTTCCTGGAATCAGCACCCCTTTGGCTCTGCCTTGAACAGGCGCTTATTTGGGGAAAACCCCTGCTCCTTGGGTGTTACCCTACACAAAAAAGCAATTCAAAGCAATTTGTCCTGCTCATGGAAAGAGGCACCTATGTGGAGACATTGAACCAGAGCCAACCAGCTCACCATGGAGGATGGATGGTGTTTGGACAGGAAACACTTTTTCATTGAATTCCTGTCCAGTACTAACCATCCACGTACACCTACCTACCTAATAGTCACCTATAGCCTTACCTATTTATTTAGGTATGTAGTAATCATTTATATTCCCTACCTATTTACCAATGATATTTACCCACTTCCATAAGTAGTTTAATTAGGTGTGCGGTGGGTCACTGGAGAGAGGATACACTATGGAACCTTAGTAACTCAGTTGCAGTTCATAACAGGTTTCCAATGGACTGTGCACTGGTAGTGGTTGCCAGGTCACAGAATCCCACCTCTGTTATGCTGGCTTCTAGCCTAATATTGAATTGATTTCCATAACAATTTCTTGTAAGAAGTAAAGGGACTGCAAGAAGTCATGAGATGGAACGTCTACAATTAAGTTGCCCAAGCTTTTCAAAATACATTGTAAAGAAGCAGCAGACCTTTGGTCACCCTAGGCTTTTTAGGTTATTGCCTTCTCTCTGATTGTGGCTGGAGTCTCGAAGGGCATAGAAAGGTTATGGATGTGAATACATGGCATAGAATATAGTTATCCGTAAAGTAACCCTGTCTTCACCCTGTCTTTGGGCCTCCTTTCACCCCCTATCCCCTCTTTCAGTGGTATCTGCAAAGTACAAACATTTTATTAAATCTCAGTATGAAATGCTGCAACTCAGTATGAAACGCTGAAACTCAGCATTTAATGCACAAGGTCCAAGACTAATTATAATAGTTATACAGTTAGGAGAAGTAAAAATATATGTAGCAGCAGTGGAGGCGCTCAGGAAAAAGGACGGACAGGATGAAACTCAGTTTATCACCAAAATTGATGGGATTCTGAGTTTCATCCCCCATTGAATGCTAATGTACTTTTTGCAGTGTTTTTAAAAAATCTCACCCTGTGTATGACCAAACTGGGGGTTCTGGTGCTGTATTTTTCTTACTTTACTGATAACTCTAACGTACATGTTTTGATTGTTGACCCTTTGAGCTATAATGATCGGTGTTTTCTTTTCCTGGGCGAACTTTTGCACTGTGCAGTGTGGAGCAAAACAAAATCCGCTGCGAAGCGTATAGAGGATTGTTTTTCTAAATGCACAAAAATCAGAAGTCTCAATATTTAGACAAACAGTTCCTAGAGGTCAACAGAACAAAGCAGGATACTAATAAACAATTACTTGCCTGTTGACCTCTACCCAAAATTTGGTTTATTCCTCTTCTGGACGATTGCCACTCCACCACCTACCTGGTGATTTTTTAAAAAAGGACCACTGATCATCATGATGTTTGGGCATCGATGGGATTGAGATTTGCATGGCTTGAACCTTCAAGTGTGAGAAATGTTGTCATGATGAATTTCGTTCTAATTCATCCTTCTCGAGGAAGGTGATGCATTGATTGGATTGAAGTACAAATGGGATTTTCATCTATTGTTTCGTTCAGAGGTCTTATTATTTTTTTCATTTTTTTTCTCATTTTCTCATTTTCAATATTAGTTAGCTTCCTTTGATTTGACTTTCATTTGGATATTCGAAAAAAATTTAGGGTCAAATTTTGTATAGTGTTTGGAAGCTCCCTTCATTCGTTAATAGGTTTCTTTCTACATTTTCAAAGGTGGGATAGATCCTATCTTTGTGAATGTACTTGGGGTGTTAAGAGCTTGTCGTCCCAATCATCACATCCAAATTTTTGTAGAACAATCGTCCATTTTTAATTGGGTCTATAAGGACCAGCCATTTAGGTCCACTTCCATTTTAGGCCCATTTTAGTTGGGCTCATGACCTTTTATTTCAAATTGTTCAAGCTTCTAACCCTCCATTTGAATAGTTGTCATAGAGTGAAGTGAATCATTTTCAAAAAAACATTTCATAAAACATGCATGAGCATTCATTTTATCATCATCTCAAAGTTGTTTTTAGATTGTCATCATGTTCAATTAATGATGCACTCCCAAGTTCCTTGCTACACTCAAATGTGAGTTTATAATGAAAATAACGAAAGAGCAAAGAAGGGACACGCTCCTTCGCAACACTTTGGGGGTAGAGGGGCGTGCTAAAACTTTGAGATGGGACTAGGAAGAATGACAAGCACTTAATCACTCACACAAACTTGCATGAAACTAAACAATAAGTTAATTGATGCATAGTTGGAGCATTTTTGGTGCTAGGACGAACCACGCGCAAACTTGGACTCACAAGACTCAGCATAGCCCGTGTCACAACCCCACTTTTGAAAGAGTGTGAGGATGACACTCACACTCCCGAAATGGGGACTTGGGAGTGCTCCGGGACTCCTGAAACTTTAGAGTTCAATTGCAAGGGTCAAAACACCTCACCTTGAGGCGTTTTTCATGTCATTGGAAAGCTATTGAAGTGTAGATGTCGAAAATGGCCTCACATGATCCATTTGAACATTTTCAGCACAAGTTATGGCAAAAAGAAGGGCTGGGAGTCAAATTGACAATTTAATTCCTGACCACTAAAAGTCGGGAATCAACCTGACCTCGGTGTGTGCAGATGGAATGCGACACACCGTTGGAAAACTTTCAACGAGAGCTACAAGTTTGCTTTAGACCTCACCCCAATCCAAGGTCTAAGTAAAGAGTTATGAACTCACAAAATCTTGGGAGTCCAAACTGGGACAATTTTGGGACTCCTCCTTGGGAGTCTCGCGACAAAAAACCATTCAGTTGTGGGTGCCGCAGAATAACACAGAGAATACTATATGGGGGAAGGTGGTGGCTTCCCCCGAGTTCAGGCTATGGTAAGTCTTGTGAGTCCAACGTTGCCTGTGGCTTGTCCTTGCACCAAGGGTGTTCCAAAATGCGAACTAACCAACTTGTTGGTTGGTTTGATGCAGGTTCGAGTGAGTAATTAAAGTTTGTCCCTCTTCCTAGTTCCATCCCGGAGCTTCAACATGCCCCTTTACCCTTTTTAGTGCTGAAAGCTGGTAGCGTGCCCTTAAGTCCCCACAATTCCGTTGTTTTAGAAACCAAGGCCCACCTTGGGCCTAACTTGGGACTTGGGAGCGCATCAGCTTGGACTTGGGGGAAGCCATCACCTTCCCCCTTATAGTATATTCTGTGGCTGGCCACGGGACCAACACTCAAGTGGGAGTCTCGAAATTCTCACAATTAAGATTCTTGTGATTTTGGGGGCCCATAAGTTTGCATGTAGACCTCCAATTGAGATAAGGTTTAAAGCAAAGTTGTAGCCCTCATCAAGAGCTTTTGAATGGTATGTTGCACGTCACCTGCATGCAAGGAAATTGGGGCGATTCCTGACTTTTAGTGGTCGGGAGTGAAATTGCTAATTTGACTCGTGGCCTTTCTTTTGGCCCTAACTTGTGTTTTAGATGTCCAAATGGGTTATGCGAACCTATTTCAAACATTTACGTTCTAAGGGCTTTCCAATGGTGTTTAAGAACTCTTTAAGCCATTGGGTTTTGACCCGTACCATTGCTCTCTGAAGATTTGGAAGTCCATTAGGACTCCAACTCCTAAAGTGGAAGCTCCCTTGGGAGTGTGAAGGTTCATTCTATCACACTTTTTTTCACTCCTGGGCTTCCCTCTTGGCTCACAACCTTGCAAGCCTTTGCTTTGGTCGTGAGCCTAAGGTTAGGGTTGTAACAATTGAAATCTTATGCAAACTTAAACTTGGGTGTTTGGCTTTTTGTTCGCCTAGTCATTCCATCTTTTAGGATGATTTTCAAAACATTTTATCCTTAACATTATGCACTAGATTGGACTTTCCCCATCCTACAGCTCATGGTCTTTCTCAGTGTATATGTGACCAACCCATAAATTCCATAGAGATACATCTACTATGTTATGCTCATGAGGGAAAACACACTATCACACATGATGCAATTTGAGATTTTTTTGCTTCCATTACTATGGATGTTGGGGTCCATGTTTTGCATAAGCAAATTCATATTTTCTTAACACCATCTTTATAGTCATCACGACAACAAATGAATATTGTGCTTATAACAAAAGGTATTTACATTTTGACAAATGTAGTCATTATTAAGTTAACCCACGCAAATCTTGTTTTTCAAGCTACTTCTTATTGAGGAGTGGCCATGATGATTACAATTCAAGCAAAGGTTGTGTTATATTGTGATCAACACTCGAATGATTTCATCCTCTTAATAAAAAAGATATTTGGATGTTTACACCAGCAAATTGACAAGTTTTTTCATCAATGTGCCAACATGGCATGGTTGGTGAAGGGCTTTAAAGGTCCTCCTCTTTCAATTTTACGTTCATTTTATAGGTGTTGGTGGCTTTTCAAAAAGTTTAGGACATCACTATTTTGTGACATGCAATTGTAATTGCAAAAGAAGCCTCTTCTAGGATTAGTGTCCTTCTAGGTTTTTTGCTTGTTTGCCTGCACGACTTACTTTGTGTTAGTAGTGATGAGTTTAAGTCATAGGTTTCTTGATTTCTTTTTTTAGTGGTCCTGATTGTGGATTTCTCCTTCTAGAGCTCTATGGGTATGCACACAACCCTTGGTTGAGTCTTGTAATTAAAATGCATTTATTGGTTTGGTGGCCATTAACATAACGTAGGAGTGGGCCTATATGCCACCAGGCACTTTATTGTAGAGTAACTCCCAGGGAGCAGGGACTTCTCGAAATAACTGCCCCCAAGGCAGGAGCAGAGTCGGTCATTGCAGGGACTGCCCACTCTCAGGGAGTTACCCATGTAAAGGCAAATGAACAGATGCCTGTGAATTGTTCAATGAAGCTGTGATGAATCCATGGAATGCCCAATGAAGTTGGGCTGAATTTGTGGAATACTCAATGAAAAACTGAAATACCCACAAACAATGGAAACCTGACAAAGAAACAAAACTCCGTCCCAGCTCTTGTGAGGGAAATTCCACTTTATAAATCCCACTCCTCCTAGTGTTAAAAAAATCGCCAAGGGCTATGTGGGAGTAGAGTGGATGGGAGGCTTTCCCATTATTCCTTGTAATTGGAACTTTTTTGTGGTCGTGACACTATTGCATTGGGTACCTATCTACATAATACATGGGGCTTGCATGCATTAAAATCTTTTGAGTATGCATGGGGTGCAATCAAATATTTTGGTGGGATATCTTATAATTTAGAAGCTTTCATTGGTTAGCTGGGTCTCTACATAATATGTGGGGCCTATATATGTGTCAATTATTTCATTGGGCATATAATTCAATGGTGTTTATAGTTTATATGTAAAGACTGTGGGCCGAATTTGAGCTTTTGGAATGATTGCCCTTATTTTGGGCACTTGGTGAAAAATGTTTGTGTGGAATTCCTATGGTCAAGCTATCCTAAATTTCACTTGTAAAAAATTAAAGCCTGGCAGGTGGTTGGAGCTACCTGGATCAGAGTTTTCTCTTTTTGAGTGAAATTTTGCCACTTGCTGACCAAAAAACTCTAGTGTGACTCATCCCAAGGATTTTTGTGATGAAATGCACCAAAATCGCCAGATTTTTCGGGATTTTTTCATTTCTTTTACCCTGAAATCGCTGTATTCAGACAACAATAGCTTCCAGCAAGTCACCAAAATGGCCTTGGGTGAACTAGCATGTAGGCTGGTACCATAGCATAAACCCCAATGTTTTGAGGTTGCTTCTAACTATGGTAAATATCTGTACCTCAGACTTACTGAGGGTCTCTGACTCCAAATTTAACATTTCAATGACTGCCAAAATGTACCAGATTTCTTTTCTTTTCTTTTTACTTTCCTCTATAACCTGTAGCCAAATTTGGCTAATTCCTCTATTGGATGATGACTAGTGTGGCTAGATCACAAAATTGAAAAACAATCACTGAGGTCCTAATACATGTTAGTGATTATTTTGGTTAAATTATTATACTCCTTTGCAATGAGAATCTAAATTGATAGATTATTAGGTCTATGATTGGTGCATGGGGTTCATTTGCATCCATATCAGTTGGCTTCTTTTTATTCAAAAGGACTGAAAAATGTTTTTTTTTTGGTTTTCTTAGTACCCAGATTTTGACTCTGTTTTTCTTTGGAAAATAATCAGATTTCTCTATTGGGTTCTAACATGTACCCAAAAATGTGAAGGATTCTTGCAAGTTCTGACTTCATACCTGGTCTATAGCCAGATTTGGCTAAATTTTCTTGTGGATGAACACCAGTTTCACTACATCAGAAAATTGAAAAAAGGAAAACCCTGATCTGTCTGCAGTTTGCAAGCTAATGTAGAGATGTGGTTGTTTGTAAACATGTTGATCAATGTGTTTGTTATGTCTCGGACAAAGCCCCAAGGTCCATTCCCAAAATAAGGGTCCAAAGAAGAAAAACTCTGTAAAAAACAAAATCAAGGATGGGAACCCATCCATCAAAAGTCCAAGGAAAATGAGAACATAAGAAGACACAACCCAAAGAAGAAAAACAAAAGTAAACAATCAACAACAATCAAGTAAAGATCCCATGCAAAGAGGACTCATGACTATGAAATGATAATAAGGATAACAACAAAAAAGACCTAAGATGAAAGAGCTGTCCAAAGACAGGCTGATAGTTGAGTCCAGCCCTGAATTTGGGGAATGGGCTGAACCATCAGCTTTACCATTGTCAAGCATGAGGTGTAGACTATCACATACCTAGATCATGAGGTGTATGGGGGGAAGGTTCTTCTGCCTAAGCAGGTGTAAGATCCCTCTTCTTTTGTATGAAGGATATTCAAGAACCTAAGTTGCTGTCCAAATTCATGATGAAATTCATGCAAGTGCTTTAGACTTATGACAGTGACGGTTGTATGCATGCCCATAAGTGTTGGTTGAATTTTAAGAAGCCTTTGGAGGCTACATTTAATATGCATGTTGATTGTGCATTTGGTATATATGCCATACCTTGCTTTGCCAACCATGTTGGATTAATCCATTCATCTACAAGCTTTTCAATTTGACTTTTGTCCCTGCATCTTTTGGTGTAATGGAACTTTCAATGTATGGATAGTTTTGTGGAGCTTTTGAAATATTTCTCATTGGTGAATTGCTAGCAAAGAGTCAGTTGGCTGAATCCAGATAATTATGTGAAGAATAGGGAAAGTATATTGATGACCCAGGTGAATAAAATATGAAATTTATTAAATTTTGTGATGTAGCTGTGGTGGCAATCATCCATAAGACAATGTTGTCAAATTTAACTATGAACAAAATGTGAAAGTAAAAATATTTAAGCATCCTTCTATATCATTGGCCCACTAATGGAAACTGATGTTAGCCTCAGGCAACTCTTTAAGAATTTATTTTATTTTTCCAAATTTTGGCAATTAGAAAATCTATAAACAGCAATGCATAAAACTCTCATCATAAAACAGAGAAATTTGCCCACCACAAGCAGTCTGCCAGATGCACACACAAGTTATTTGAAACCCTGCCAACCATAAATTAACCAAAGCACCCCCAAAAAGGGGAAAACAAAGGAACAAAATGGAAGGACCCACATCCAAGAAGACAAATGAACCACCCAAGAGGGCGAACCACAAGAGGAACATCAAGTTCCCAAACTTCCTCCTGTTGTGAGAAGCATATCAAATAATGAAAGGGAAGGATGCCATAAAAGGACGCTTAGCCTAAATGAACCCTCACTTACTGCAACAGCATCCCTCAAAATACAGACCATTTGCGCACACTGTAAGACCACTGACACCCTCTACAAATAAAATGCGAGCAACATTATTTACTTACACAAATCACTGAACGTGAAGAAAGATTTAGCATAATAAGTGTTGTTCTGACTTGAGTCACTACTAGCATTCTGTTGGCTTTCTTCTTATGTTTAGTGTTTTTCTTCTATATTTTGCTAATTGATTATCAAAATCATGCATTCCACTGCAACTCCTTTTGTTTCTTCATTTAAAGAAAGAAGATTGCTGACAGATTCCAATTTCTTGGGTGTCAGCCGCGGAACCACTGCTTGTTGTGCACAGAGGTTGCATGAAGCTGAAGACCAGGTTTCCACCATAGGAATAAAATAACCTTTGCACTGTACTTTGGATGAGGTACAGGCAGTCCCTTTCTCCCTTCAAAAACTCACCAAATTGAAAACCTAAGAGAAAATCGAATATTCTGTTGCAAATTCTCTTTTTAAATGTAAAAAATTGTCCAAAAAAATTTGCCCTCTTTTTTCTTTTGGGGGAGGGGGAGGGCGGAGACTGTCACCACAGTTCTGGCTACTGGCTACTATTTTAATGGTCCTGTACAAATGAGAATTAAACGAAGGCAAAATCTGTTTTGGGATGCTCACCACTGTGGCTGCATCACAACCAGGGCCTTTTTTCCTTGTTTTTTTTCTCAAATGTTACACTGTTTGTAACCTTGAAATTAAAAGAGTTGCATTTTTTTATTAATATGTCAAGCCCAAAAGCAAAAAGTTTCAACTCCTTCCCTTATTTTAAAAAAATTGGCAACATGTATTATTGTTGATGTGTAAATTGCTGGCAACATGTTAGGGATGATGATGAAATTTTTTGATGATTTAGTTTTTTTTATCTCAAAAATATGCTATACATAGAATGATAAAGATAAAAATTTGGTTACAACTAATGCTAGGTGGATGTACATTGTGGGTGAGGGGGAGGGATTGAACCTCTGTCCCCAAAGACTTTGCCAACTGAAACACAATGTTTATTTATTGCAAAATGTTGGTAATACGCTTAATAAGAACAAAAGGGAGAGGGTCAAGGTTCAAACTTGTAAAAGATAGTAGCTTGTAACTACCAACAGCAAGTGGTCACCTCAAGGGCCAAGGTTGTAATTTCAATCATTTTAAGCATGCTTCTCAAATTGCCAAATGTGCATTGTCTCATCATAAGGAAACTTGTCCATAATATAAAAAAATTGTCCCAACATGCTAAGTTACTAAACATTCATTCATCCTCCATGGAACCTAACATTTATATCATAGCAATCTCTGTCAAAAATGTCAAAAATGTTTCAAGAAAGGATTAAAAAATTTATGATCAACTTTCACATTCTAATGAGAGGATTGAAATATCAATAGGGCCCAAAACATTTCAAGCATTTTAATCAAGGATTTTTGCAGATCCAAGTTAGATTCACACAAAAATTTATTAACCATCTGCTTAACCTCACCAACCTGCACCTTCTTTGGGGAGCAAATCAAAGATTCCACCACATCAAAATGATTATTGAAAAGACTCATGATGATGTGTTAGAATATAACCTATTAGCCAAGATATTAAAAATATATATATTTCATATCATTTCATTTTATAAAGTGGGAACTTGCAGTATATTTGTGAAAACAAATTCAATGTATTTATGTACTCAAAAACACAAATATATTTCAAAAGATATTTAAATAAATTTTAATCTTTTCAAAAGTTGAAAATATATTGAACCATGTCATTTCACATAGTTTGAAGCATGTTTGAATACCATGCAACTATTTTGAAAATTTTCATTTCAAAAAATGAGTTTTTTCAATAAATATGCAATAAATGTGTGATAAATTGAAATTTTAAAATTAATCACATTCGCACAAAAGATGACAAGTATGACTAAATGGGCCATATTTTAAATTCCATTCAAATTTATTATTTTAATGACTAATGAAACCTTAAAATTGGTGCAGTTAATGTGAGGCGATGATTTTATTATACCATTGTATACTATAAATATACTCATGGATCCTTCAATATTCAAAAAAAATTATCATTTTGAAAAATTCATAAAATTAGTTTTGAAAATTAATAATTGTATAGCCCAAAATCAAAATTGATATTAAAAATTAAATGTACCATTTTTTGGAACAATTATAGTATGTATTATAATATAAAACCCAAAAGCACCCAAAAAAGGATATTATATTGTGCTTTCACCTTGAATATAACTTTAGTGATTTAAGGAATCAAACTTGCAACCATATTTGGAAAAACAAAAAAATTCAAATGAACATAAAATTAAAAAATTGAGAAAAAAATAATTACATGACCTTTTTACACTTGGGCAAGTTTTTGCAACTTGTTTAATAGTTAGTTCATTTTCCATTGTCCTTTAAGCTAACTTAAAATTTGCAAAAAAATTATTCCTCTTGATATTTTTTTGTTCAAAATTGAGGTGGCCATGACTTTAGGTAAATAGGCGTAGGTAATCTATCTATTTAAGTCTACCTAACCAAGGTAGTAGTTAATTGCTTTGGCTTAACATAAAATGCCCAATTTGATTTTAAATCATTAATCATTGTGATCAAATGTGTCATTTTTTTCCCTTAAATTTGAGCTTGATTAGAAGTCTCACTTGATTACATCCCATCGACCATTTTGATTAAGATGATCAAGTTTTTATTTAATTTGATTGAATAAGTCATTAGTCAAGTTCACTAATAAAGAAACACACATGTCATTTAAAAGCCTTAGGCTTGCAATAAAAATGAATGTGTTCATTAGTCAAGGTGAACAAGATAGTCAACTTGGATAACTCAAAAAATTATGAATTGTAATAATGCCCATAGTGCAAACTTGTCACTCAATTGCAACACCATTTGAAGTTGTTCAATGTTCATGTCATTAACTCAAAACAAAATATTGCAAGCTTCCAAGTTCATTATTTGAAACATGTGTTAGAACCTTTTATGATGTGCGTATAACACATTTAGATTTCAAACTTAAACTGTGCAAAATTCAAAACAATTACAATTCAAGCAAACTTGCAAACTAGAAAGTTTTTTCAAGCTATATGAACAAGCTCATGAGCTTTTTAAAGCTACAACTTGCAACTTGCAAGCTCATTGCTTCACATTTGTGGCCCATATTGTGTTTCATTTTCATGCACTTTGCACATTTCAAAGTTGACATTCATGCACTTCAAGCTTGTTGTTTCAGCCAAACTTCATGACACTCACCATTCATATAAATGACTCACATTATTGAACATTGCTCCATGCTCACATTTGCAAAACATTTTTGAAGCTCTTGAAGCCTTGAGTGTTGAATGACAATTTTTTAGGAATCAAGAATGAGAGTTAAAGCTTGAAAGTCCAAGTTGAGATTCTTGTTGTTCTTGAAACCCCAAGGGTCATAAGTTGTTACCCGTTAGGTCTATTACATTATGATGAACATCATTTGTAGGATGGCAAATTTTTGGTGAGTCCAAATAGCCTTAATTGCACCAAATAAGATTGACCTAATGACCTTGGATGATAATGTTTTGGTGATCTCACTCCTTCACAACTTCAACTTTCAACCATGTCCATTGCCAACATACAATCGGTTGGTGAATTTTGGGTTTGAGATGTTTCCTTTTTTGCAACACTTGTTGTGTTTGAGTGAGCAAGATAGTGACTTGACATTTTAAAAAATTCAATTTGATGAATTTTCTCTTAAGTTTTTTTCCCCCTTTGTAGAGGTTGCTCCTCAAATTTTTGTTGCATTTTGGCTAAATTTTGCCCAAAAACAAATCATTGATCACAACATTGAAAGGAAAGACAAACTAATGTGGACTTGTAAATGTGCAATAGATACAGTGGCCTCAAAAAGGTCCAGTTGAGAAAAAGGCTTCTTTAATTGGCATGGGGTTTGCATTTTGGTAGTTTCTCACTTTATATTATCCAATTTTGCGTGTTTATGGGTGGGGCTGGGGAGACAATAAACACTCTATGTTGGATGTGATAAAATTTGTAGAGGCCCAACCACCCCTAAAAGACTTGAGACTGCATCCCTGGGACTTGCATCCTCTCTCTTTGTTTTTCCTTTCCCCCTTGGATGGGTGTTTTGTTCAGGGGAGCTTGCCCGGGTTTCATCAGTTAGGGGATGTTTAGGGCTCTGTATCTGAGTCCCTGTCCTACCAAACCATGTGTGCCAATGCCTACCATGCACACACCTGGAAACCCCTCTCACTCAATGTAGACAAATACATAAACATGTTGGAATTATGGCATGCAGGTTATCGATATAGGTAATACCATAGTACCTTTACCAAACTAGCAGATATTATATATATATATATATATTTCAAATTTAGCTGCTCAAAATCTGAGATATTTGGTCAGCTTCTATTTGTATGTATTCGTTGAATTTTTCTCCCACCTCAATTGTAGCTGGAATTTCAGGAAACTTTTACTTTTGTTGTCAGAATGACAAAACTTCAAGAAGATACTGGAATGGTAAAGGTACTACCATATTAAACTTCTCTTTAGTCTTTACTTGCCATCCAAATGTCCTTTCTGGTGTGCAGTACCTATATACTTTCCAGTAGTTACACCCCTAGGTACAACCCTTGGAAAGCTGTCAATAATTCACCTGCAAACCTGAAAAGAAAAGGATTGACTTCCTTACATAACCAGCTGAAACAGGTAGGGTAGAATCACCCATCATCGAACACATACCTATCATTGAATATTTTCAAATATTTTTCTCAATCATTAACCAAATTGAGCGATTTTTGTGTCATTTGACGTGCAGACTGGAGGAGGGCTACAAATGTTCTTTTAATGCCAGAAGTAAACGACAACACAGAACACACAGGAAGAGATGAGTGATAGTTTGCTTTAAAAAAATGAAAAGAATAGCTCTTGACCCTTCTCTTGCAGCAGCTTGATATCTTCCTCATTTTGAATCCATTTTGAATGATTTAAAACATGATGGGTTTGCCAATTAGGGCTTTACAGAACTTCTTTGTATTTCAGAGTCAACAATCAACAATCCAAGATTTTACCTTTTTAATTTTAATCTGTTTTAATTCACTCATCACCAAACATTGAACCCCTTATGCCAAACACCCCATATCTTCCTCATTCCTTAACCAAATTGAACAATTTTTGCAATGCTGGAAGCACTATGTGGAGGCCTCCTACAAATGTTCATTGTGATTCAAAAGCAGAGGAACAATGTGTCAGGATTTGACCTCCTTTGAGTTCTTACGTGTTCGCTCACCAGCCTATCTACCTTACCCTAAATCAAAATAAGGGGCCTGGTATCAGACTAGGGAAAAAGGGATGCTGAACCAGTGAGAAAAATATTTTCTAAGCATCCAATGAGGTGAGCTGGTATGAATAAAACAGGCTCAGGTTTGTTTTTTGTGGGGTTTGGGGTTTTGGGCCTTGTTTGTTACCAAATTGTTCCTAATAAAGTTTTATCATGCGAGTGTTCAAAAGAATTTTGAACATTTTTTTTGCACAAAACAAAAGGGTTTTGAACTCCAGATGCAGTGATGTTGTACTCACAACTAATTAGTAAAAATCACAAATGGGTTAGATTTTAAATCATCTTCAATACAAGGAAAAACATTAATGTAGATACAAATTGAAGTCTAATTTTCTCTTTAGGCTTATTCTGACAGTTTTAGGTGCTTCTACTTTAACCCTGCCCCCCCCTCTTCAAATCAAGGAGCATTCAGAATCAGGAACAGATTCATGTCATGATTTTACATGAATTTCTTTTCTTTTTCATGTTACTAGAGTCTAGCACTGCACAACCATCAAAGAGCCATACAAACTTCAAATCTCAGCTGCCCCAAACAACCTCTCCCCTCTTGCTATCTTCTTCCAAAAATTTGGCAATACCAATCTACTTTTAAGGTGCATTCACACTTGGTGTTAGGGACTCTAGTGTTGAGTTCCCTAACACCATGCTAGTCATTGAGGACTTAACTCATTTATCATGAAGATTTTATATTAAGCTAACATTCACTTAAAATTAAGCTAATGCCCATTTAACATTGAGTGCCACCTAGGATGTCACCTAGATTTTCATTTAACACTGACTTAACAAGTGTGAATGCACCATAAAAGCATCTCTTCTGCCACATAAAACTACCATCTCTGTGGCCTTCAAAAGCTTCACTGTGAGTGACTGTGATCTGGCTTTAGGTATGAGAGAAAAGTGGGCATAAAAGTTGCCAGGACAGCAAGGTGCCCTAAGTTGATATCAGGACACAAATTAATTAAGATTTGCAATGTTGAAAAATTTGAGAAAATTCTCTTGATGTGTCTGAAAATTTAGAAAAAATATATCATTGTTTTGCCTAATAATCAGACATTTCTGAAAATCTCAATGCATATCAAATTTGTACAAATCTGAAAATACAATATAAACTTTTTAAAAGGTTACTTTATCAATACAAAGTGTAGATAATAAAAGAATTTTTTTTGGGTAGGAGTTGTAATAAGCTTGTTAATGAATTGGCATTGGAATTGTGTGATATATGATTATTTTGTACCTACTCAGCATATTTATAATAAGTTAAAAATTTCATAGCATTTTCCTACTTCATAAACCATTGAGGTGGAGGTCCTAAAAGGAAAGGGATTTGATCAATGGTTCATAACTGCCTTCACATGTGTAAACCAAGTTTGACCCTCTAAATGATGAAATCTCAAAATAAATGAGACTTTTTAATGTTAAAATCTCAAAATAGTTATTCATGGTGCCTAAGGTGCTCAAGGCATTTGGAATTTGGGTGCCTAATCAGACATCAACCTCCTATGAGGAAGACAATTACCCCTCGCCCCAACAACCACAATTGTAAAATGCACTTTGCACTTGTTTGTAGCCAAAGTGGTGATCATCCATAGGAAGATGTAGAAATAGCAATCATGCCTATGAAGATTTAGCCAAATCTGGCTATAAATTAGAAGTAAATTACAAAATTTTAATTATACCTCTTTATTTTTGGGTACACAATGGCAAATTTTTAATTAAAATTTTTCTCATTTCTGGCGATTGAAAACCACCAAAATCACCTATTTTTCGAAATTTTAATTTTAACTCTCTTCTTTTGGCCAAATTTAGCCAGTGAAAAAAACACTGGATCTTCATGCAACACTTACTATGTAGGCTAATCAAAGAAAGTGCTAAACTCTGGAGCAAAAAAAGTGAGTGGGGACTGTAGTCCAAATAATTAAAGAAAGTGCTAAAAGCTGGAGGGAAAAGGTGAGTGGGGAGTCTAGTTCAAACTTCCTTGCCCACACCTAATCCCTTAAGAATGACAAAGAGTTTGGACATGGAGTGCATGAAGATGTGAGGTAGGTAAAATTTCAATGTATGGTTCAAGGACCACTTTGGATGAAGATGTGAGGTGGGTAAACTTTCAGTTTATGGAAGGACCACTTTGAAGACTGTTTCATGGTGTGCATGCTACTGTTTTCACAAGTTTAGTAAGTGGTATTTAAGTGTATTAGGTTAATATTTATGAGGTTAGCTGGAACTCTTCAACAAGTTTGTATGGTCAGGATCATGAAATATTTCTATATGGTTGTATATGGTTAGGATAGATCAGCAGTTATAGAAAGTGGATTTGGTAGGGAGTATTTTGGAAACTTAATCAGGACTCAGTATGGTCTGTGCATTAGTTATTTCATCATAGCAATACTTCATAAAAGAAAACATACTGAAGTAGCAGCTCTAGGGCATCCAATACAATTCCTTGGGTATCATGTATAATGAAGGTAACCCAAAGGCCACCAAGAAATGATTGAAGCCATGTAAACCCTAAACTTGAATTAGTAATAGTTCACAAAATGACTACCATAACCTATGACTGATGATAGCACTTCTTTGCCAAATATCTATTTATTTAAAAAAAACAAGGTTTCAAATTTAATTTTTCAGAATTTCAACAGTTGAGGAATAACTATGCAAAATACACCCTACATTGTATGTTTGTAATAGTAACCCAATGGTTAGAACAATAGACAGTTTTTCACAAAGTAGAGAGTTTGATTCTCAACAATTTCAAAAAAACCAATAATGTTTTTTTTTTTGGAGCTAGAGTTTTTGCAAATTATTTTCTGCTGAACATCAGTCATAGGTAGGTACAATATAGTTGGTAAGGTAGTGAATGGTCATCTGATCTATAACCTGGTCAGTTTATGTGGAGGCCACTTATATGGACCTTAACACACCTTGCTTTATCAGAACTTACATACAGGGAACCAGGGTTAGTTTTGGGATTAACTTGCACCTCCAAACCATTAAAAGAACCCATTTGTCTCAGGTTGCCAAACGAGAGTGGCTATGGACATGACATTTGTACTTCAAAATTATGTGTTACCTTTTATGGAAAGAAACACACTCTACATTATTCAAGGACCATCAACTGGTCACTCAAGAGTGGTTGGTCATGGATCCAAAGGGAAATCAATTGACATGCAACATGTATGATATATCATCCAAATTGTCCATAGACTAGGTTGAAGGCATTTGAATGTGAATGCACTTACTAGAACTCATGTGGAGTGTGCTAACAATTTCAATGACGACTTCCAAAACAAGATGAATGATATATGGAGTATATTGGATTCCAATGCCTTAGTAGAAAATGGTGAGGAAGCTCATGGATGGATGACATTACCAAAATATTGGACAATTGTTTTGGTAGTATGTTGGGATGTAGAAGATGGTGATGACAACTTTGCATAAAAAGCAATTTGAGGCAACACCTTGCATTTTACGATGTTGGAAATGATGAGACTAAGGTTGCTCAAAATGCAAGTGAATGAGATACTAAGTGATTTGGATCCTAATAGTATGGATTATTTCATTCCATTGGGCTGCAATGTCTCTGGTTCCATTCCATTAATTGCACACTTTCAGTTCACATCACGTATTACTGCGCTATACTTGTGTTTCTATATGGGAGTTACTTAGAAGTTGGTGACGATATTAGTTTATGAGAAGGAACTTGCAAAAGTTGTGTTCCTCAATTTAAGAGTAAGCTGACTCAATTCAGTGTTGGTCTTGGTGTTGGTGTTTTGAAAGTTCTATCGGGAAATTGAAGGTCTCATGGGGATTTTAATAAAGATCTTGGGTGTGAGAATCTTGGCCAAGGAATTAGGGTTTCAAGAGCAATATTATAGATGAAAGTCATGGCGGTGCTCAATTGGTTGAATTCATGGAATTCAATGTTGGTAGTAAGACATCCATCCATATTGGATGTGGTTTTTTCCCAGGAATTCCACGTGTAGGTTTTTTCAGAAAGTATGTAAGATATGATGATCAATTCCATGAAGTAGAAGAAGATCCAGGGATGAGCAAGGAATGGTCCAAAAATGGTTAAACATTTTAGAGCACACAACTCCTTTCTTCTAGGAACTCATAGGTAAGTAAAAGGCATTGTCTAGAGAAGACTACTGGGTTCTGTTGACACTCAGCTTGATGAAATCAATAGTGTGCTGAGATACTTGGGCTGAACCAGCAGCTGACCATGATCATCAATTTTGTGTGAAAACATTTTTTTGCCCATGCATCTCCAATTGTCTTTTGTCTATTAGATGCCATGAGAAGACTGAAACCCATGATACAATGAAGCAAAACATGCGAGGAAGTTGGGGAAGAAAACTAACTTATCACCATGTCTCTGGTACCTGACTTAGCTGGCATTGAGGAGGACAAATGAAGACAATGTGTAATCCTATCCTCCAGTGCATGGCGCCTAAAGAAAATGCCAAAACATTGTGAGGACAATTCAGGAAAGCTCACAATAGAATCTGTTTTTTATTGAAGAAAGGGAGAAGTTTTAGAGCTGGATATCTGGACAACACAAGAAATTAGCCCTTGAAACCTTTTTGCTCACATATGTTTTACACTAGACTTTTCTACTAAGGAAGTCTACAACCAAACTTCGGTATTTTAATGTATGTTGTAGAATATGGCCCAGCATGATTTATTTATCTGTTTAGGATGATCATAGAAGTCCCCTGCTTGATCCATCATCCATGTTGCAATAGTGGAGGGAGACTTTAACCTTTGAACCCAATTGATTCAAAACAGGCAGTTGTTGGTTACAGCTTTAGGGTTTAGGAACTGGTTTTTGCAAATCATTTCATGGTTGCAAGGTTTAAGTTTTTGTGTGCTGCTTTTGTTGCTGCACTGTTTTGAAGAATCTTAAAACACAAGGTTTGGTATTTGCCTTGTGCTGTAGAGATGGCAGCTGATCCCCAGTGAATTCACTGTGAGCTCTTGCACTTTCTCTTGAAACACAATCAACAGACAGAAAATTTATAGATTGTTACATAGAGAGAGAGAGAGAGTGCGCGCGCGCGCGCGCGGGGATGTGTGAGTGAGATGGGTGAGATTCATACAGAGTTAGATGTGATCAGAGAACATTTGAATGGTGTTCTGCAAACCAGAATGATGAGAATTTCTACATGAGCTTTTTCTAGCAGGGTATGGAGTGTTGATACTGGCAGCTCAACTTCTATATTGCTGTTCAGTTTTGCTAGCATTTGTGACAAGACCAACGGTTCTTGGTCATTATAAGTGACCAGCTTGGTCATTGTGGGTCCCTTTGCATCATCTTGTAGGCCTGGGCGGTGAGAGGATGTAGCAAAGTACTAGGGTTCATGTTTGGATACAATCTTAGTCTTAGATACTGAAGGATAATTTTCCCCTTGCTACTTTCTCTCTTGAGGCTGGAGCTGTAGTCATGATCAGAATCTTGAATGCCATGCCTAATTGATTGCTTGTGAGATTCCCAAACAATTTCTAAATTTTGTGTCCTGTGTGGCCAATGCAGGAGCTTGCCTTGAGTCTCCATGAAGTACATCAGCCACTGAATTAGAGGAAGATGATCAAAGTTGCAGCCTAATGATATGCTCACTGGAACCATGGCTGTGATTCTGATCAACTGAGAAATCAAACCACTTTGCTGCTGAGGTAAGAAAAAGCTGCAGACATCAATCAGCCTGCTGGAAACTTTAACCCTAATATCTATTGCTCACACAATTGCCTCTTCAGAGCTTCAACATTATTATCTATGTGTGCTGCATCTGACTTCAACTGGACCTTTTTTTTCAGAAGATGCAGGAAGCCTTTTATGGATCGAAGGTTTATGCTGATCAAGCAAGCTCTTGATTCCCATTTCTTCCACAATGAATTTCAAGTGGAAAACTAGTCTATAACAGAGTAAATGAAGGTAGTCTTTTGATTCACAGCTGCCATCAAGCTGAAAGGAAGATGAAAACAAACGAATCTGTCGCCGTTGAACTTCTACCTCACTTGGATTATAGCTCAATTGTGCATGCTTTGAGGAAGCCATAGGATTTATAGTTCACTGCTCTATTGGAACTAGTTGATCTAGGGCTATTGCAAGAGCAGTGTAGTTCAGTGCATGTAGAAGTGCATTTTGTGCAAGGATAGATTCAGATGGGTCCTTGATATCCACCATGGCTTCCAGACAGTCAAAGACTTTTGTGTTTGCTGTTGCCAGGGACAGCTCCTCTGAAAAGACAGCTATCAATTGTATCATTTCAATGAGTCTCTGCTCATGGAATCATGGTGGCAGTTGAGGTTGGAGAGCTGGAGTACAAATAGGCCCATACTGCATAACAAGGAATGAGCATCTTCATGCAAGTCCAAAAACCCTAAATTCTTGCTCTTCTTTTTCATACAGGCAAACTAGAGATGAGTGTAGGCTAGACTTTTTCAGTAGAGAAATTGATATTCTACTTGGGCAGAAAGAAGTATGGGGTATCATGTGCTCTGGTCTGTAAAATGGAGGTAATCTAGAACAGCTCATGGTCATAATCATCACCTGGGACATGAATTTGTATAAATCAGTTCTTTGTTTTGTCACAGCATGCTAATGCATTGGTATGCTAATTGGTGGTGGAGAAGCACTTTGTTTGAACGGCCTTAAGTGCTTACTTGGTCATTGGCACCGACTTTTCTCATTGGAACTCTGGGTTCCAGGTGTTGTACTGTGGGCAAGATGCCATAAATTTCAAGGTTTTGTAGGGCCATGCAATTTTTGACCTCAGGGCGCACAAAGCAAGACTTTTTGTCAGGCTCAGGTACAGCTTCCCATCTTCTTCTCAAGCTTTTTCTCCAATAGGTTACATCCCAGCATAGGAGTTTTTGAAATCGTGAAGATGTGTTGTCAAAGATTTGAATATTGAGTAATCTGAGATCAATCGTGAGCAAGATGAGTTTGATGTCTGGCAAACATTTCAAAATGTGGACTGGCATCATGGGCACACAATGATTCTCTCTCTGTGGACATGGGTGTCTTCAGGATATACGGATTTGAGACTCCAAATCAAGATGTTGCCAAACATGGTAACACAGTTTTCTCTTTCTATTGACCTTGTCAAATTCTATGGATTGGAAGCAAATTTGTCGTGTGTGGCAGATCAGGGCTACTGGTCATATCTAAGGTGCATGATGACAAACAAGTTGCTAGGTGCAATTGCGATTTTAATAAGTGCTCACTTGATCATTGGGCATTACAAAATTTTGAGATTTTATAGCTGTGCCTAATTTTTTCTGGGCATCACTGACATCAGCACCGAGTCCCAAAATGGTATTGCTGTTGGCTGAGTGTATTTATTGAGGAAAGCCTTTTGATAAGTTAAGAGTTTTCTTTGTTTTTAATACCGTACAACCAGAGAGACTCAGACTTATACTGCATGTGCCTAACAACTCATTCCTCCTACTTGCAAAATCAAGTCAAGCATCAGACTAGCTGGCAGAGGACTATTGCAGATCTGCAGAAGTCAGTAAGAGGCTTCATGAATATCATCAACCTGATCCCTGCAATCAGTACGTGGCCACAACTATGAGAATCTGAGCATGATCGTCCTCTACAATGTATGTTTGTTTCTCAGGCTTGTCTGTCTGTCTACTTGATTTTACTCTTTAACTTCACCAGGAACTTAATCACCACCGCAATAAAAGCTCCTGCCCCAGGGACATTTAACAAGTTGGAGAATTGTCACTGCTTGGATAATTTGTGTCTCTGACACCTTGATCTGCAACCACAACCTGATTTGTGCATCACTGTTTATGAACTGAATAAACAGCTAGATGTTGTCTCAGATGCAGGAGGCAGATCTTCTGGCTAGTTCATCATCCAAACACAAATCATTAGTTCTTGGAATTTGTTGCCTGCTGCTGGATTAGCCATTCCACAGCTCCTGCAGTATTCTGGTGTACAGACATGAAATCTGTGTTGCTCATGAACTCAGTGGCAAAGACTCCCTACACATGATGATGAAGACATATAGATCTTTGTGCATATCTTTGATGTGTAATTTGCTGCTTGGACCTATTAGGAGATGATCTTCAAGCTTTGTTGAGGATAAACTGGGTCTTGACAGCAAACAATGCTCAAGTACGAGTGTCAAAATATTACTTACGTTAAAGAGGGACATTCAGATATAACATGACATTAATGTGGCAACAAATTTGCAATTGTATGTCATTTGTTGTATACAAATCATACTGGAATGTGATGGAGAAATCATCAGTTTGATGTTTGATGATCCAAGACTGAAGTCCTTCAAACTTTGATTAATCTCTGCATTGTTACAACTGGTACTATATTGTCTCATCATGAGAAGAAAATCAATGTCATCTCATCAGAATAGTGTTTAGAGGATTTGATATCATCATAGTACAAATCCAAAATTCTTCAATCTTTTCTGCTGCCCAATCCATGATATCACCAGTTCCAAACATGACACAAATCAGATACAATATCAAGTACACAAGATCATTGCAGTGATCTTCACATGTTCTGCAATGAGCTGCTGCTGCAGAATTGATTGAGTGCAGCAGCCTTCAACAAGCTGCTGGTGCTCATGAGATCAAAAGACCCTAGATCTAGAGTGGTATAGGGAATTGGAGGTGAACAAAATCTCGAAGACTATTATGACCTGGCAGGCATATTCCAGAGAGCTCCAAGGTTTACTTGAGGGAGCTAGCTAGGACTGCTACATGAATTGTGGGCTTTTCCAGCCCGGACTTCAATTGTAATCCTGTTGTTCACATGCTGAAATTGTCAAATGTAGCTAAGTATTCACACACAAATACAACTTTGTCAGCTGCAAAAATTTGAGAGAGACTCGAAAAAGAAGGAGTTCCAGAATCATGTCATGGGTGTTCAAGGATCCAACCCAGAATCATGTCATTGGTGTTCAAGGATCCAGCCCAGAATCATGTCATGGGTGTTCAAGGATCCAGCCCAGAATCATGTCATGCGTGTTCTTTCAAGGATCTAGCCCAGAATCATGTCGTGTCTTTCAAGGATCCAGCCCGGAATCATGTCATGGGTGTTCAGTGATCCGGCCGCATGAGACTTATTGCTAGAGAGATTCAGGTGAGTCCTAGAGGTTTTTACATACCAGGAGGCGCTGGAGGTGGTCCTTGGCCTGATCCAGGGCGGACAATATCCTCCAGAAGCCCTTGATCTGTGGCTCCCCGACTAATTTCCTGACTACTTTTCTGCAAACTTTCCTCACTAATCTGCTGACCGCCTGCACCACCTGATGAAGAAGACCTAAGAATGTTCAACCGTGCTGCAGCTTGCTGTTGCTGCTGCTGACGATCGGCCTCTAGTAGCTGCTGTCTTCTATCTTGTTGGCTTCTTTGCATATTGAGTGTCACGGATCGAACAAAGTCTAGCTGCTGCTGCTGCTGCTGCTGCTGCTGTTGCTGCTGATGGTGATGAGAACCAGCAGCAGCAGCAGCTTGAAGACTAATCAATGTGTTAGAAGAAGAACTCGGGTTCCTATCACCCCTAGTGCTGATTGTTTCTTGGCCTGGAGATCCTGCTCTTGCTCTAGAAAGAAGTGATGAGCCGCTTTCTCCCTGCAGCTGTTGACCACCACTTGGCCCTGGATTCGTTATCATCTGCCGCTGGGTCTGCTGCTGAATGAGAGCAGTAAATGGGCCAGCTTGAGCTGATGAACCAGATGCTGATCCTGAGCCACCAGCTTGCTGCAACTGCCGCTGACGACCAAACTGGAGCATGGCAGCTGAAGAAGAAGAATCCGGGGCTGATCTGATGCCAGCAGCAGCTTGACCTTGACCTTGCGGCATCTGTCTAGGAATGAGCTGGGGCAAACCTGAAGATGATGATCTAGAAAGAAAATCCTGGTGAGAGCCTGCTGTGAATTGCATCGGCTCCTGTTTAACAACAAAAGATTCTTGTAGTCCCAACAATGATCGGTGAGCTCTGAGAAGCCCCTCTTGTAAGCTGATGCTGCTGGTACTGGCCCCTGCAAGACTCGGAGCTGCAGACTGATCTACTAATTGTTGGCCAGGCGCCGCAGCACCTAACCCTACTAGACTTGAAGTACCAGGTCCTCTGGCAGCAACCGAGTGTTGTAAACTTGCAAAGTTGGATGGAGCTGGAAAGTTCAAGCCGGCGAGTCCCGGCGCCATGTGGCTTGAACCTGGAAAACCTCCAGGACCTTGGAAGCCACCGTGGGGTGGAGCGAAGAGCCCACCACCTAGTCCCAGTACTGGCCGCTCGCCGAAGAATCCATGCGACGGGGAGGATCTATGGAAGCCCGGCGTCTGATGAGTGTGCGTGCCTTCGTAGGTGGTGATGACTAAGCCTGAATCTTCACATGAGCGCTCCACTCTCTTCCTCACAGGACAATTGGGCGTTGTGCATCGATAGTAGTTTCTGCGCATGCGTAATACATCACAGAGAACATCATACAAATTGATCAATCCAAAATCTTGAGCTGCTAAAAAGTAGTTCATGATCTCATCAACAGCAATGGGATGATCAGTACGACCTCCTTGATCTAGAATTGTTTTCAAATTCATCAGCCTGCAAATAGATGCATGGATTGATCTTGGTACCTGGGATGGGGGCTGTTTTTGACGGCTTTCTGACCATACTTGCGCCACTTGAAGCCGTCGTCCATGATATCCACATCCGTTCTGGTCTTGATGGCGTACCGGGGCTCTCGCACCCTCTTGGCTCCGCCTTTCTTCCGTGGCCTGTTCCTGGACACAACGCGCGCACTACCCAACAAATTAACATCAGCTAGCTGTACATCCCTTTTCCTTCAACCCAAAAAATAAAATCCCATGTTCTTCCAAGCTGATCTCCCTAGTAAATTTATTACATGATCTCTTCAGAATGAATGGAAACATCATGCATAATACAATTATCATCATGCAGGAATCTGTTGCAACAGCTTCCGGCAGATTCTTCATGGTGAGCAAGAGGATTCGATTGAACAATTATATAGCCTTGAATCAGACATGTACTCCAACAAGAACTCTAGATCATGGACTAGTTCCCACAGCAATATATATCACCTTTTGTGTCCATGGATCATGCTCTGATTCCTACAATACGATGATCTATCGCACAATTCATGAGCAGGATCGAGACAGCTGGTGATTTGCACTAGACCAGCTCAAGAATTCTTCAAGAGCTCTCATCAGCTTGATCATCCCATGATCTCACTAGACATCCAATTAAGAACTCAAGCTGCAGCGCTCCATTCTGATGATTGCTGCACGTCTATGCTACTTTTGTTTCCATGAATTTGCTGCAGGACTTTCATGAAACCGCGTCCTGGACCCAATTGGCAACGGTGCACCATCTCTACATGATTCTTAGAAACCAGCTAAAACCTTATGTCTTTGGCGTAACTTCCAGGTGTACGTAAATCTATCCGCATGATCGAGCAGCTGGCGCGAGCTATCGTGATTTCACACCATGCATGCAAAGACTTTGACATGTACAGAAGAAGAAGAAGAAGAAGAAGAAGATACGGCACAGCCTGCAGGATGGCTTGCCCAGCTGCTACTGCAATATCCAAGATATGATCTTCCTGGGTCATGGATTGTCGGAGCTTACAGAGAATGCTGCTGAAGTCTCTTAGACTCGGATCCAGACTTTGTAGACTGTTCTTCCCCACCAGCTTCCTCCAACGAACGCTCCGGCGTCTTCCTCTTGGCACTACTTGCGCCCTCTTCAGCCACCGGGCTCGCTGCCGTTTGGTGTCGGCCACGGCTGCTACTCCGCCTTTCGGCGTCGTCGTCTCCCTCACTCGATGAACCCAGGGACAACGATGAGGTCGGCGTCTCAGGATTCATCGTCGTCGACCTCCCTCTAGCTGCAACACCAGCAGCTGCTGGCGGCTCGACTGCATCAGAAGGACCTCTGGGCCCGGGGCGAGGAGCTGCTGCTGAGATTGGAGTCTGCTGCATCGAGGTTATGGACTCTAAGCTAGCGGGATGCCACATTCTTCCTTGCTGTGGGCCGGCGCCATACAAAGATTCGGAGCTGGTGGGCTGCATGGCCGTAGAGCTTCGACTTCGACGGCCTGCTGCAGCCTGTGCAGCGACATCGAGGCCGGCCGACGAGCTCGACATTCTGAAGTTCCCCAATTGCGCATCGAAGCTCTCATGTGGTCGACCGGCTACAAACTCGACGTCTTCGGGACGATCGGAAAACCTAGAACTGTAACTGCTTGGACCAGCTCCTGGAATCTGGGAACCACCGACCACCACACCTGCGCCTTGTTGCTCGAGGCCCTCGTCCTGTATGAACCAAGCTGGAAACTCGGACATGAACTGTAGGTCTCGATGGAAACTGGAGGAACTGCCCGGGGTATCAACGACGCCGCGGTAGAGCTGCTCTGATTCTTGTTTGCCAGCCTCTTGCTTTGTCTGCAACGATCTCGGCAATCCGGTAGCAGGATGCCTGGAAGCTGAAGATGAAATAAAGGGCCAAGGGCTCAATGCGGAACCAGCAGAACCGCCGCCACTGCCCCCTAGCTGATCAGGAGGTGCTGCTTGGATATTAGAGCTGCTCCCCGGCGGCATTCGCGTAACGTAAGAACTGGATCCAGCTGCTGCAGAAGCGTCATGCGTAGATGCAGCAGAAGATGGCGCAGCACTAATTTCTTCCTGTTCACTCTTCAGACTGCGAAGAATCTGGTCCAGGTAGCTCTCCTGCAGGCTGTGCATACCTGAGTCTTCTCCTTCCTCGTTCGGCGGCTGACCCGCCATGGCCGCCTCTCCACAGAACTTTTATCAAGACGGAGATCTACTGCAACGCTCCCAGGAATGATCTAGAATCTGCAGTAGGAGGCCGAGGCGTTCCGACCCAATTGCCATTTTTGTGAGACAATCTCCGCCGGCTGCACGCGGCCCGGCTAGGTTAGAAACTCGCAGTATACACACCTGACGCCGACGAGCTTGGGTGACTTGCGCAACAAGATTAATCTTGTGACGCGTGCCAAACAGTGCACAATTGCTTTGCAGCTCTTGATCGATGAGCGGAGACTCTTCGAAACTTCTTGATGAAGCTTGCGATCTATTTGCAGCCTCTAGCTAGCTACACCACGTCTGCTGTCAGTCAGTCACCAACAAGTTCAGGATGATCATCGAGGAGCTCGAATCTTCTTCTCCTCCTTTCAGTTGAGCACTGCAGCTAAGGCCATGATCCAGCGCAGCTCAATTCCAAAGACTTAAATGTTGTGGGACTTTCTCCAAATCCTTGAATTGCAAAGTCTTAATAAAGCAATTACAGCAGCAGAGGAGGAGAGATGAGATGGGAAAAAGATGTGAAAGACAAAACATGGAGCTGCCGCGAGCGGCGATGATCAACGATGCCCAGCCCTATATGAGAATATTGACACAATATCAAGCTGGTTTCAAACACCAGATCTGTCCAGAAGTGCACAAGCCCTAGAGCCAATATCTAGCACCCACTCGACTTCGACAAACCAGAAATTCTCCTGCAATGCTCCCACAAAGCTGAGAGATTTCGAAGCAAAGCTCCATGTGAGCTGATGAAAGTGTGCGATAAAGTTTGGAAACTGTTTCTCGGTGCAGCTCCTCGCCGGTGTTATAAGACAAGGTGGCTCAGCTTCAACCTGATTCAGATCAAATCTATTGCAAGCGGCAAACTCTAGAAGTCACAGTGCGCGAGCTTTTTCAAGCTCGAGCTAGCTATAGTGCAGGCCATTTTGGTCATCAAAAGTTTCCAGTAACAGAGCCTTCCAAGTGTCAATGCATTTAGGTATTTGGAAGTTCTGTGTCTAGACGTCTAGCGGCTGTGTGGGTGGTGTTGAAAACCTACACTCGAAACATCATGAGTTGAATGCATTTTTCTACAGGGCCCGCTGCTCTAGAACATGAGAATCAACTTGAGTGCCTGCAAAGTGCATGCGCCAAGCTGTAACCAAAAATAAATCTAGTACGAACATCTCTCGAATCATCACCTTTCAAAGCATGTGAAGGTCTTGACCAAAGAATTGATCAATCTATGCGAGCGGACTTTAAACCTCCTGATCCTGAATATGGTCCTAGTCAAGCTGCTGCTACAGGCAGCAGCGATGGAGATCTAGATCTGTACAGCTAGCTAGCTGTTTGTTATTACTACCACCCAGAGACAATATGAGCATTTAAGAAATATCCAAGAAACCCAATTCTTAATGGCAAATAACTAGTAGAAGTCTAGAAGCCAACGGCTTGGAGTTGTACAGCCAGCTGCTGGCAGCACACAATCGCCGTTGGACACACTCTGTTGTGCAAGCACTAGAAGATCAAAAAGGGTAGAGGGGGAGGGCCGAGCTGGGACACAAGTAAGTCGACTATCTGTGAGCTGACTTCTGGCACACACGCTGATCAGAAAGGTCCACCGTGATATCATGATGATCAGCTTGGTCCACCATCTGAAAAGTCCAGCAAAGGTTTGACAATCAAAAGACCGGCGCCCTGCCTGGCTTCCTGCGTGCCTGTGTGTGTGCCTGCCTGCCTGCCTGCCAGTGTTTGTTTCAAATCACAGCAGCTCAAGCCAACGGGCCACAGAAGAAGAAGAAGATTCACAGAAGAGAGAGAGCGCTACCTAACTCTCGTAGAGAGTACAAAACTAGCGGCACTGCAGCAGGATCGGATCATCAGCTTCTCAGAACCTGAAGAACAAGATTCGAAGAAAACCCAGGAGCAAAAAAATGAAAAATAAATTTAAAAACGCAACCAATTTCCTAGAAATTCAAACAAACTTGTATGAAAACAATCCCTGGACCTAAATTTGCTAATTTTCCTCATGAACAGTGTGAAGTACTAGTATCCCTAAACTAGTGACCAAAACAATTATCTGCTGGGCTCAGGTAATTCGGGGCGAAATCAATGCTTGCTCGAACAGGACAACAAAAATCAGCTGCGCTTGCAACAGGAGGACAATCTCCAACAATAATACATTGATTTACACATGATCAGAAGTTTCTCAGGTTCCATTTTCACTGGACACAAGTCTTGTCCATAATTAAAGCTCTCTGATCTGCTGGACACTTACATGAAAGTACCCAATAATATTCTTTAATTTATTGTGTATCTCGACTCTCCGTGTTGTTGTTTTTCTGCTCGTAACTTAATTATGTTCTGAAGATGTGATTGACGTCTAGACTCTCTAGTGCAAGAGCAATTAAATTAATTCCAAGCTTGAATCCACGACATTTCAGCAAATCCCAACTCTAATTCATTCCCCTGTTGAATACATGAAATTTTCGCTACTCCCGAAATGTAATTCCCTTGAATCCATGAAATTTTCGCAAATCCCAAAATCCAATTCACTGTTGAATACATGAAATCTTCGCTAATCCCAAAAATTAATCCCCTTGAATTCATGAAATTTCGCAAATTCCCAAAACTAATTAATTCTCTGTTGAATATTATATATATATATATATATATATATATATAATTCTATTCAGGCGCTGGGCGATGGTGAATCCACACAAAATTCATTTCAAACAACAAAATTTCATAAAATTGTAAAGTAGATATAATCTTGTGCTCGGTTGCAAGAATCATTATTACTAACTAAAATCAATAAATGTTCCATGATCCCAATGAAATTGTGCGATCTCCCCTGAGCTCGAATTATTACTGTGGAACAAATTCGTGAATTGGGGGATATGCAGCAGCTCAGTGTTCTTTTTACGAATTTTTGTTTGTAGCCAAAGTGCAGATCATCCATAGGAATATGTAGAAAAAGTGGCTATCATCCTTAGGGAAGAGTTAGCCAAATCTGGCTATAAACCAAACATGAAGTACAGACCTTTAATCTTTCTTTCTAGATATTTGGTTAGACACTGAAAACCAATTATAGAAATACAGCGAATTTAAGTATTTTTTTTGACCTCTGGCGATTGAGAAACTCCAAAAACACTTACATTTTCGAATTTTAAAATTTAAAATTCTCGTTTTAGCAAAAAGAAGGCTGAGACTCCCGCTTCTTACCCAAAATAAATTTAAATCTAGAATTTGTTTTAAATTATTAAAAAATCTAGAAAATGAAAAAGGAAGAAGTCAGCTAATAACTTGTTGGTACTTAGCGACAGGAAGATTGATTTGATTTGAACTGTGGGCGGTGTGTGTGAAAGCGATGGTCAAAAGAGGGCCGCATGTTGCGGCTTTTGACCGCCGCTGCAGTCGCCGCTGTTTTCACCGTCGTGGTGGTGGTGGGGGGGCGGGGGGACGGGCGGGACGGGGAGGGTGTTCACGCGCCAGCTACGATTGATCAGTAGTTTCGACGTCGCTTGACTAGTCAAATTTGCTTTTAATGCTCTTGTTTGTACTGTAGAGTAGGGAGCGACTTTTTAGCCTCTTTCGCTTCCGTTGTAAGAAGTGAAGGAAGAAGGGAAGGTTGTAAGAAGGGAAGGCGCAAGTTTCTGCTGGGCTCAAAGTTATAGGCTAAGCCTTCTTTTCTAAGGAATTTTTGTTTGTAGCCGACTTTGCGATCATCCAATATAAAGATATATATAAAAGTAGCCATCATCCCTAAGAAGCTTTAGCCAAATCTGGCTATAAATCAGAAAATGAATCACCAATCTTTAATCATCCTTCTATATTTGTGGCTACACAACGAAACCCGAGTACACAAAAAATTTGCTATTATTACTCACTTCTGGCAACTTGCAAACCCCCCAAAATCACATCTTTTTCAAAATTTAAATTTGAAATCTCTTTTTTTACGGTGAAATTTCGCCAGTGAAAAAAACGCCGAGAGACTCCATCAGAGGATGGGAATCAGAGAAGTGGAGGAAGCTGCTGATGATGACTATTAACTTAGAACTGTAGTTGGAAGACCGTTGTGCAGGACCCAGAAGAAAATTTCAGTGTATTTGCAAGTTGCATTATAGAGTGTAACATTTATAACATTTTTTTCCTGCTTCTTTTTTGCAAAAATAGAGAGAGATAATTCTCCATCAAATTATAGAATGGAGAAATCTTGTCAATTATTGGATACATACTCTGCAATAGTGGCATGAAACAAGAAGCTCCTGGATTACCACCAATTTTTGTATTTTTCTCTTTATTATAATTTCCTTAAATTTCAACATTTCAAATAGATAATTTCAAAAAAATCCAGCATCAAAAACTAATTAATTACTGCCAAACCTGAAAGGGTACTATGGTGTAAAACATAATAATATTCCTGAGATGTCATTTAAATGAAACTTATGTTGTAATTTTGTTCCACGACTGTGAGCAACAATGTACTTACATACAGTATAAGAAGCTTGAAGAAGCTGGGTAACTTACAACAGATGAATCTGCTTTTGTTAGTAATATATATTATTCTTTGCAAACATGCACACACACACACACACACACACATATATATGAAGGATTGAGGAGAGTGATGACCAATAAGATCCAAAGCTAACTAGCTGTTAGCATTTCAGCAAATTCCACTTGACTGGCCAGGAGTCATACAAACTTATTATGCCAAACTGCACCTGGAAATTCCTACCACATGCTGCATGTGGACATGAAAACAAGAAAAAAAAGAAACCCCAGAAAGACGTTACATCCATATTGTACCTAGTTTGATTGGACCTCTAGTTCTTTTTTTTATGTAGGTAGCTATGGACATGCAGCAGCAGCAGCAGCCAGGAGGTATGCAAAGTAGAGAAAGAGCCTGAACTGGATCCTTCCTTTCCTTCCTGAATCCTCAGTATTTACCACAATCTTTAAGTAGCAACGCACTTGCTTGCTCGCTCCCTAGGCTTCCCTCCAAGTATACAAAACACGGTCTGGTGCTGACTGGTGCTTTTAATATATGAAGTTTTTTTTATTCAGCGTAAGTGGTGATCATCCATAGGAAGATGTAGAAAAAGTGACGATCACCCATAGAAAGATTTAACCAAATCTGTTTATAAACCAGATAACAAGGACAAATCTGTAATGATCCTCCTGAAACCAAATATAGAAATCTGGCGACTTTTCCTTATGTTTTCTGACTTCTGATGTGGATTGAAACTCTAAAAAGGAAATGCATTCTTATTTTTATTTTATTTTCCTTCTGGAGAAAATTTCGCCAGTAAAAATGAAGGCTGATAGCTGCCGACATGCCTATTTCCCTGCCTCCCTTCGCATCCCACCCCACTATCCTTAGTGAATGCCGATAATTCAGCAACTGTTCATTTGGCAGTTTGGCTATGGATCTGGGCCCCCCTCCTTTTTGAAATCATCTGCATTTCTCTTCAACTATTTTGTAGTGAAATTCTTCACTTTGTTCCAATTTCCCGGTTCCCAGTTCCAACAATATTTTGAAATTTGAAAGGACCTCCGATTCCTGTTCAAGTATTTGAAATCTTTTAGACAGAACCTCCAGTTCCAGCGTCCAGGTTCTTCAGATTTCCAAGACTCTTCATTCTTGGTTCTTCAAAAAACTATATATCTTATGCAGTTCCAATTCCAAATTAGGTCCAGCTCAACTTGCCTACTCACAGTCCAAAATTGATTTTGAGAAAAATATTAGTATAATAAAATCAATAAATAGTGACCACCTATATCAATTTCGTTCCTAAACCAACAAAAATAATTAAATATTTGCGTACTCAGGACATGTTCCAAAAGTAACAACTGCATGCCTAATGCCACCATCCCACTCTACCCGGGCCCCAAATCTATTATTCCAAAAAATGTATACATGAATTTCTTTCTCAAACTAACAACATGTATAACCACAATGCATTAGCTTGCATTTATGTGTTGCATTATCTGACTCAATATTTGGTTTTTCTTATGATATGCCAAAAACAGAAGTAGCAAATTAATTGACATCCCATACTATTTCAAAAAAGTCATGTTGACGACACACAACTCTACAAGTTTCCAGTGTGCATATCACATGATGAATCATGATTTGGTTCAAAAGTAAACCCTGTGAAGTCAAGAAGAATTTGCACATGTGTACACATTCAAGCACAGAATTCAGCCAGTGATTCAGCAAGATTCCGGGAGCAAGGCACTTGAATTTTCCCACACTATATTATTCTATTGTTTCTCAAAACATGATCCGAAAACTGGGAAGAAGGGCCACATCCTTCTTTTTTTGTGCGCACCTGTTGCAAAAAAATTGAAATTTTCTTTCACAAATTCAATGGCTTTTTTTTTAAATCATCAGATTTTCTTAATTCAAAAACTCTTTGGCAACTTCTATGCACTGATCAACTAGGTAGCAAAAATATTAACAATAAGTTTTCCTTTCATATTTTGGAAATAGCCAAATTTTTCTAAATTGGCTTGTGAATGACTATGGCCTCATCTACATCACAAAATCAAAAAATAAGAACTGAAGGGGATCTCAGCTATGTTAAAAAGTTGTCAATATTTATTACAAAATCAAAACTGATGACATTTTTTTGGCCTTCACATCTTATATCCGAATAAATGTCATGCCATCAAAAACTAACATTCAGCAAACTAGCTGGGTGTCACACAAACACACACACACACATATGTATAAATGGGCAGCCTAGCCCCATGCGGCGCTGGGCCCCCAAGAAGCCACAAATCATGGCTGGATAAAAACACTCAATGGGTGGTGCGAAGGTGCCTGTGCTCTGTCATGGAGTTGGAGTGTTTTAAGAAGGGCCGTGTGAAAGATGTCAGCTGCCAAAACACACCCTTCATATTATCATGCAATCATGTGGCTCACAACTCCATGGTTAGCTTTCAAACTGTGGCTGCCTAGCGTGCATACACATGGTCCCAATATAGATTAAAAACACTTTCAAGTTGAAGGGACCACGCAGGAAGCTTCTCCCTGTTCTCACTCTCTCTCTCTCTCTCTCTCTCTCACACACAGATGGGCCATTATGTATTTCTGGTTGCTTGCACTTGTTACCTACTCTACTGGAGTCCGCCCACAAAGGGGGGGAAAGGAGGGGGTGGGCTCCAAGCAGCAAACTTTTCAGGAATTTAATGTAATCCCGGTACTTGTACCAAAAAAACATTGTAACAATTATTCAGGGCCGAAAGCATTATAAAGTAGACAGAAAAAATATATATCTATAAAATTTTAAATTTAGAAATGATCCAATTTTTGACATAACAATCCAAAATAAATAAAAATTAACCTCTTTCAATCTCATCATGAAACCATTAACCTCAATGTGTTCTTTTTTGACAATTTTTTTCATGTTTTTGACCCCCAAAAAAAAGACAGAGAAATTTCTTAATTTTCTTTTTAGTGTAAATTTGACTAGTTTGGCCAAATGTTTTTCAAAGTAATTGAAAAAATTTATATTAAAATTGGAGGGGAAAAACACTGGTTAGGCCTTTCTTGGACTCATGGTAAATTTATTACAAAATTTTGATCAACTTTCACATAATAAAAGTAAGTAACAAATACAGTTGAAATTGTTCACTAGAAAATATGAGGCTTCTGTTGTGTTGCAAAGTAGATAACTTGAGGTCAAGTTTGTATTAAGTTTTTGGTCTTTCTGAAAAGAACCCCAAAGTGGGAACCACAGCCTACTCTTTCCAGGAGTTGTGCTTGATTGCACCACAATGTGATGATGACGATGATGATAAAGCTGTTGAAGAGTGTTCAATTATTGTTGTTCCAGCTTGTGATCATCATAGGTGGACAGCAGGGGGGGAACTCAGGGAGGGGAAGAAGCATGAGGACAAAGCCCATATTTGCTTCAGACAATTTCTCATTGTTGGATAACAACATCCCCTCATGCCAGGCAGCAGCACACATAGAATCATAGACAAGAATGACCAGAACACCAGCAGCAAGCAGAGCTTTTGTCCACAATCCAATCCACCTGATTACTTGACCCATCACCCACCAGTTGTTATAACTTATGACTTGTCAAGGAATCACAACTGAGTTACCAACCAAGGTTCAGCTGCCATAAGCAGTGTTGTGCAGGTATATTGTCTTCGATATATCCTAGGGTAAGGGGTATATATAAATTTTCAGTTTATTTACCCAATGGGTAAGGGTATATTATGATTTTTTTTCCACTAGGGTGGGATCTGGGTAAACAAATTTTATAATTTTGAATGGATGGTAAGGTCCGGGTACCCTTATCATATCCCCCTGGTTAGGGTATTAAAAAAGGGTAAATAATTTTATCTTATTTAATATAACATGGGAAAAACAAAATTCAGACTTTTGAAATTTATTTAGACAACTTTCGTAGGCCTAAATCTAGTGGGACAATGCACATATGTGATGTCAAATTACAATTAAAAAATTGCATAAGAATGTTTCAATTTTTTATTCCTAAACATACATAAAATGAGAAGCCATTGACATCAAATTGGACAACATGCCACTTGCCCTACTAAATATAAATGTAAATCTAAGAATCAAAATTTGTCATATCAACAAGTTCAACATAGTGATCTAATTGGTCTTCAAACTCCTCTTCAATTTGATCTAAGAAATCTACTTCAACATCCCCAAAGTCATCAAAAGACTTAGCCCTTACAAATGCTTGACAACTAAAGTATGGATCATCTAGCCAATTCTTGGAAATTAAAACAAGTTGATTTAAATTTTCAATTCCAAGTTGACATCTATGAAGCCCTATCAAAACCCCAACAATAAAAAAATCCATTATGCTTCAATTTAGCTTCTCACAATACTTAAAAGCTAATGACCCAAGTATCCAACAATAGAAAACTATAACTCATGTGTTTTCCATCACTTTGGGTCTTCACAAAACTTTGCAACCAATTGTCAATTTTGAAAACATGCAAGTTCCCATTGCATGTATAGTCAAAAACAAATTGTTAGCATTACACATTTGATTTAAATATATTTTATTAAAATCTATGATTGTAAAAATTGAAAACTTCCATGTTTCACGACAATTTGGTTTTAAGTCAATCTTGCACAGAACATCACCAATAGTCATTCTTGGGAAGTAGAATTTGATGGGTTTTTTGCAAAAGGATGAGTGTTTTTATAAGTTGAACACAAAATGTGAATTAGAGTTTCAAATTCATACCTTGTTGTAATTGTGGTTTTTTCTATTCCCACATCATTACTCAAAATAAAAAGATCCTTGAATATGGGATCAAACATTAAAGCCAACATCATGTGAGTTTTTTTTAATCAAATTGATGCAAACAATCCAAAAATGGAGCAAGCATACGAGTGTCTTCTAATTGCATGAACTACTTGCTAACAAAAACAATTTTGCATCAAATTGAAATGGGGGAATAGAGCTCATTTAGATTTCTAATTCAAGTCTCTCATTGGTCAATTTCACACAAAGGTTAATTACATTTGCAAATGCATCATTCAACAACCAATAACCATGACATTGATTTAGCACACAACTTGATACAACCTAGGCCAAAGTTGAAGCAATGACTTTTGCAATGGCCCAAATATGTGGTGTTGGAAGTCTACCTTATAAAACCAATGTTTGTTGATTGTAACAAACATGAATAGCAACCATAAAATTATGGAACATTGCCAAATTCAAGGTTAACTTCATTTTCATCGATGTGCTTAGTTTCCATGGTCACAAACCTACAACCAAACAAGCATTTGTCAACTCTACCCCTCCTTTTCCTAAAAATTTTGGCCATGTTATTCAAGTTGGAATTGAAGATTGTGTAGATTTTATGCTTACAAATTGAAACCTTAACTTACCTTTTTATTAAAAATGACATATTAGCAAGTTTTAAAATGGGGATGATCAAAACAAACACCTTCAAGGGTGCAAGCAAGATATTTTGTACATACTTGGTACCTTGTTTTTTATCGAGAACACGAAAAATCAATTTTTAAACTTTTAACCTTCCTCTAGCATTCAAAACAAATGAAAATTTTAATTTTTGTTCATGGGAATCTCTAGCCTCCTTCTAGCTTCTAAAAGCAATTTGTGTCATATCATTTGGACTTTAAAATGTATCCCAAAGGTATCCCCAACAATTACATCATTTTTCAAGGGTTGGGGATGATTTAATTATCAAAACAAATTCCATTAACAAATAAAATAATATGAGAATGTTCACCACCTCAATATTGAGGTGCTTGAAAAAAACCAAATATTTGCAAAACATTTCACCTATTTTCAAATTTCAAGTACTTGAACTTTATTTTTCAAATTGGCACAAATGTTATGTTTAATTCAAGTACTTACTAGTTTTTAAAACATGATTATAACAATTTAGCTTTTGAAATCCATGCAAAAAAAAGTTAAGAAATAATGTACCTAAATATAATATTATTATCCCTATAAAACCATATACTTGTTAATCTTTTTATTTAGAAACCCCAATGTATTGTTGCTTACACTACTTTTTTTGTATACTTTACCATGTTTTCACCATCAAATGATGCTAATATCCCCAATTTTTCATAATTAACAATTTGTTTAAAACCATTTGTCATTATATATTGATTTTATTTTATTTTTTCAAACAGTCAATAATTTTGTTACTTAACATGTATTCCTCAAACAAAGTTTATAATTGACTAACAAAATTAATTATCATAATGTTTTTTTCTTCACCTAAACCAATTGTGACATGATTTGGTTCCCAATCCAATGTTAAAAAATTAATCAAAAATGCAAAAGTATCAAATGCACCTTTGCTCATCCAAAGGTCAAATGTTACTATGATAGAAACCAGAAGGCATAATTGGTTTATGTGACATCAAAATTTGCACTATGAGAAATTGCATCCGCTGAAACCACATTGTTTTACAACTACAACTCAAAAAACAACTCATATACAAGTATTATGCAACTATCCCTTGAATATTACAACTACTATGCAACTATCCCCTTTAAAATATTATGTATTAATAAATAAATTGTCATGTCAAAAAATTAGTTAATTGTATTATAATTTCAAGTGAGTTGAAAATGGGTCCTTTATACAATAATTTATACACATTGTACATACATATGTAGTCAACCATGTTTGACTTTTTCAAGAGTTACATTGTATTTGCATGTGGCAATTATTTTAGAATTATTAAAAATGTGTTATTAAAACAACAACTATGTTGTAACTAGTGTACAATGTACATACATGCGATCATGCCACATGTCCACATTTCCACCACCCATTATAAGATACATTTGCAATTAGTTTTCAATTATGATTCTCATTGATACAATTTGTATGGCCACTAGTGCACCACTACTAAAGCACTATTGTTCAACTATGTTATGAATATAATACAACTATTTATAATTAATAAGGATACATATTCATCAATTATTTATATTTTCATCATATGTGTTTCATTTTGAATGATTTAAAATGTTATGGGAATGGGGTAAGAATTTCCTTAGGTGGTACCATTAGGAGCAATCACACCTTGATTTTTTGGCCCCATCAAACTTTGAAAAAACAGGACACACTTAAATAAATATTTTCAATTTTTTTAATGAGTACATTTATTAAGTTCCATAGATTTTGAATTTTCAATAATATTAATAATACTATGTACTTTGATGTTTATAATCATTGCATTTAGAAAATGTTTCAAGAATGTAACTCTAGTTCCTTTCTTTAAACTTTTTGGATAAGAACAAAAACTTAAAAGGCAATTTCGAAAATTTTCTTGGGAATTTTTTTCCTTAGGTAACTTGGAAGTCAGGTGAAAACACATTAAGGGTGAACCACTTTTCACCAAAAAAGGTGATGTATAACGAGTATTATAGTACGCAATAAGTTAAAATCTTAATGATATTCTTTGGTTATCCTAAACACAAGCAAGAAACTTAAAATTTTGCATGACAACATTTTGGAATTCAAAGTTTACTTTGAGTCAAAATTAATCTTGATGCAATGATTAGATGAAGAGGATTGGATAAGATTAATGTACATACAATATATAATTTACAGTTTTTCAACAACCATAAGGTTTCGTGTTTGTGGTTCATGAAACATTACCAAACAAAAAAAATTGAAAAAATAGTACAATGCCCATCTATAAAATCTCTTCCTCTTTGATATGGTAGTGGTTTTTTCCTTCAAAAAAGATATTATTATGGATTAATTGTTCAAAAATGAAAAAAAACACACTTTTTTTAATGAAATTTCATCCAAAAACTTTAAATCTCTTAATGGTCTTAGATTTAAATCATGTATATCAATATCATACGCCATAAAAACATTCGCCCAAGAATTCCATTCACAACTTTAATTTTGAAGTATATATGCAATTTTTTCTTTGTGACATGTATTATTTTGTCATAAATATACTCCATACATTCAAGTTTTTCATTGTTTATTGGATTTTTAAAAAATAATTGATTAGATTAAATTTCAAGTTAATCAAATATACTTAAATAAGCAAAAATAATCCAAGATGTGATGTTCATACATTACCAAAATAAGTAATTGCAAAAAAATATACTTATGATTACATTTTTTGGGGGCCTTAGTGTGCTTATGCCCAATCATTTTATTTTTAGGTTTTTATTAGGAAATTAATTGAATAAACATAATTTAGTTATGAATTTCCAAAATTAAGGCTATCAATTTATGAAGGGGCTGTAGCCGGACAATGGGTGACCGTGCATAAGACTCTCTGGTCCTGTGAACTCAAGAGCTGTTCTGCCATCCAATTTGATCAGTGACGGCGAATCTGGGTTCCATTAGTGCAAGGGGAGATTTTGTTTGCATGGGATGCTTGGGTGTTTGTGTTCTGGCAGGGAATTGGAGAAGGATGGCGGCGGATCGATGAGGGGATGCGGCGCCTCATTGATGAGTGATGGGAGGAGTGATCTGGGTGAAGGATGCGAGGACGAGAAAAGCTTCGAGAGGAAGCCAGGAACGAGAGGAAAGGGGATAAGTAGGAGAAGAAGCAAGTTTTGCGGGACAGATTGGGAAGGAGACATAGGAGGTAGTGTGTAAGAGGCAAGATAGATAGGAGCTTAAGTGAACATCTGGGAGTCGGATTGCTAGTTTTTCTCTTCCGCTGCGATTGGCAACTAACCTGTTCTAGCTTCTGTTTTGGGAGTAGCTGAACAGATTAGATGAGGGCAAGGGTCTGGAAGTCTGGGCTGTCTGAATGTTTTCTGTGAAATAAAGGACAAAAAGATTTTTGTGAAGTCTCTTGGTGTCCGGCTATGCCGATGCGAGAAGTCGATTTGTGAAGTCGAACGGTGTCTGTCCGTGATGTTTGGCGATGCCGATGCACTGCAGAAGTTGAGAATCCGAGGTCACGGGTCTAATTGTTCGTTGCGTTGTGAGGCATGAGGCTCGTGCTCTCC
>Ga0209208_10000496_pt1 | contig 51287 bp, 44 predicted proteins | sample S1TSphfallax_3_FD_187694 | JGI IMG/M metagenome (GOLD analysis project Ga0209208, IMG submission 187694) | Host-associated microbial communities from peat moss isolated from Minnesota, USA - S1T2_Fd - Sphagnum fallax MG (SPAdes) (version 2) | ecosystem: Host-associated > Plants > Peat moss >... | reverse complement strand
CCTTCGTAATAAATTGGGGAATTTTTATTTGGGTAGTAATGCCTTTTGGAGTAAAGAATGGACCTCCCATTTAATAGAGGGCAGTGAGCAAAGACTTTAGGGACTATCTACACAAGTTCATAAAAAACTTTTTTGATGATTTCAATGTATACAATGATATGGACACTCATCTGTAGAAACACAGACTATGTTTTCAAAAATGCACGAAGTTTGGGATTAGTTTAAACCTAGATAAACATGCTTTTATGGTATTTTCAAGGATGATATTGGGGTTTATTGTTTCCAAAGAGGGTAAATTGCCATATCTTAAGAAAATCCAAACCATAATTTAGATGTATGTACCCACAAATCCACAACAAATTTAGGTGTTCAATGGAATTGCTCAATTATATAGATGATTCATCAAGAATTTTGCATTCATAGTGGCTTCAATTACCAAACTCATGAGGAAGACAAAACAATTTCTATGGACTTTAGAATGTCATGCAACATGGGAGTTAATTAAGCAAAAGTATGTAGAAGCACCTATTTTGATATTTCTTGATTGGGATGTTGAGTTTCATGCAAATGCATATTTATTAGCTATAGTTGCCATGTTAACACAAAATCTCACATGAAAACATGACTAGCCTATTATTTATGCTTCTAAATTACTGAATAGTGTTGAGAAAAATTATAATACCATTAAACATGAAACATTAACAATGGTATTTGCACTACATAAGTATAGACATTACCTTTTGGGTAATAAGTTTGTTTTTAATGTAAATAATAGGGCTTTGGTTTGTCTAGTAAACAAACCACAAGTGTAAAGATGTATTACCAGATGGTTACTATTGTTTTTGGAATATGAGTTTATTGTAGTATATTAACAAGGCCATACACATGTAGTAGCCGATGCACTATCTAGACTCTTGGATATTATAAAGTCAATTGGGGCATTTGATAAAACTATAGATGCCGCATTATTCATGTTACAACTAGAATGGTTGGAGGAGGTCAAGAATTATTTGTAGACGAGACAAATGCCTGGGATATTCATTACAACAAAAGGTGTCCTTATACACCAAGTGATTTCATTGGATTATGAATGAATTCACTGGTTATAGTGAATAGGACTAAGTGGGGAAGTAGTGAATTCATTAGTTTAATGAACAGGGACCAATGAACTATACCCAAATTTTGTAGTAGTGATTGACCAATATTTAGAAACAACAATTAGCAAGAAAAACAAAACCTTTTACTTTACAAAAAGGTATCATGTATTGCATGGGTCAAGACAACAAATTTAAATGCTATGTAACCACAAACGCAACACAAATGATACTACTAGAGTTTCATGAAGGATTTAGTGGAGGTCATTTTGTAGTAAACATCAATGCTAAGAAGATTCTTGAAGCATGATATTGGCATTGGCCCAAATTATCTCATGATGTTTTTTAATTTTGGAGACCTTGTGATGCATATGAAAAAGCTAGAGGTTTAACAATGCAGAGTTTGGTTAAACTAGTTACAACTTTACTAGTGGAACCATTTGTAAAATGGGGATTAGATTTATATTGGACCAATCAAATTTGTAGGATGGTTTACAAGTAACAAACACATTTTTTAGCCACAAATTGTGCTACCAAATGGGTGGAGGTTAAAGTACTCAAAACCAACATTGTCATTGTCACAACAAAGTTTATGTATGAGTATATTCTAATTGGGTTTGGTTGTCCACTGACCCTAGTAACAAACTAGGGAGTTTATTTCATCAATGATGTTATTAAGTATCTTATTGATCATTTTTTGTTGAAACATGTGAATTCTACTACCTATTATCCATAGGGAAATGTGCAAGTATAATTAACTAACAAGTTCATTGTTGATCTCATTAATAATTTGTTAGTTAGTGAGAATAAGGTAGATTGGGATGAACATTTACCCATTGTGTTTTTTCTTATATAGAACAACTTATAAAATAGCTACATGGTATACTCCATACTAATCAGTTTATGGATTTCATCCTTTCAAGCCCACATAATATGTTCCATTGACATTTAGTGGGGACCATAGAGATGCAAATCTTGTCAAAATATTAATTAGTAGATTAACAAAGTTGGAAAAACGATAGACTCAAAGATTATAAGTCGAGGAGACTATTAGGAGTCAATGATGCAATCATGCTTTGTGGAGCTAGCCAAAGTATGCAGAAAAACAATTAAAGTTTGGAGATCATGTACTTTGGTTTCCAAAAGGACAAGAAAACACAATTTGGTAAATTTACTAAAAAGTGGTTTGGTCCATATAAAATATAGTTTTGCCTACCAAATAACATTGTGTTTTGGGTGATTGTAAATAAGTTTGACCCAAACCTTGTGCTTATGAATGTGAACAAGTTGAAACCTTACCAATTTTTGGATGAAAAGGCATAGACCATAAATCAACCTGAATTAGTGTATTGGGAAGGACATAAAAATATTGAGATGGATGATAAGGAAGACGAACATTTGGATGAATATGCGTTTATGGTATAGATGGTACTAATCAATGGAACTTTTATGCAATAGATTATTAACATTCTTGTGAAGGCCGAATTAGATGAAAAACATTTAGTGGCAAGTGGTAGTGCAAGATTTATTATTTCAAATCCCAAAACCCTAATGAGTACAACGACACATCAAGAGGCATGGGATGTAGTGGCACCAACTTAACATGATGTCGATTGTGAACAATTGTTTTTTCTAAACTCTTATAATCTTCACGCATTGCAATAGATCAAAATGAGTGATGAGAGCTTGGTCAAACAAATTACTTGAGAAGAGGTAGAATGTAAAAGTTTAATCCATCAAAAAGAGATAAAACCATAGGAAGCTCTTGCTACAAACTTGTAAAAGCAAAAGGCAAGTCACGCCACACATTTTGAGGTTACAAATCTAACAGAACTTCAAGTTTGATCTCCAAAGTCTTTTCCAAACTACAATCTTGGGAGAAGGATCGAAATCACATTGCAGACTTTAACATGCACAAGGAGTGACATCGAGAAGTGACTGCATTTTTTGAAAAAACGTGGAATTTCAAAACTACATGCAAAAACAAAGATGGTGGTGTTGATGGATTTAGAAGATGAAGACGAAAATAACTTCTGCTTTCTTCAAGAATTGATACTAGTGACAACATCAACATCAACATCACAACCAATTGCAAAATTTGCATTATTAATTGTTCCAAGTTTTTCAAAGCTTAGTTAATCTAAGTTTGAGATAAATTAATAGAAAAGTAGTATGATGGCACGTCATGCTAGGTCTATGCTTTCACCAAAACCATAAAGGTTGATTTTCACACCAATAAAACATATGTATATTCAAGAATTGGAAAGAATTACAACTTGGGTCACAATGGGAGAGGATGAGAAAAAATGGGCATCCAAAATAAGACTCGTAGGATTGTTGGAACTATAGTGGAGAGCCCCACACCATGACTTGCTAGTGGAATTTCTCAACACTTATCATATTAAAGGAAAAACTATATATGTAAAGATGGGAGGAAAAACCATTGCAATTTATAAGCATTTGATTGCAAATGTTTTCAAGATTTCCAACAAAGGTTGGGAAAAATAAAAACATGCAGATAAACAAACGATAGAAACCATGCTTCAACATATTACTCTATTAGGAGCATATGTGTATACAAAACAATGGAGTGTTAAAAAGATGAAGGCACCTTATGATGTCCCTCTCCCTACATTTATTCATGTTATTTACATGAAGGATAAGTTCTATTATTTCAATAAAATAAATGTTATATCAATCATGACAGTTGTGAAAGGAAAAGAAGTAAATTGGGCAAACAATTTGTTTAAGCAACTGCAACTTTTTTTGATGAGATGGACAACCTCCCAGATTAAGATGATGGGAATAGTCAAGGTTAATCGTAAGAAAATGTTTGTCATTCAACATTAGTTATTGAGATTTTGATGTAGCATTTTTTCCTCAACACAACTTGTAACAAATTCCACCAAAAGATGTACCCACTAGAGTGAAAGATGCTTCTACATTAAGGGTCAATATTTCAGAATTGAAAGAGTGACTACCGCAAGTTAAATGACCTCTTCTTTCATCCAGTAGATTGCCAAGACAAATTTGGGCCAAGGAGCAAAGAATTACATAAGATTTAGAAGAAGAGGAAGAGGAAGAAGAATAGAGACTTATGATGATCAAAAGAAGGAAACAAATGTGAGGAGCATTCCCCAACTTAGAACTCCTGGCATCCCACACCATACCAAGACCACAACAACCTCAGGAGGAAGCACAACTACCTCCATCGGTTGCAAAACTTCCAAACCCAAAACAAGTGGCCAAACAAGAACCATAGTTGGAAGGTCAAGCTACACAATAGGTTCTAGGGTCCAACCATGTTATTAGGAGCCACACGTGCCCTCTTAGACCACTATTTTATTTATTTATTTATTTATAGAATCTTTTAAATATGTCTTTCAAGAAAAATTAAAAATATTTAAAGTTTTTAAAATACTATTATGTTGAGGTGTATATTTTAAAAATCCCAAAATCTATCATTAAAAAATATTTTCGAATTGTGCTTTTAGTGTCAAAATTATTTTTAAGTTGCTTTTATGCAACTTTTAAGCAATGGTTACAAGAGGTTAAAAGTCCTTATACGTATTTTTCATTCATTAGATCAAATTCCCATTGTCCTATAAGAAATGTATTAAGGTTTGGGAGGAGGACATCTACAAACATCACCAATTAAAAAACCCTAGAAGCCCAATATTAGTGCCCAACTTTGCATAAGGATGTTTGGTAATATTCTTAAACTTATGATCATGACTATTAACATATTCAAATTTTGGCCCTTATTAGCATGACCAAGTTGATAACTAGGTTACCAATTCACAAGAAGACATCTTATCATTTTCCACTCCCACTCATTACAATTATTGTCCAATTTGGTTACATTTCAATTACATTTGGTCATCTTAAGTTTGCAAGTGGTTTGTTGCACTAATTAATGGTCAATATTGTTCATAGTTGTTACATTCACTATGTTGTTCACTTACGAGTATAATTTGGAACTTATTTAAAATTTTAATAATTTCTAATTATTAATGTGGAAATTGAGGTAGCTCTTTAACTTTATTTACAGAATGCATTATAATGGGTTAGTGATATTTTTGACATTTTTTCAACCATCAACATGGTACATGAGTTGAACGATCAATTTTTAACACATTGAAACCATTACTTAGACGTTGCATTTTATAGTTACCATAATTTATTAAAACACATGTAACAATTTTAAACCACACATTTATATTGGAATGAATTAGTGATTTTTTCACATCTTTTCAATTTATCAAAGTTGAATCATTCACTTTTAATATGATAAAATCATTACTCACTAATTGCCTTTTGCATTTGTTATAATAAATTAAAACGTATGCCATTCAATATTTTGCAATTATACTTGAATGGTTTAGTGAGTTTTTTTTCACATTCTTTGAACTATTCATCTTTACATGAGTCAAATCATCCACTTTGAACTTATTGAAACCATAATTCAAACATTGCCTATTGCACTTATTAGTATATATTGAAACATACATAACAACTTAATGTTTCACATTTATATTTAAATGGGTTATTGAATTTTTTTGCATATTTTGAACTATTAACATCTGCACATGAGTTGAAGCATTTGCTTTTAATGTTGTTAAATCCACTACTCATGAGTTGCATTTAGCACTCACCACAATTTTTTGAAATGAATATATGAAAACTTGGGAAGTTTGACATTTATATTGGAATGGGTTAATGTTTAGGTCAAAATGTTCATGCATACAAAGTTGAAAATGCATGTAGACCTTTAAATCATAATATTTTTCATATATTAAATTCTTGTACATTTACATAAATTAGAATGTAAATTTTTCCTTTAGTTTTTTTTAGGCATCATGAATAAGTTTATTATCATGAGTGTTCATGATGCCACACCAAAAAAACCCCAAAAATAATCCCTATTTTTTTCCTCTTTTTTTTAGTGTATGAAAAAAATCCATGTTAAAAATAATGATTAATTTTTTAAATTATTAATTAATACTATTATAATAATAAATTATCAATATTTTATAATTATTTCTTAAATTTAAACATGGTTTTTTAATTTCTTTAAGCTTGATTTGTTACAAGTTTATGTTTAAAATATTTATAAATGAATTTTAAATTTTCATTTAAAAAATCAAATTAAATTAATGAACTATAAATGGTGATAATAATAATGACATCAATGATTTATTTTATGGTTTTCAATTTTGTAATCTTTTTCAAAATCATCCATAAGAAAATATAACCATGTTTTGGATAGAAGCCATATATGAAGGTACAAATTTGTTAAAACATTTTTTATATTTTGGCTACAAGTCTTAGAATCCATTATAGAATTATATCATTTTGAAAACTATAAAAATCTAAAAATATATAAAACCTTTTGTCAATGTTGATGGCCTTCTTATGTTTGCAAAATGGTGGAAATTCACCTCAAAACAACTCAAAATACATTATTAATATTTATTTTAATTTTTTATAAAAAGGATAAAGTTTATAATGATCTCAAAGATTAAACTTAATTTTTTTCAAATAAATTTGATGCTGGAACTATTTATGTGTTTGATGTTGAAATTAGTTAGAATTATTTTTAAAAAATTACTCATTAGGAATAACCTTTTTTATTTGAAATGTTTTGTCTCAATATTTTGGCAATTTTTTTGTTGTTTACAATTTTTCTTGAGTTTGCACTATTTGCCAAGTTATGAAAATTCAAAACCAAAAAGACATGTTAGTGTGGGGGGGGGGGAAGGGTGATCCAACTATTTAAACCCAAAATTTCACCAAATTAAATTGCTTCTACTTTAAAAAAGAAAAATAATGTAAAATATATTTTTACATCATTAAAAATAATAATAATAATAATATGTTCCAATATTTTTATGTAATTAATCTTTGTATCGATGTATGATTCATTTTTCTAAACAAATATGGTCTTGATAATTGAATGATTATATTGACTTCTTAATTGATGTTTCTTCTTGTGGTCAATTTTTGCCAATTTACGGGGCAACAACGTCAAGAAATATTTTTATAAAAAGAATATTTTTTGGTCAAATTAAATATGTATATTGTCTATTTTTTACAATAAAATATAATAAGCAACTATAATATTAAAGGATTTAAACAAGTTTCCAACTACAGTACTTGTCTATAACCAAATGTGAGAATTGTTTTATGGATGATTACCATTTAACAACATTGCAAAAATAAATTAAAAAATTATACATAATCATATTGGGGAAAATAAAAACTTGCAATTCTACAAAAATTAGACATATTTTATGTAATGAAAAATAAAACTATAAAAAATTTAATGAATGCATTTTTGAATTGACATTGAATTCACAAAGATTCTAAATCGATTTGAACGAAAAGGTATTTGTAGATTTCTTCATGACATGAAATTTCAAGTTTTTTTTTTAATCTTTTAAATTTACTTCTTGTAAATTATAATTATTTGAAATACATTATTGAATGACTTCAAGATCATGTTTTCATTTGTAGCATTCGAATACATTTTGAAAAAGAAAACATATGTTAAAGTTTGAATTTCTTAAATAATTTCATGCCAAACACAATAAAGTTAAAATTTTTCTTTTTCAATAATAAAATCTTGAAGTGATTTGGTGACTAAAACATTGGTGTGCTTCCATGAGGTCTTGTGTTCAATCCTTGATGGATATGTGCATTAATGTATTTTGTAAAATTTGTGTTTATAAACATGTACATCATGGCAAATGGTGTCAAAACCTTTTTGTTAACAAAATAAAAAAAACACATGTAACTTAATATTATGTAATTATACTTGAATGGTTTAATGAGTTTTTCACGTTTCTTAAACTATCAACGTCTTTGCATGAGTCGAATAATCCACATTGTACTTATTGAAACTATTATTCAAATGTTGCATATTACACTTACACTATATATTGAAACACACATAACAAATTAATGCTTCACATTTATACTTGAATGAGATGTTAGTGAATTTCTTCACATTTTTGAACTATTAGCATTTGCACATGAATTGAATCATTCACTTTGACTGTGTTAAATCCATTACTCTTGAGTTGTATTTTGCATTCAATTCAATTTTTTGAAATGGATGTATAAAAACTTGCGAAGTTTGACATTTATATTTGAATGGGTTAGTGATTAGGTCAAAATGTTCATGCATGCAAAGTCTATGATGCATGTAAACCTCTAAATTACAATTTTTCATATATTAAATTCTTGTACATTTATGTAAATTAGAATATATATTTTCCCCTTAGTTTGTTTTAAGCATCATGGACAAGTTTATTATTACAAATGTTCATGATGCCACAATAAAAAAACTCCAAAAATAATCCATATTTTTTTCCCTTTTATTCTTTTTTAGAATTTGTTTGGAAGGTGACCATTTTCGTAAGTAGTGCCAAACCAAGTTTTCATGTTTTTGCAAGCTCCACAACAATTATTACGGATGGCTCTAAGTGAGAACTAACATTGGCATGGCAAGAAAAAAAATATTGGAAAGTTTCAACCATGAATATTATCCCCACACAAGACCCATGGACATTCTTTCAAGAATTGGAAAAAGCCTAAACAACAATACTTGTAGTACTTGAGACAAAGGAGTGTACTTATTTCCAATGGGCTACTCTGCCACAACTACGAGTTTTGCCACAAGCACATCAACAAGGAGGTGAGGGGTTCAGTTAACCCTTTACACTTGCAATTTGTATTTCACATGCTTAAAAGGTTAAGCTTGTTAGGCTAATTAGGCTTGATTTACTTAAGTAGGGCTACATAGCTACCTATTTTTTACCAAAATAATATAGTTAAGTGTGCATGTTTACATTGGTTGCAAAAGTAGTTGTACAAGTAATCACACAACCAATCACAAAATGAAGTGAAATCTTAATCCACGTGACAAAGATCGATGAAATGGTAGTCACAACAAAATGTGATCGTGTAAGCAACTAGGGTGACATGGCAATGTCATATAATGTCATTTGTGATTGGTGTCATTGACAACTTGTCCAAGGCAATTACAAAAATTTTAATTAGAAATGTCAGTTGCAATTAAAAAACCAATTGCAAACCTAATCATAAATTGGCCTCTTTGCACAATGAAACAATAACACCCATTTCAAAATCTAATACAAGCATGCAACAACCACAACTATCCATTGATTTCCTTCACAAAAAATCAACAAATTTATGTTAACTTATGTAACATAAAACCAATGATGTGATTGTTGTAGATGATGATTCAAACATTGACATTATTAATGATGATGTCATCAAGTATTGGCACAAGGATCTCCAATAATTGATTAAAGTCCATGAAAACTTCCTTGATCCAAATGGATGGTTGAATGAACAACATTTGATAGCCACAATGCAAATGTTATATGTTGAATAAATAGAATTGTTAGGATAGTACTAACTTGCATATGCAATTGGAAGAACTAAAATTAAATACCTTCATAATCATCTTCAACACATTTGTAGAAATAATTGTAAGACCACAAAACACGCAATATAGATGTTATCATGAAAAAAAAAGTTGTTGGGTAAAAACTAATTAAAAACAATGAAGAAACACTTTTGAAAATGCATTTCCTTGATAAAATCAAAATTGAAATGTAGGGTTGGAAGGTAAATTGCCTTGTAATCCTTGGACAATACCTTTGTCATAAAGAAATACATCACCAAGTTGTTATGTTCATCCTTTGTAGTTATTACCTTCCTATTGGCTACCTTCCTACTACAACTGACTTCTTGCTACAACTATTGTCCATCAAGCTACTAAGCTCTAGAGAGCAAGTTTGAAAGGGAAAACAAAAAAAAAAAAAAAACTAATAGGAAAACTACAATATTTTAGATCAAACTAATACTAAATATTCCCTTTTGCATCTAAGAAATAAAGGAAAAACACAAAAGAAAACATGTGACACAACCTTCAAACAAAATCCATTGTATTTTATTTTTTACACAAGCATAATATTCTTCTCTCACTTCATACCCATCAATTTTCCTAAAATCACACATAGAATGATAAGAAATGATAAGGAATGAGAGAATGGAAATGAGCCCAAAAAATAATGAAGTGATTCCTTTGTGGGTTTCTCTTATCTTCCTACATTTCCTCATTTTATTCTAATCTCTTTCACATTTCTTATGTAGTGGCCAATTGTTTGATTTTCTATAAATTAACTATTCTAGTGGCTTCATCCCATAGTAAATAAGAGATGATAAATATGAATCTACCATTAATAATTAAATAATTACTAAGAAAATTTCCAAACTAGTTAGATTAAAAGATTACTCACTAACAAATGTTCTTTTATTGAAATTATACTTTAAAATCAACTTATGATTATTCTACCATGAAGATAATTCACTAACAATATTACAATCAAATAACAATTCCATATATAAAGTAACCTTTGATTATTTTGCCTTGTGATAGTAATTACCATTGATTAACAATAACAATCATTAAATCTTAATCAAAATAGACACATCCACTCTTCATCTACAATTCAACTACACCAATAACTAAAAATTTACTATATGACACCATACAACTACTTACTAAAAGGAATGTTAAAAACTTAGAGTACACATACAAATGTCATGCAACAAACAAAAATTTCATAATATGGTGTTTTCATAATTACATATGCAATCAATATTGCATTCAAACTTAAACCAAAATAATCTAAATATAATATATCCCAACTATGATTATATTTGTAAAACAACATAAACAATAAATAGCTATCACAATTCCCTAAATACCCACCATGCTTCTTATCCACCTTATGCTCATTTAACATATTTGTCAAGATCAACAACCATTATGTACATATGTACTTATGTGAACAAAAAAATTTCATCAAAATTCAACTCCATATAGTATCATATTATTCATGGTCATATTCCAACCTAATTTTCCTTCATTGTCATTGGTAGTGTGTATATCATTGGTGGTGTGTCATATTCTCGAGAGATATCAACAGTCATTTGGCATACAACCAAAAAATTCTAACAAAATATACTAATCTTGTGCTTTCATTACTACAAAAATCCACTCAAATGTCCAAAGTTTACAACCAAGAATTTGATTTAGCAGTACATATCTCACCATCTATGACCAAAACAAAACATATGGTCATCTATGTCCTTGTCAATTTTGTTGATTTGTAAAGACTTCTTGTTAATGGCATATCATGAATGATCATGGATATGTCATAAATGACCAACTGTTTTGTACACCATGCCAACCATGTTGCTAATCATGATCAATTGGCACAATGACTATTTGAATGAAAAAAAGGATTTAAATTTAGTCATCAAACTAGGTTAATCTGGCTATATTTCAGAGTATCTAGGTCAGCTAACTACCTCATAAACAAAGTCAATGAATCAACTAATCTGTTGAGATTAGGATTTGAATTTGGGTGGATACTACCATATTTCATATGTTTCCACATCCCATCTACACACACATGAGTCCACACATGTGGGTATCAAATGATATGTACTTTGAGGGAATATCTGTTGCCTGTAAGTATAAAATCATTACAAAAAATGATATTTAGGTTCAATTGAAGCCTTGGAAATAATGCCATGGCCCATGCACCACTATCCATGCAATCTGCCCATCACAACACAACAGCCTTAGTCATTCAAACCCTTGCCTGGTCACCACCATCTACAAAATAAGAAAGATGACAAAAGAGAAAATACACAGTCGAGTGCTGGCAAATGGATCCTGAATTGAAATTTATCAGGTTGTGATAGAACCGTGTCCTCAAGCTCAATCTCTCAGCTCAAGCAGTCAGAAGAGCTGACCAGGACTAGAACAGATCCACAATCAACAGACTGTTGAGCAACTAACTATACAAATCCAAAGTAGTGACTACTTCCAATATGATCCCAGACAATGATCTTAACAAAAAAGACCAGCTGAAGAAGCTCTCCATGATATTGCTTTTCACAAGCTCCAAATAGCACTGAATTCATGTTCCTTAGAACTCCAGCTCAGTAAAGAACAGACTTCTAGACCATAGTAGTGACATACTCTCAATTCGATTCAAACATATGCGTATTATACGTTTTTTTGGGCTTTTTAAAAAATACTTGAAAATACTTGATCATCGTTGTCTTTGGGTTTGGGCACAACTTAAGCTCAGCTTGCTCAGCGTTTTGCTCATCGTATTCACGTATTTCACGTATTCACATTTTCAAATTTTAAAATACTTGAAAATACTTCTTTTTGAGCACCTTTGAAAAATACGCATATTTCGTATGTCACTACTATGTTCTAGACTGCAATGATGAAGCAGTGAGAAGGATGTGGAGAGGTACCAGATTATTGTCAGGAGATCCCCAATAGAAACCTTGCAGAGCAGCTGGGAGGACACCACAGGCAACTAGAGTATACATGAGAAGAGCATGCATGCCCATCCATTCTAAAAGCACTGTGGGTTGTCTCCACCCATGTACATCGACCTGCAGTTAAAGTGAAACATCATCAAATATGAAACTCCAATGTTCCTTGACACTATCTGGAACATAGCTCTTGGGAGTCATCAGACTGTTGTCCCTTTCTTTCATATTGCTCTTGTTCCTTCTAGCTTCTATTACAAGTTGTGCCTTGGTAAAGTTCCAAGATGGTAAACAGGAGCCCTTTAAAACTGTGAAATACTAGACCAAGTTCAAGTAGTCAAATCAAGCCATGCTTCTAAGAAACAAAAGAGTTTCACATGTTTCTGCATGACATTAAATGGACATCCAAAATAAAAGGGACTCTTGACATGTTCAGGGTGAAACAATGAGAGGAGGGGAGAAACCAGAAGATAGAAGCCTGTTAAAACAAGCCCAGCAGCACCTCCTGTGAAGCACAAATAGCTAAAGCTATAGAGTGGCTTGTTGAACTCCATTCCTGAAAATTAGAGCATGTTACAGACCTCAATAACATTCACATGAAATGCAGGATTTTCCTCAAAAAGCAACCATGTACTGCCAGCCAGCTGGCAGGCAGACAACACAACAATGGCAACTGCTTGCCTGAACACATATGCGGCCATTCTGTAACATAGTAGTCAACCCATGCACAACATCCTCACAGAAAAAAGCTACACCACTCTCCAACCCAAGCAAGCCAACATAAGGTACGATGTGCCTGGTGTCTTGAAACTTGCTCACAACTGGAGACCAATACAACTGTTCCATAGAGCATTGCCAGATTTAAGGGAACCTTGCAAACAGAACAGTGCAAAACTCTCAGAGAGAGCATTGGAAAATTGCATAGACTGTTCACCTTGCCAGCCCTACCCAGAGTTTAATTTGGTACTGATCAGTTGATAGTTGAGGGTAGAACATGAAAAAAGGCACACACCTAATATGTGTAGCATCAGTCCCACAGCTAATAGTCCAAGAGCAGGAAAGAACCAGTGCCAAATTCTGGAATAGTGCTCCTACACACACCGCAAACCACACATTACTCCATACAACTCAAGTGCCCCAGGGCTTGATTGACATTAAGTCTGGTTTCTACTGTACACCTCACAGAAAGAACCAAAAAAGTTTCTTATGAGGCCAACATGTGAGAAATCTCTTATTTTGCTCCACAGTACAGATTCAGTTGGAGATCAGAAAGGGAAGTCAAACCTTGTGGTGAACCAGAACATGGCCAAAATGCAAGCCTATAAAACAGCTACCAACTGAAGACAGTGAGCTGCATACACAGACAATGGAATGATAAGGGATGACCTTCAAGAGAAGACATTCTTGGGGAGGAATTAAGAAAGAAGGCATGCGCATCTATACTTCAACAATGTGAACACCAGAGAAATTCTAACGGAAGCAAGACCTCACCTTAAAAGACCTTCAGGATCAAACGGTGCTTTGCACCAGTTCGGAGCTCCTGGTGGAAGAGGCCCATAATCTGGTGATTTTGTGCTGCAATCCTGTCCCACAAACATCTGAGAATTAGAAGAAAGAAGAAGACATTGAAGACTATAAAAATGTCTTGTTGCACAGGGCCCTCTGGTGAGGGCAAGAAAAATCAGGCAGGAAAATCAATGGAAAAAAGTGAATTTGAGATGGCATGGAAAACACACAGGAGTGCGCTGATACACAGGCCGTGGGTGCAAATGGTTGATGCCAAGCAGGGTGCGATCCAGGTAGCCAACCACATTGCAGGCCGGTCCAACATCCCCTCTCACTCCACATTTGACCTTGACAAGTTCAATTGAACCATGACAGCATAAGATATGGGAATATGGTCCTCCTACTGAGAGGCCATTCTGATTTCTATATATAATAAAACACTGGTCTTCACCCCTAGAGTGGAATCTACACTTAAAGGAAAACAAGGCAAAGTGCAAAGTCGACTACTGCCACAGTTTTCTTACCCCTTTCTGTGCTATCAACAGAGTTCAGCACATGCAAATGCTCTACATGTGATGTAATACCTGCTATGATACTTTGTGTGATCAATACATCTTCTGCTCCAGAATGACAATGCAGTGGAACAGAGTACTCAGGAAAAACATTATGAACTACAAAATAAGGACCAAAGGTGATCCTGCTGATCTACCTTGACAAGCGCAGGTTTTTTTTAAGCAGATATTTTCCAACCACACTCACTGTGAGAGCACTGCTGGCCTGAATGAGAGTGGAGTTTGAGGCTGGTGATGGAGGCAGAAACTCCCAGTCTGGCACATACATGCCATACAGAAGTGCCAAATATGTCACAACTATTGTTGCTGTCACCACCCTGACAAGCAAGCCCCTCTACCATGAGCACCAGGGTTGATTGCATCTCTGCCTAGGAACACTACATCTCTTACTGAAGAAATGGAGGCAGTTCTCTCATTTCAATTGGTCCTCAACAAAATAGGTGGTCAAAGGAAGAAATTTTCCAGCAGTAGGTAGGCAGACAATACTAAACAGCAATTGAAAATCATGTGAAGTAGAGAACCAACCAATGAACATAGTAGACCTTGCAGATTCCCAGTGTTCCCTCAGGTATGTTGCGAAAGTGACCTCTTGGTGCCCATATTTCACAGAGTGCTACCAATAGGAAGCCAAATGCTATTCTCTGCCATGGCAACCAGCAACCAACTATGGGGACACATCAATTACACACCTAAAGAAATTGCAAAATGGCACTCCAAACTATGTCAACCAGTAAAGCAGAGTGCATCAGACTTTACTGCAGGTGTCGAGAAGAAAGTCAACAGCAAAAAGGAATACACCTCAAAACTCACCTGCAAAACCCCGCACCATCGTATATGCTGAATATCCACTCCATATGCTAAATTGTTCAAACCATGGAAGTAACCACCTGTGAAATTCAGATTTGCAGTTTTATTCCTGGCAGTAAAGTGGAATATACTGCTCCTACAAGATGCCTGATGAACTCAGTTACCGTGTCCAACACATCACAAGAACCTTGTGAGAATGTTCACAAATCATATTAACCGCAGTACAGGGACGTCCAGATGCTGGCATTGTACAAGCTTGAACTTGTAGCTGAAGACTACATCTCAACATCCTACAATACAGGGGGTGCACAAGGATACACAGAAATGCCACTTAAAATGAAATCATAAGATACAGCACAAATTTGACCTTTTAGATTCCAAGTTCTATCAGAATGAAGGGATGGTAAGGCAAACAAACCTTGTAGAATTATTCCCAATATGCAGAGTTTTACTGCACGGCCAACAGCCTTCTGTGTTGCTGCCTTCCTATCACGAATTCTCTGTATGCCATGTGAGGTTCTGTAATAAGCAGTGACAGTGGAGTCCTAGTGCAGATGATAAAACACAACACTAAAAAGCAGTCGAGACATAAATTCAGAAGCTTGTTGATATTCGCTGAAATTGCATGCCATTAAGTGACCTAACTCCATTTAGCTTGTTGGAGTGTGTTCTACAGCATTCTTGCACTGCAGGGTTCACAGACAGAATTTCTGTAAGATTTGAAGAAAGTTGAACATAGCAGGACATATAAACTTTTACCTCATATGTAAGAGCTAGGGCAACCCCAACAATAAAGAGAAAAAAAGGCATCACAAAGTCAGCCAGTGTCACACCATTCCATGGTGAATGGTTGATAGATGGCCACACACCACCTGCATTATCCACCAATATCATCCCCTGCAAACCAACCACAACAAACTTGGCTTCACATAGACAATTGGCACTTGGCCAAGCACAAATCATTTGCACTATCTTCAAACATCCAGCAATCAAACTCATGATTATTGTGGAACATGCAGGCTAGTTTAGCCCCCCAACAGGACCAACAAAAATGTAGGCAGTGTCCAATTTGACGAGCACTCCACACCCAGTCTTGTCCTGACAAGCAGATGCTACATCCAAATGCATTCCAAGGACAATCTCTCTGACATCTTCCTACCAATTGTGAAAAACCCTACACCCTGCTGAACTGCATTGTTCTGGAACAATTCAATCCTTAAGTAAATATAGAAATCAGTCAATTCTCAAAACACCTCCAAATTTTCACAAGCATTGCAAAAGCAATTGCACGGACGGTCATACGAACAGCCATTCTCCAAGATATCTACCCTTCCAATCTATGGTTGTGATCCAATACTACTACTGAGGAAACAAAAACTCGCCTGATACAAAAACTAAACCACTCTCACTCCCGAATTGTCTCACAAACTTACCGCAATGGAGAGTCCCCGGAAAACGTCGAGGGAAGCCACACGCGGAGGTTTCCCAACATTGCGAGAAGCAGCAGAAGCAGGAACGCCGAGGATCCCCATGCCCTCTTCCCTCGGCTCCCTGTAATCAGTCCTGCTTACCAGCGGACGCGTCAAATCCGCTACGGTTTCCGCATCACTGTCCGCCACCACCACCACCCTCCCATCTTCACTGCTACGTTGCTGCTCCTCCGCCTCCGCCATGCAGAATTCCCCAAGGGATATATAAACAAGCCGAAGAAGGGAGCGAGAAGAGAGAGATGGTGGGGAAACAAGGAAGCAAGCAAAACAAGCGAAGGAGCCGTGCGAAAGCTTGAAGCTCCAAACCCTAATTTCTGGTTACGCCAGGCATCAAGGTAACAATAAGCCAGGCATCGTGGTAAATAATATGCCTGCCGTGAAATTTACGAATTTCAGGAGATTTTTTCACATTCTCAATAGCCTAGAGCTATTGAGAATGTTTGTTTAAAATTTTTAAAATTTTTAAAATTTAATTTTTTGAAAATTATTATTATTATTATTATTATTATTAGCCTTTTCGCCAAAGTGAAATTAAATATCAAAAAATTCAAAATGAATTGATTTTGGAGACAGTTTCAATCCTAAGAAGTGAGGGAAAAACAATAGTTAAAAATCATTGAGTTTTTTACAGTTGGTTTTCTATGTGTAGCCATAAATATAAAAGGATGATTAAAGATTTGCACTCCGCATGTGGTTTATAGCCAGATTTGGCTAAATCTTCCCATGGATGATCACCATTTTTAAAAAAAAAATTTACATCTAACATCTTTCTTCCTGTGGATGATGGCCACAAATAATTAATGAACACAAACTTGCAATGCATAAAGATGATGTTCAACAACAATTAAAGAGCCCTCACACAATATTGTCCTAGGATTTTACAAATTTAAAAAAAAATCAAATCAAAAACCCACCTTGGTCTTTTCTTGAGGCTTGAGCACATTGGGTTCTCATCAAAATTACAAATTTTGATTCCTCCTAGAAAACAATTCATGTTAACACCATCTCACTCATTTTCAACACTTTCATTTTTCAAATATGTTCTTCATGTTAAGTAGTCTAAAAGATGATTGACAAGCTTGGAAAAGAGCTTCATATAGAAGGACAGCTTCCAAGCGTGAAGGTAGAGCATGTAGAACACAAAATGGTCAAAACTAAAACTAGAGTGTGTGAAGATAGAGCATGTAGAACACAAAAGGGTCAAATCTAAAAGTAGAATATGTGGGAGGTTAGTCTTTAAAAGTGAAAGCAAAACATGTGAAAGAAAAAAATTCAAATTGGAAAGTAGATGCACACTTACAAAATCTAGATGACATTATTGAAATAGGGATTGAATTCATAGATAAGCTTTACAATGGAAAGTTCAAGCAATTTTTGAACTTTCGTTGGATCCAACAATTAGTTGTCCCACACTCTAAAATAGAAAGGCCAAAAAATGGTAGATTTCAAATTGCGCACATCAACCACACATTTATATTCACTCCAACAACTTGCATAACAACATTAGATGTCAATTTAAAATGGGAGAACTTTGAAGACTTCCATGTTCTCCTATTTTTAAATGGCAATATGCATTAGCATGCATAGTAAAACTATCTTGAGCTAACAAACTTTCTATTTTCTTTGTCCAATTTTAGGAAAAATAGAAGGATACTTTTAATGGGTACGAAACATACACCCCCTAGTTGTTAAAGGTTGGGGGCTAGGAAGGGTTGGGCCATCATGAACTTGAATGTGCTTTGCAAGTGAAAAAGTGGACTAATCAACATTCAACAAGGAAAACCTTGCACAACTATTTTTAAAGACAAAACACCCATGACACTAAAGGTTAATAAATCCCCACCAGAAAAATAAAATAAAATAAATGGACAAATCAAACATTGGAGGAGGTCATGGATGTAATTGAAAGGGGACATATTCAATGAAAAAGGCTATTAAACAATGAAATATACTTCTTATTTTTCATCAAATCATATAGATGGGAAAACAAGATCCAAGAAAATGGAGCCATCTAGAGTATTAACAAATGAAGAAGATGCAACAATAGTTGGATGGCTTGTAGGTATATAAAAATGCAAACTATCAATTAATAACATAGTATAATTTTGAAGATGAAGGTTGTAGAATTGACATAAACTAAACCAACACCTTCTGAAATGGAATACTAGGTAATAGTTAATGGTATCGGTTCAAAAGACATCTCAAAATCAATATTTGACAAGCAAAAGGATTAGACATTATTAGATCATAGGGCCTAATTGTGAATTCCTATGCCTCCTTCTGTAACAACTTGCAAGCATTATACAACAAACATGATTACCTAGCATACCATATATGACATTTTGATATTCAACAAGGATTCAAGCAAGCAGGCAAGCAATCTAGAACAAGAGTTTGGTCAAAAAGAGGATCCAACCAAGTGTACAACACCACCCCTAAGTCTCGAGAATGGTTGACAATAAATTATGCAGTAAATGCAACTAGGACAATTCTACTAGGGTTTTACATCCTTAGGGGAGAATGGTTATGTGATTACTACATAAAACTCTACAAATCAAGAATTTATATCATAATGCAAAAAAAACATGGATGACAATTTTTTTACAAAAAAATCATTCTTCAATAGGTCTATTATAGGTTAATGGATTACACAAACTAATAGACATTTGTTAATTACATATGGACATGGATTGCATGTTACATTAGAAATAATAAAACAAGCACATGAATTTGGTTTAAACATGATAATTCTACCTTTTCACATGTCACATGCACTCCAAACACTAGATGCCTTTTAATTCAAACCTTTCAAAACAACATTAAAAAAGGAAAGGAATGCAACTATGGCTAGGACAAAATAAAATGAACCAAAAATAATTACACTTTGCCAAATGGGTGGACAAAACATTAAACCAAACAAAACATCAAAACATGGTTTAAAGCTACATGGATATGGCCTTTAAGCTCGGCCTTAAGGTCATGGACAACAAAACACAACCTTCAAACCTTCACATGGTAGTAACAAATGTAAATAGTGAAGAGTTGGTGAGTAAAAATGATTATACTTCAAATGAACGTGTTAATGACAACTAATAGCTAATGGGGGGACTAATCTACATCAATTACATAGTTTTTTAACATGTAAGATTAGTTATTGGTTTAGATGTTAATTACAATCCTACATTTGAATTAAATCTACAACAACATTACAACATGGATATGTTTAATAGCCCTATTATTATCATAATTTAAGAAGGGAAATTTGTCATCAACCTAAATGATCTTACTATTAACCTAGAATAGGAAATCCACACTTCAAAGGATCTAACCCAAGAGGTGATGCACTTTCACAACTTGTTAGTGCCTCATTTACTTGCAAGATAAATCAAAGGAAAAGAACCTTTATTAGACTATTCATAATCACATGTTATGACTTATTTAAAATACTTGGAAATCCTTCCAAAAAAAACAATGGATGAAACAACAATAGATGAAACCAAAAATATAAGTTAAAAATGAAGGAAAATAAGAAGGCTAAAATAATAACTAAAAGTTTATTTATGGCAAAATGCACAACTTGAAAAAAAGTTAAAAGACACCGCATGGCATAATTTCTGTCAAACTAGTCTACAATGAATGTAAGAGGGTTCTTGGAGCAAGGATTGAACCAAAAAAAAAAGCCTTATGAACAAAAGTTCACTAACACTAGGAAAAGGAAGATGATTAGAATAATAAGGAATGAATTAAGAAGAAAAGCTTTTTGAACACGAACACCACTAATAGGAAAATGAAGATGATTAAATCAACAAGGATCAAACCAAAAAGAAATTTTTCATGAATAGGAAGTCACCAACACCAAGAAGAAAAATAAATTCAAATTAACAACTAGGTTTGACCAAGAACCAAGGAAAAAAACTTCATGAATAGGAGAACCAACACCAACAACTAGAGGAAAAGGTTCATGAGATTTTTCATTTTTGACCAAAAACCCCCCCAACTTTGCATGCCCATATCTTGTTCATTTCACCATGGATTTCAACAATTCAACTTGAGTTGGATGCACTAATAGGTAGGCTACAAGTTCTTTTTGGACATCATTGTGATTCTTTCATTCCCTTAAAATTCAAATAACGTTGAATTGTTATTTATTTGGACACCAACTAGCTTACCTTACATATTGAATTGATACTTCACTCAAGATAACTAAGAAAAAAAATTAGATTACCAAATCCGACAATCCCATTGGCCTAAAAAATATATATTTAGCCTTACACACAACCTTATTACATTTTTTTTTTAAATGATTTGTTTCTATCATTTCTATTAGTCTTTCAAAATTCTCACAAACCTACCAAATCCTATTACACGTTTAACTATTAGTTCACTAAAGATAGTTAAGAAAAAAATTTAGATCACCAATTTAACAATTTGATTAGCCATAACATTTTTCTTTGGACTTGCACAAAACATATTTAACACCCTTTATACTAATGTTATAACCTTTGTACATAGAGGAAGGTTTAAAATTTTTGCTAGTGAGGAAATGAAATGGTTTCATGTTTTATAATGGGCAAGGGGTTACTACTAATTGGTTATTACCTTGTCAACATAGGCCCCTTATTTCAAGAATGAACCCACCCTATAACAATATACCTATAACATAAGTGCGGAATAATGATTGGTTGGGTCATTCCCAAAATAATAGGCTCCCAAGGCTAGAGCCTAAGGGCTTCATGTTATTTCGAGAATGCCCCAACCTAAAGGTGTTGCATGATGTAAAGTTTGTTTGATGAAAACCCATGAAACATTCAATGAATACCCAACACAAAAGCACATCAACATTGATGAAAAAACATAATCACCAATGAAGAACCAAAACTCCCTCCCACTTATCGAGAAGGATATTACATTTTATAAAACCCATTCACTATAGTGTTAAAAAATGGCAAAAAGATTACACTTACAAACATTCTTTTTGTAACACATCATTTGACATTCACCAATGTTGGAACATCATACACGTCCATAGGAAGAAAACATGGTTAACAATAAAATTTATCATTTCATGTTTTGTTTGCCATTATTCCAATAAACTACACATTTGGTCTACCCCATCCATCAATACCTTGCTTACTTTACTATGTTTGTAACCAACCCCATGACATCATTTCAATCAATGTGCACATGGTAACAAATTCAAATGAACACCATTTGGAATTGTCTTTCCTCCATTAGTGTCTATTGAATGAACAATGGGTACTTATTTGTTGGTTCTATTAATTAGTTTTCATGTGCACCCCAAAGTTCAATTTTTTTTTTTGCAATGAATCACTTTGATTAGCTCATCACAAAATAAAATTTGAAAGTTTAAACACTTTCCCAAATAGAGTTTTTCACTCCCAAATTGAAATTATAGCATTTCTTCCCTTTGGCCCAACTATTTTGTTTATTAGAATTCAACTTGGGCAAAGGTTATGGGATTAAGTTTGGTGTTATCAAGAATATGTTGGCCAATGTATTGGAAACTTGGAAACATGGTGGGCAAAACCCTCCCCCCATGAAAAAAACATTGAGCATATTGGCTACTTGTTGCCTCATGTCATTGGTTGCTTGGAATTTATGTTGTGTCTATCATCTATTTTTTCCTACACTAAAAAAGGTATTAGTGTAGGCAAAAATGGTTGAAATTTAAAAAGGTGGTTTACATAGCCCTTAGGTAGTTTAATTACATAGTCTTTAAGTTGTTACATAACCCTTAGGGTAATGTACATTGACCCTTAAGTAGCCTACATGATAGCCCTTAAGGTAGCCTATTGTAGTTTCTAGGTAGTTTACAAATAGGCCATTTAAACAACCTACATAATCATTAGATAGGCATCTATAGCCCTTAGGTAGCCTCCATAACCTTCAATGTAACTTATAGTAGCTCCTAATGTAGTCTACATAGTCATTAAGTAGGCCTATATAGCCCTTAGGTAGCTTACATAGCCTTTAGTGTAGCTTCTAATATCCCCTATTATAGCCTACAATATAATAACCCTTATGTAGTCTACATAGCCTTTAAGTAGGACTACATGATAACCTCTAAGGTAGCATACAAAGTTCTTATGGTAGGCTATAATAGGCCCTAGGTAAGCTTACATAGCCCTTAAGTAAGCCTATGTTGTCCCTATGGACCTATAGGTAACCCCTTTAAGTAGCAAGCCTAAATAGCCCATAAGTAGGCCTAGGTAGTTTTTTACAAGTCCTTTTATAGTAGCCCCTAGGTAAGTTCATGTTGGTGCTAAGTAGGCCCCTAGATAAACCTAGGTAAGTTATAAGTAAGCCTTAGGTTAATGTAGCTTAACTAGGCTTATCTCAACTAAAATAGGTTAACTAAGGTAAGTTAAATAGTTGATTTACATAGTATAAAAAATGTTTAATTAAATGTGGTCACAAATTGTTTCACATAAAAAGTTTTGGTGCAATAGTAAAATAGACAACTCACTTCTCTATGTCAAAAGTTTTTTACAAATAGCCATGATTTTCTTTTAATGTATTGAAAGTAGATTTTTCTTTTTACAATAATTAACATGATTATAATCTTTCATGCTATATTTAAAATGTTGAAAAACCCCAACTTGAAAGCAGATGTAAGTAGAATTTTTTTAAATGCATCTACTTGCACGATGTCCAATCTTATGAAATGGGTTACATGTAGATGAAATATTGATTTTTTTCAAATTTCAAATTAGTGGAGCCCTAAAAAATACTTATGTATTATCAAATTATGCATGTTATAATCAAAATATATCAAATTTTTAATATGAAGTGGGTTTGAACGCCATATTGACCCAATCAATTTCAAACATACTTTCAACTTAATTTCCTAATGCCAAAGTTGTTCAAATTTTGTATCCAACTTCCCATAAACCAAATGCAATGACATGTTTTTCATTATTTTATTTCAAAATATTATGAATTTACTTTCTTGTGTCCATATCTGAATTTGTTTCATTTTTAAATTGGATTTTGGGTGGACTACTTTTTTTTTAATTTACTTTACCTTGTTGACATTTGATATGGAGTTTGTCTCTCAAAATGGAGGCGAGGGACTAAAATCTTGACTCTTGCAACCTAGTTTAAGTTAACTAAGGCCCATTCTTTTAACATGGGTGGCCTAACTACCCATGCTAAAAATAGCTAATAGGTTAGGTCTCTTAGCCTAAGTGGCCTAATCTAGGCTCCTAGTTAATCTAGGAACTTGGAGGCTAGCATAATGAATTAATTATTAGTGAGTTCAACTATTTTTAATGAATTCATGATGTCCATAACAATTGGTCATTGGCACCACTTTCACTATGGTAAAATGATCCAAGTTCACTCAAAATCTAATGAAACATAAAACTTGGCCACATATTGTATTAATGATTTGAGTTGCTTCAACCTTCAAATCATAATTTCAAAACTAAAAAATATGAATTCATAATGGTTGTATTCCATCCAAATTGTTTAAGAGCCTTCAAAGTACGTATGGTTAGATATTCATGATGTTTGGTTCAAGTTCACATGTAATATTATGTTGACAACATTAATACTTGTGTTTTGTTTAACATATTTGATGGGAAAAAGAGTTGAAAGCCCTATAATATTCAACCTTTATGTAGATTAAAATTGACATTGTTATATATGCAAATTGTATATCAAAGATCCATTGATAATATTGTTCGGCTGGTCATTGTTTTCATTTCTTGCATAATACACAAATTTGTTAATTTTGGAAACCCATGTGGAAAAAAATCATGGTACTTATGAAATATTTTAAAAGTTTAAGTTTACAACTACTATCATGAACACAAACACTAATGTGGTTGCAAGGTACAATGGGTCATTTCTGGTGTCACAATTTTAAATAGATATCATTTAAATATTGATTAGATGAAAAAAAAATTCTTAAATATGTTAATTAGCAATCAATTCCACATTAATAACTTCATTTTGAATATTTTTATTTACTTATTTCTATGTACACTCATTATTGGATTTTAAAAGTTTGATAACATGGACTAGTCACCTAATTGGAATGCTATACATATATGTGAAATGAAATTTTGATATTGATTTCCATTCCATATGGTTTATGGTGTTTAAATATGTGTTGCAATATGAATATCAAAAGATATGGAAGCTTCCCCTTAAGAATCTTAACCAAAGTTTAATATTTAAAACCTCTAAATGGTCAAAATTTGGCCATATTTTCATGTGTCCTTTAAAATGATTTTTTTAGAAACTTCAAAGTTTGTATTTTTCCATTCACAAATTTTTTTGATTTTTTTTACATAGGTTATATTGTTAATGTGAACTTAATCAAATTTATTTTAAGTAGGTTCCAAAATGCACCCATCATAAAAGAGGACATCAATGTCTTCATATGTGGGTTTTGATCAAAATGGTTTAGGATAATACTTAGGTGGGCAAATTGTTAGTTGTGAAACATGACAATAATGAACTCTTTAAAATTAACAACTCTTTTGTACATTTAAAAAAAAGAAGTATAGGACTTGTATAAAGTGATTCCCATGTGGAAAATGAATCAGCATACCATGAAATATGCAAGAAAATACAATTATATTTCCATGCATAACATGGAAATGTTAATTTTATCCATAACATGAAAATTTTGAAAACTTGAAACAAAAAAAACAACATTAAATCATGTGGTCATATTTCAAACTAATGTTGAAAAAAAAAAAAGTACCATTTTCATACCTAATACAAATAAGTTGCGGTGTGACTCACCATTCAAAAAAATAAAATTGAACACCTTCAACCTAAATAAACATTATGGATTGAAAGCAAATGTGATGGATGAAATTAGACATTCATGATGCACTTTGTCAATGAATGATGAGATCAATTAAATATAATACCACAATTTTACAATTGATTATAAAAAACTTGGTGTACATATAATGAGTTATGTTGGGTAGGTTACAAGATGTCATTTGTGATAACTACATAATACATGCACAAATGAACTAATGTCATGACCTCAACTTGGGTGTGTGACCAATTCATGAGGTGGACAACAAAAGGATAGGACATGAAGAAAAGAAACATGAAACTTCCTTTGAGACTGGGCCATGGAAATGGTTGAGGTGTGGAGAAATGGCACAAGAATGTAGACACCCTTTCACATGAAATGGAAGTTTGTGGAGAAAAATGGAAGGTCTCCCAAAACTCCTCACTAATGCAATTATTTGAATTAAAAAAATTAGCTTCTAGTTCTATTTTAAAAAAAATTGAAAATCAATGAACATCCAATTTTGATATTTTGAAAATTTTAGGGTCAAAGAACCTTTTAATTTTGAATTTTGATTCCACCATTTTTGTTAATGACTTTACAACAAGATGAATTTTTACCCTGAATTTTTTCTTTTGGACTTGTTGAATTGGTTTTTACATTGCGGTGCAAACAAGATAAAACTAGCCAATGACATTACTTTAAAAAAAGACTACATGTCTTTTGCCCAAAAATAATTTTTTCATACAAATGAGTTTTTAAAAAATTGTTTTGCAAATTGTTACAATAAATGATCATAATTGTCTAAGTACATGACATGTTTTTAGAAAATAATATTGGAATAAATCTGAATTTTAAAAATTGTGTTCATTCCTTGTAGATTTAATGTTTCATCTTTTAAAATGATAACAAAAATTTGATTTTTAAAATTTATATGTTTTCTTGTATAATAAGTTACAACGTTTTTTGAATATGTCATGTACATTATACCCCATTTATATGTGGTAAAAGACTTTTGAAGTTTTAAAATTATGGATCAATTTTGGAAAGTTTTTTGAATTTTTGAGGTTTTAGATTTCCACATATTTGAAGGTATGAATTTTTTTTGGATGTGACTAATAGGTCTTTTATCTTTTTAAATTTTTTCCATTAATTTTGTTATATGAGTCCTTTTGATGATCCTTTGCGAAATTGATTCCTTTTGATGTAATAGGTGTTCATTTTCAAAGGTTTTTATTCGAAACTTAAACTTAAAAATTTATCACATGGATTTTTGGTTTGAATTCCTTAACATTCATATGAATGGAAAAAAAAAACTTTTCATGATTGTCATGGTTTTAAATGGTAAAACATAAATAGTTCTCCAATTTTTACTATTTTTTTTCGTCATTCGACATCATTTTTGGCTCGTTTTACTTTGACTACACCCATTGTTTCCAAGTTGCATTATGCTTGTTTAGGAAAATTCTTATTTGAAAAAACATGGTTGAAAACAATGGACTATATTTCATTTTAAAAATTGTAGTTTATTTTTTTATATACTTATATATTATTTCCCCCTCCATATGGATAGACCATGCTAATAAATGAAAGTAACATTATTCTATTGTTTGCTTACATTCCCTCCATCTATTGGTTATGGGTTTTATATTTGGATCTTCAAACATTCTTATATTCCACAAGATCCATCATATATAAAACTTACAAAGGACAATGGGTGCTCATGCATGTTGAACCTTGACTTGTATAACAAAGTTTTCAAAACACTAAGACTAACAAAACTTTTGTATAGTGTAATGAACTGCATTAGAAACCTTGGGCCAAAATGTACTTACCACAAACCAAGTATGGTGTTTTTAAAAGAAAAGAAAAAACCTTATTTTTTTAAGGCAATAAAAAAATAATGGAGTATGAAATCTTTTTGATCGAATAAAAAATCATTTAAAAGAATAATTTGAATACAACCTCAACAGAACATGTTGACTATCTACTCATCATCATCACATGCCCATTCTGCGAATTTTTTTCTATACTTAAGATTTTTAAAAAATCTTTCAATCATAAACTACTACATGCAAATACTAGATTTCTAGCCCTTTCATAATTTAACATTTTTCAATTCTTGCTGTGAATGAATTCAATGGTTCTTTAATTTCTTTCACATGTAGATGTTATTGTCATTTGACTTGAAAATTTAATTGCAAAGGCTTGCAAATATAGAGTATCTAATCCATATGAATTCCATAGAATATGGCCAAACATTTCCTTGGCAACCAAAACCATCATTGGGTTAGTCCCTACATGTTCCTATAATGAACAAGTTGCTTATCAATTTTCACTAATCACATATATCAAGAAAAAAATAGTTTCTAATTTTTTGAAATCCCATCATGAATTCTTTGACTTTTTCATGTCCTTTCTCATTCCATTCTAGAACCAAAATTGTTCATACACAATGCATTGGACTATGGATGAAATGCCATCGATCATTTTTAATATATTAACAATTTTTTTTCATTTTTTAATGATAACCTTTCCATTGCATTGATTTTTTCAATTAATTAATGTTTAAAAAATTTCAAAATTGATTGATTGCAAGTGCACATTCAACATCATTTTTTTCCTTTGGACCAACCCACTTTTCCAGTTTGCACTTCCTATGATTTGTTATATTGGTGTTTAAACTTTTTGTCGCCTTTTCAATGTAATGAAATTTGTTCCAAATCATGTATCCCCTAGTCTTAATAATTCCAACTTGTCTTCCTTACTTGAAAATTCTCTAAACAATGCTTGACTTTTACGTGATTGGTTATATATTTGCCTTCTTTGAAATTTTTGTTAATCTATTTTATTTTTCTTATGTTTTCAAGGACAAGATGAATCCATGAATTGTGTAGTCATTATAAATGATATGAAAATACTTATCCTTTATAATTTGTCCAACACTTTTGTACAATGTTGCATTAATAATCACCACAACATTTTCACTACCCACTTTTTCAATTGCTTGACAAATAATGTTAGCAATGTATGTGGCCATCTTAATTATCCTTCCCCATTATATCAAATGCCTAAAAACAAATCACCTTTTGAGAACACACAAGATATTTTGTAGTGGTCTCTTATTGACATTTGTCCAACCATCACATGTTATTGTACATCCTCTTTCCCTTCAACTTTCCTTCACAACACCCAAATCCTTAATCAAATCAATTTAAACAAAGTTGTTCACAAATTTTCATAACTTGGACAAACATATACAAGGCCATAATGTCCAATAACAATTAGTATTTCTTGTAAATGATTTGATTTGATGACATTGAAAGGAATATCATGTAGCCAAATGTTTTTTTTGCAATTTCATAAATTATTTATTTCTTCATGCTTTTGAAATTTCCACATTGCTTTCAATTTTGGTTTTGTTAAATCAATGATAATTTTACTAACTAAAGGGCCCTCCCATTTTCTTTTGCCCAATTTTTTTCTTAGAAGATTTAGCAACTTGTTCTTTCAATGGTTGAAGAATTTCCTATGGAATTGTTGAACACAATTTAACATTGTTGGACATTTAATTTTATTTCTTTTATTCTTGTTATTGATGTTGTTTTAAATGTTTTTGCACAATACATGTATCATAATTCCTAAAAGTTTCCATGTTTAACAAATGTCCAATCTAAAGCTTTAGGAGGCCATGGGTTTCATTTGCTTATTAACAATTAAAGAAGAATTATTAAGAGACATCATGAATCTTAATATATGTTGTCAATTTATTATAAAAACACATACAATGCAAACATGGAAATGTACAAAATACCAAACTATTTTCAAATGATAATAAGAAGTTGAATGAAAGTTTTTCAAATGATGAAACAAAATGAAAAAAAATGTCAAAAAATGACCCAAAAAATTGCTACAATTCAACAATGTGTTGCAACTTGCAACTTGGTATGTTACAACAATCCTAGTAGAGTCATGGATGAAACAAGTTTGGTACAAGAAGGCAAGCCAAATGTCAATTTGTGAGCCATTGGAAGGAATATTTTGGCCCATGGGTTTATTTCAATTTTTGTGCCAAAAAAAAAGAGAAGCAAGAAAAAGAATGATAAACCTCTCATGGGAACCACATCAAGTTACAAAACAAAAAGAATTTGACTACAAACAAAGATCCTTACTGAATAATTTTTGGGAATAAAAAGAAAACAATCAAAAAGGAAAAGACAAAAACAACTTTTTACCGTTTAGTAAAAAGTTGAATGCTTTAAAAAAACAATGACAAAACAATTTCAAAAAACAAATCAATAAGACAAAACAAAAAAACAAGATGATGACAAAATGCAAAAGTGAAAAAAAAACTTGAATTAGATTTTATAGTCAAATTGGGTGGAGACCTTTCATGGTTCACACAACACTTGAAGTCAAATTGGGCGAAGACCTCTCTTGTTTCACACAACACTTGAAGTCAAATTGGATGGGGAATGGACCCCTTTTGTTTCACACAATGGTGGAAGTCAAACCTCATGCTTATTCCTTGCGACACAAAAACCAAGTAAATATAAAAATCAAAGCTTCAAATGAGTAATGAATATTTGTGCATGAAACACTATTGGAATAACAAACAACTATAAAATGTCAACTACAATTATATTCATGATTAAAAGAATGAAGATGACACCTTTTTTAGAAAGAAAACGAGAGGATGATACCTTTGTTTATAAACCTAAGAATGTTAACATATAGTGTTTGAAAATTGACACATCGTAAGTTCAAGGTTAGTACATACTAACTAGTGTTTAATACCTCTTAAGTGACAACTTGATTAGGGGTTTTTAAAGGTTTGAGATTTTTATTTTATATTTTGATTTTTTTGGGTATGTCAGTTTACAATATGTATACTCAAAATGTTTTAGAATGTTTTTTTGGTAGCATTGTTGGGACATCATCCAAGGTTATAGATTACCGCTTGTCCAAATTAATTTCCTTTTAATTACTAGATTCTTCATGTTTTCATTGGGCTCAAAAGTTCAAAATAACATGACTAAGTTTGAAAAGAGGTGAAGAGAGACAAAGCAAAATGAATTGAAGGAGATGAATCATTGTGAGCAAACAACATTCGTCATTGCACTAACATGCAAATTAAAGCAAGGTCTATAAATATTTGTTCACCTTTGTTCACCTTTTTTACTAGTGCATGTGCATGGGTGTAACATGCACATGCCCATGTGTCATTTCTATTCATTGGATCTAAAAGCTTGAAGGAAGGAGTGTGAAACATATATGTTAAGGCCCAATTAATAATGTCAACAATATTTAAATTATAGCTACATCCAAATTTTAAGCATGGTGGGTGCCATTTGATTTCTCATATTATTTATAGTATACTTCACTTGAATCTTTTAAATAACCAATATCACATTTTTTGAAACTTGTTTATCTTAAAAAAAGAATTGTGGATTGAAATTTGAGGTGATGGTTAGTTTTTTTTTCCTTCCATGGTTGCAACATTTTCATCACTATGGATCGCACCAGTTAGGAAAGTTATTGCTAAAGAGAAAATTACTCAATTTGTGATTGTTTTTTATTATTTACTATAGGTAGGAGTGGCTAAAAAGCCCCTACCTCCATTGATTTAGGAGGTAATTGCTACCTTCATTATTTGAAAAGTAATTGGCATTGGTTTCAAATGTTTGGCAAGTGAGTTGCATGAAGATTGTCATTTAAATAGGATTGAAAGTTGACTTAATTGACATGGTTATTGAATGCAGTTACAACTTTCATAGGAAGTAAGGAATGGTTGTTTGAAACTACTTAACGATTGGAATTTGGATGCGAGGAGAGAACTTAATGTGTGGATTTCGGGTTTGAGATCCCTTCAAGTGGCAAACTTGAGACTTTGTGTGTGTGTAAATAAGAGGGTAAAGTGTGCGATTAGGAAATGGAGTGTGGAGCACCACGTACTTCCAAAGGGCTATATGTAATATTGTCGAACTTTCTAGGCTTATTGCATGCTTGCTTTGAGGGGTTGTACCAATGTAGTTCAAGATGATTGTTTCATAATTATTACAATTGCAATATTGCATTCAACGTAGGTGCATACATTGGGTTCCTTCTTTGAAAATATTAGAAAAGCTGAAGCTGAAGGTTCTTTGATTCTAGAAATTTTCAGAAAACCAAAACTTGAAGGATTTGTAATTCTGAATTTTAAAAAAAAATCGGGAACAACATTGTAGTCATTGTTGAGCAATTATATGATTTATGATATATCTATTTTACCAATAGGGTAACAATATAGAAATCTTCAAGAACTTTCAGCACCAAAGTCCTGATATTAGACAAACTGGCAACTTCATGTATTTTTATGATATGAGTATATAACCAAATTTATAATTTAGTTATGAAAATAAGTAGTGACTCAGGAGACCAATACCAGCGAAGTATTGAACATGAATATTGATATTACCTCCATGAAAAAATACGTGATACCTTGAAAATGAGCTAAATTCCAACTTAATGGAACCACATCAATACTGAAAGACAAATTTACAAATTTCTTGCATGAGAAACAATGCATTGTAACAAAGACAAAAAGCAGTCATCATGCGGAACCAAGTAGGCTTTCTTCAAGGAGTGGACTGGAAGTGCATTTCAGCTGCCATTTAATGGTTTAATATTTACTCCAAATGAATCTTTGCTCAGATTGCCATTGCCTAGCTGAGCGGGAACATTGTGAATTGGTTGTGGTATTTAGTAGCTATCTCTCTCCTTTTGTTGATGAAGAAGTCAAAATCCGTGGGTGATCCAGTTTTGTCCACTTTATTCAAGCAGCAAGTTTGAAGAAAGTTTCACATCAACATTCTGTGCTAAATGTTAAGTGGGTCCACCATCAGGGCAGTTTTCAGGAGCAGCCAAATCGTTGCAGGAGAGATGGGTTGGAGCTGCATTTGGCTGTCGGAGTTCTAGAATGGGAACTGAAAGCCTCTGCTTCCTCCACTTGTTTGAGAGTTACTTGAAGAAGGGCTGCCGTAGACCCACAGCAGGGAGATAATAACAGCCAGCAGGCCCGACCACACATACACAATAGTCGGTACACGGCCACCTCTGCCCATGAGACCCTTTGCAAATGGGTAGAGATGAAACAGAACCCATAGACTGAAGAACATGCCACCAAGCAGCTTGCTCCACTGTGGAATTGTGCTATAGATGGTACGAGAACAACCAACAGCTATGGCGATGATGTTTGTCAGGATGATTGTAATTGGAGGAATGAAGAGCGAACTCCATTTTACAACATACAGGTCTGCGTATATGTCGCTTTCATCCTCAGCTCCTGACTTTGAGGTTAAGGTAAATGAGATATTGATACCAGCAATGACTTTCAGTAATCCTTGGAACACAGCTGCAAGATGTGCACTTGTGCCACCAATGACCCAAAACTGCTCATTTCTCCACCACTCTTCTAGTGTAATGCGGGACCACTTCACTTCCAGAATGGCAAGCATAAACAGTGTGACAGTAATTGTAAGGAGGTAGATGAGGAAAGAGAGGTTGAGTGACTGGACAATGAACTGGCCTGTGAAGAGGGAGAGTGCGGGCAAGAAGCAGTAGACGATGAGGAACACGGAAGTGAAGGGGTAGATGCCCACATTCAGGTATGCCACACGCTGCAAGAACTTCATGCGTGTGCTGGCCAGCAGAGCATTGTTGCGTGAGAAGAATATCTCAACTGAGCCAGTTGCCCACCGCAGCACCTGCGATTTGACCACCACTTCAGTGAAAAAACACCCACACAGAGTCTCATTCACTCTATGCTGGCCTGGTGGCAAACAACATATAATCTGCAGTTATTGTCAAGGAATCACTGGATGCATGAATGCAGGTAGTGGAAGAGAGAAATGACCTGATGCAAGCGGTCAGTGAGATTGATGGGAGCTGTCCCACGGAAGGCATCACGTTTTGTTACACAGTAAACAGATCTCCAACCACGGTTGTGCATTCTGAAACCTGTGACAACATCCTCTGTGACAGAACCATAAATCCAACCCACCCTCCGCCCCCATTCTGTCTTATCTTCATAGAAGCAAGAAATGACACTGATGGCCTCTGCGACTGTGCTAGCATCCAGAGGCTCCCGGGGGATAGTGAGTGCACCCGCTGGTCGCCCATTGTGCACACCTTTGTCATCAAGGGGTCGGCCCTGGAAGTCTGCCACAGCAATGGACGATGCAAAACTGACAGATGCTCCATATCGCTTAGGCATCATAGCAGCCTCAAGATCATCATCCTCATCACTAGTTCCACCTGCACCTGTCATAGCTCTGACCTCTGAACCCCGTTGCTCTGGCTGTGAATGCTTTTTCTCTTTCTTCATTGCCAAGCAGCAGCAACAGAAGAAGCGCCAGCATGGGCCATACTCTGTTATCCGTGGTGGATCAAACCCATATAGTGCAATTCTCCGGAACACACAACCAGTACCAACATATACAGGCCCTTGCAATCCATCCAATGCTCGCATATTCACATCAAAGAAAACAGTGTTGTGATTTGCATATCGATCATTCGGGTCCACACCCTCAAACCGTTGAGGGAACTGAACATAGCAAATGCGGTCACCCCCTCTGTCCATGAAAAAACACATTGCCTCTCGTATGGCATTTGAGTTGAAGATGTAGTGATCACAATCAAGATTCAGGATGAATGGGCCATTGGACATGATTGCGCTGCTCCGGACCAATGCATTCATGGCTCCTGCTTTCTTATTGTGGTCATAACCTGGTCTTTTCTCTCGTGAGACATAGACTAACATTGGCAAGCGGATATCAATGTCTGATGTATCAATCATATTCTCCTCATCATTGCTTCCCATCAAAGGTTCACTGGTAGGAGGAGCCAACATCACCTAAAGTCACAGCCCAGCCATCAGTCTTTCTTCCCTCAGTGTAACTAGCAAGAAATTAGGGTTTTGGAAAATGCCTCTTTTTCCTGCCTATAGTTCCTGTTCCAAGTAGATCATGACATCTAGATTTGATCACAAGTCAGAATATAAAAAAAAGCTTCAAATGCAACCGCTGATGAAATTGATTCCAGCATGATAAAACCTAAATCTCAATTACTACAAGCATTGGCTGTGGAGAAGATTGGAGTGTAGGTCTTTTTACCTGGATGATGCTTGCATGATCTCCACGTCCATGCTCCTTGCCTGACTGTGTCCAAGTGCCAGGCCAGTGGGTTCCATCTGCCATCCATGTTGCTTTGGGCACACTAAAAGGTTCTGAGGGATCAGCACCAGTCTCAATTTGATCACGCTTTGCACGAATCTCCTCATGTGAATTGTATGCCTCTGAGCGACGACGAATAGCTTCAGGCAAGCCATTGATGCGCACCTTGAACTCATCATACTCTCTTTTCACTCGTCGACGATCCTTGACAAAGTCAGACCTCGTTTTGCCCTTGGTGGGATCACCTCTCAACAGAAAATAGGTCTCAGGATTGCGAGGCTCAATGTCATGCTTACGGCAAAATGGAACCCAAACCCTTGCAAAGTTTGCGGCCTCTGCCAAAGCTTCAAATGTCAAAAGTGCTCCACCGTCATCTGAAAGATAGCAACAAAGTTTCTCTAGAGGGTACTCAGCAGCAAGAATGGACAAAATTGTGTTGGCAGTTGTGATTGGCGGCTCCTTTTCAGGATCAGCAGTGGAGACAAACACATCCACAGCTGGTAGGTCAGATCTTCCAGACGGATTATTTGGAGTAGACATCTCAAATTTCTCCTTGAGCACTTGAAGATCTGTCATTCGATTTATTGGACACAGCTTTGGGAGCTGATCAAGAATCCAGGAGAAGGCAAACCAGATCTCACACACAACTGACATGCCCCATAACCACACTGCATCCACATTCTTATGCTTGATACGCCATGTTAGGAACAAGCCCAAAACCACCATCCGTATCACCACCAGCAATCTGCAAAACCCAAGATGAAAAAAACAAAAGGAAAAAAAAGTTTGCCATCAATTGAAGAAAGATTGGTGCTATTTCTGCTACTACCAAGCCTGGCAACATGTGCACAAAATCTCAGACGTTGACACAATCAATCAAACTAGACCTCTATCTATGTTGAGCCTCTGGAAGTAAACAGCATTTCAGGAATCCACTCCACTCTGGCCAACAAGAAAGAATTTGCAGAGCTCTTGGGTGGTCTTTGTAATCTAGTGCAAGAGGGATGCTCGTGGATGCACACACAATGCAAGTGTTTTTTCCTCTGCAGATCATACACAATTGAGCTCCATTCTCTCTGTCCCTGAGACTTTGTTTCTCACAGATTGATACAAAGCAACTCCTCCTTCAGGAACCAAAAAAAAAGGAAACAACTGCAAGAGGCTAACAGGGATTCTGTGGGGATTGTGGGTGTAGAGGAAGAGGAGGAGGAGGAGGAGGAGGAGGAGATTGTACATGGGTCTAGATGATCGAGAGAGAAAGTGGAACTTGGGTGTTGTTGTTGCCTACCTATATGGACTAAGGATTCCTGGTGAGATGCTAGCTTTCCTTGAGAGAGGACGCCTGGATTTGTCGTTGAAATCAGGCTGCGAGCCCAAATGTGGTGCGCTGCTGTTGTTGTTGTTGTTGTTGCCGCTGCTGCTGGTGTAGCCATCATCCTTTGGCCACACGGCGTTGCCATAGCCGTACGTGCCTTTGGTTTGGTACAGCCAACGCGTATGATCGAAGTCCGAGGTCTGACTGCTCATGAGCAAGCCCCCCGGCTGAGCCTTGAGCAGAGACAGACGTCGCTCTAGATTCTTGTTGGTGCCATCATCGGAGGAGGAAGACGGGGGCGGTGGTAAAGCTCTGATGTCTGTGGAGGAATCAGTGCCGCCGCCATTCTGGTGGTGAGTTCCATTGCTGATCATCATCATCGGCTGCTCCTCCTCGTCGAGAATCTTATACTCCTCTTTACAACCGGGGCATTTCCCTGACGAGTTGAGTGCGTCGATGTAGCAGTCGCGACAGATCTTGAACTGGCAATCGCATGGAGTCATGTCTTCTCCGCGCTCATCTCGCATGGCTTTGGAATCGCAACCTTCAACGGAGCAAGTAGCCCCCCTTGCGCACGCAAGCTGTGGATGATGATGGTTGGACTCCTCGCCTTCCATCATCTTCTCCATCACGTGACCTCGTGTCACGCTATTGAAGCCACCAGTGAAGATGGTGCTGGACACGAATTGCTGCTCGGCTTTCACTGCAATTCCTGGATCCATGGAGCGCACCGAAGGAGTGGCAGACATGAGCTGATGGTCGGGAGTTGAGGGAATGTGCACAGTGTAGAGAAATTCGGAACCCATCTCACTGTCGTCACCTCCGCCGATGGAACTATCATCCCGCGACAAGTTCATGTAACGACCTCCGCCTCCTCTACGTGCCGCCGCCTGAGGATGATGCAAAGGGATGTTGTTGCTACTCGAATTCTCCACAACCACCCCACCTGCAGCATTCTGCGCCCCTTGTCTCATCGCCACACTTCCACGGAATCCCAACGCCCCGCCAGTCGCGGCCGACCTCGGCGACACCATAATCACCCCAAACCGAAACTGCTCTCTATCTCTCTCTCTCTCTCGCTCTCTCTCTCTCCCCCTCAGCCTTTGTACTCCAACATCTCTTAATCGAAAACCTCTCTCTCTCTCTCTCTCTCTCTCTCTCTCTTCCCCTCAGCCTTTGTACTCCTCTTTAATCGAGAACCTCTCTCTCTCGCTCTCTTGCACTATCATCACAACAAGATTAAAATTTGACAGAGCATGAGCAAAGAACAACAATCAAGGGGAGGAGGGAACACGAGAGAGAAGGGTCCCACATAAATCGCGTGTTACAGTGATGTATTACAGAGAGTCCGAACGACCGCGTCGAAGAGGAGAACGTCAACGAGCTAAAGGGAAGGGGGCGACGTGCGGAGATCCACGAAAGCCGCCAAGGCACGCCGCCAGCAGCGGGAAGACGAACTATACGGGTGTCAACAAGCGGGGCCCATCCAGCCCGCACAATGGACTCGTCACCTCAAATCGCCAAACCATTCTCCGGGTCCAGCAGGCTTCTACAAACCCGGCTGAATCCTGCAGTTGGGGATCGCAGTTTTTGCTTTCCCAGCGCAGTTTTTTTCTTCCATCGCCGTTTGTTTGCTCTTTTGTCGCGCTCTCCCCGTGAGAATAGGATCTGAAACCTTGAAAGTTTGGCGCAGGACGTAAATCCCTGTAGTCGAGGATATAATTTTTTCTTCCATCGCCTTTTTCGTTTTGCTTTTCTCTCTCTCTCTCTCTCCCCGTGAGACTAATAGGATCTGAAAACATGAAATGGTGCCGCAGGACCTGGTGCCTACAGGTACACAAAATCTAGGACCGGGGTTTTGAAAGGTCTTGTTTTTCCTTGCCTCTCTTCTCTCCGCAATGACGACTCTTCACTTTGTTTTCTCCTTCGTTTTCTCCCCTTGGTGCATCAACACTCCTAGAGGACGTTTCAGTCTGCTCTCCTAATTGAGGTTTCTAGGAATATGGATTACAACAAGTGTCAGCACTTATCTTTGGAAATTGAGCAAGCTTCTTTCATCATGGCTTTCAGGCACAGAAACGAAAGCTTATTATGTGTTCCACTTTCCGAATCCCTTCTTCATTGAGTCTGCTGAAAGCTGCATGGATAGGTTATTGCAGTTGCAAATTTTGCTGTAATCTCGATGCAATAAGACGATGGAGATTTGCTTACAAGTTGTTGAACGTCAAGAGAAGCTCAAGGAATGTGTGTGCAAATCTGAAGAATTTTTTCACTTGGAGAAGAAGAACTAAATGCAGGAACATGAGGATTAAAGAGGAGCTTTTCCATCATATGGATTGCATTGGTTTCTTCTTCTATTTTCTATGTAGTATGTGAGTGCTTAGTGTTCGTTCTCCTTGCCATGTTCTTTCTTTGCAAGCGAGCATCACGGCCGAGTCTTCCAAATTTTGACAGAAACCCACAAATTGTGCAACACTTGCAACATTCAAGAATGAATGGCTGTCTTCCAAAATTTGACAGAAACTCACAAATTGTTCAATACTTGCCAATATTCAAGAATAAATGGTATCAACAAGCAGAGAGAACCACTAGTATTTTGCCCATTAGAACAAGGGTTTTGGTTTTCGGTTTCAAATTCCCATGCTCATGAGTCAAGTAAGTTGAATTCAAGCAGGTTGTTTTGAGGGGGCACAATGGTGAAGAGGAAAACTTGGGTGGAGCTTTTCAGGTTTTAGAGCAATTAGGGTTTTCTTAACAACTTATGTTCCCAAGTGTTAATTACAACTTGGGAATGAGAAGAATGTCTACAGTTGGTGATGAGATTGTGACCCTGTTGTTTGCAATTTGCTCCTAAATGATGATGATGATGCAAGGGTGATGTGTTGCAAGTTTTAGCAAGCAAATGGTTCAGTCCATTGTGATAGGCTTGCAGATATAGACCTGGAGGACATGAAGTTTTTTGCATAGCTGCAGAAATTCCAAGACGATGCAATTTTGGTATTATGGTTGAACAATTCTTGCTGGAAGAAACCCATTCTAAAAGTCGCCAAGAGTGTCATGTTCTTGGTTTGGGCAACTTTTTGTAGATTTGTGTCTCAATTTCTTCACAAATGAGCATTACATTACAACAAAAACATCTGTTAGAAGTATCTTGAGCTATTGGAGTTAGCTTCTATGATATTGACTATAGACGCAACAAGGCAAAGTGATGGCAAATTGACAAAGTGACAAACTAACAATTGATCTGTTAGCAAATGTTCTAGAACGATTCATGTCTTTTTGCTACACTTATTGTGTTGTTTATTTTCAAAGTGTGTTGTTCACATAGATTTCTTTTGTTGCAATTTTAGAGATATTATATTCGTTTACATTTTCAACACCTACCATTGATATTAGTAGATGATGAAATTAGTGGAGGAGTCATGGCAACTACATGATGAAGAAGGTGATGACAATTTGTCATTTTGTGAGCTACTCTCCTAAGGTTATGTCTACACCTATTTTCTTATTATCTTCCAAGTATTTATTGTGCAATTCTTTTTGCAATCTTCTAGAATTGTGTGGAGTTTTCTTTGCAATATCATAAAAAAAGTGATTGTTGATTATCATGATTATTGATGATCGTTATTGTTTCCAAGCACATAAATTTATGTGTTTTTGTGTTTCCTAATAACACCAAAACATGCATTTTTTTGCCTTTGCATCAAGTTTACTTCATCTTCAATCTAGCACCTTCACATATGTGATGCATTCAAAAACTTGAATGCATGTAATGCATTGTCATTATTGGTTACAACTACACATGTTGGGGGTGCACTAATTACGAATATATGTTACATTCATCATCACTTTTGCCCAAAGTTCAAGATTGAGGTTTTGGGCATGCAACATGGTCCTTGTCATTTTCATAATGGTTCAATTTGCACATTCAACCACCCCTCTTTGTTGAGGAATGTAAAGGGTTGATAATTGTTTTGCAATGCCATGTTTTAAAAAATTGACCAGATTGTTTAAACATCTATACTATCTTCCATTGTCACATTGTAAGACCTTGATCTTGTGTTATGATTGCTTTTCCACTAATGCCTTGAATTCCTTAAACTTTTTAAAACACATTCTTTGATTTTAATGGATACATCCATTCCTTCCTTGAGAAATCATCTATGCAAGTGAAAAAATATCATGCTCCACCCATTGATATGGTTTTCATTGGTTTGCACAAATTTGAGTGCATAATCTCCAATACCTTGGTTGCACACCTTCCATCAACATCACTTGGAAAAGGCTATCTTGTTGTTGGCCTTCAATGCAACCTTCAAATGTTAAGGAGGACAAATCAAATGAAGATGGGGCAAGATCCATGCCACTTACCATGCTTGGAAAAACGTTCACACTTCTCACATTGAAATGGCCAAGGCATTGATGCCATAGTCTCAACATGTTTTGTTTTGCACCACATTGTGCCAAAGTGGCCATTTCAACTCCATTCATTTTTGTACATGTAATTTGATACAAGTTATGCTATTTGTGATGTTGTTGCCACCATTTTTCCATTGGGCATTTTCAAAACATACCCTATCATGTTGAAATTCACTTTGAGTCCTTTTGAAAACAACTTGTTCACTAATAGCAAATTTGCATACAACTTGGGCACATGGAGGACATCCTTAATTTTGATCCTCCTTGTGTGCCCCTTCATTTCAATTTTTAATGGAGCCTTTGCCCACAACTTATTCCATGCCATCATTTCTCATGAATTTTTTTTCTAACATCGATGGATTTATAGGTATCAAAGGTTTTCCTATGTGGAGTCATGTGTTGTCTTGTTTTGGAATCAATGACCCATTTGCACATGTTGATTGCATTAAATCCATCATTCATTGCAATGAATATATAATTATTTCCTCCATTTTCAACTATTACATTATTTGCATTATCCTTTTCATTGTTTCTTTTTTTCAAACAAAAACATGCAATGTGGCCTAGCTTATCACAATTCTAACACACCCTTGAGTTTGAGTTGTTGCCTTTGCTTTGAATCTTCACTTTGGGGTTTGTTTTCTTTCCTCATTGACATTTCATGCATTAGTCATGCTATCACATATTCCAATGTGAACTCTTTCATGGGTTTGTTTTTTAATGTTGTGATGAAGTATTCATATGAAGGGGAAAACTTTCAAATAATGTCATCACAACATTTTCATCTTTAACTCCAACCTCCAAGCAAAAAAATTGATCATCTACAAGCGCTTTCACCTTATTTATGTGATCAAACATGTCATTTGTTTATTGCATCTTGCATGTGAAAACCTTGCACCTTAAAAATAAGATGTTGGATAAATTCTTGGATTCATGAATGTTGCAAAATGTGTTTCATATTTCCATCAGTCTTTTACAAGATCAAATGTGAGCAAGTTGTTTCAAACAAATTGGTTGCAATGGTGGACATATATTTTTTACTTTATTTTTATACACCTTCTTCATGTTTGCATCCACACATGATGATGGAGCTCCTCGATGCCTTCAATAATCTCCCACAAATCCTAAATTCCATTGAAATCATCTTTATTTTGAACTTCCATAAATTAAAGTTTTTTTCCATTGAATTTATTTATCAATCTCATGCCATTATGTTTTCAAACAAGAAGATAAGCACAACTATGTTTCATTTCACTTATTTCATTGCTTTCCACTAAAACAATTGGACAACATCTTATGCATCAATAACATTTAAAACACATTTGATCTACTACAATGATCTACTACAAAACACTTTTCAATGACTTCTCAAGTTCATGCAATTCATGATTATCTACCCATAACCGATTGAAAATTGAAAGAATTAGAGATAAGATTGCATCACCAAAGCTTATGCACACAAAGTATAATACATGGAATGGAGTGAAATAGCTCTTAATTACAAAGCCCTCAATTTATATTAAGTAGTTACACATCATGGGCCATCTCAACCCTTGATTATTTTATTTAGATTTAATCTTAAATAAGCAAGTTGTCCCTTTGAATTGTTCTACACACAACATATATTTTAAATATCGTTGGCTACAAGCAACATATCTTTTTATAAATTTCTAGATGTTACCTATCCTAGAGACTAGGTATGGTCTTGTTTAAACACTTTTAGAACTTAACCTAATCTAATTACAAAACCAATCTAGTTTTACTTTTCACTAATAAGAGTTTCAAGAACTTACATTGATTAACTATTAACTAATCACTTATCCTTTGACGAGGGGAAAAAAGAAGAAAGATTAAGGATTGGAATTTTGATGAAAGAAATGTTGGGTACTTTGGAGGCCTAATGCATGTAAGACTTGCAAATACCTAATCAAAGAATGCTACAAAAGTTTATATATCAATTGGTTATGAAAAGGAATGGTTCTTCAACCAAGTCCTACTATTCACAATGCAAAAGATTGACACAAACTCATGTCTTCTTTGAAATTTTTTTTCAAGATAAACTTGGGACATTAGAAGAATTCAACTTCAGAGATGATGAGGATGAGCACAACATGGAAAATTGGAAATTCTGACACTTACCTCAAATTTTTTGCCAAGGTCTTCTGAAGGCACCTACGACTACTAAATTGTCCTGAAAAATCTTTTATGACTCAAACATAATTGTTTTGATTGTAGATCTTTCATTATCTCTAGGTATTGGGAAAACCAAACTCTGTGATTTGAATCAACTGGTAAGGTCATGCACATGTGCACTGTCTCAATCCATGTCAAGCTTCTCAATCTCTGGATTTCCTAGGTTCTGGATGCATATCAAATTATGTTGCACATCTTGTGAAAGGTTTTCCTGGAAAATGGTGTGCCCCAACACATGGTTACAATTAGATTCTGGAACACTCTCCTCATGGCTTCTGTTGTTATCTGATACCTAAACTACTAGAATGAAAATTGGCAGTTAAGATAGATAAGAGATTGATTATGGTTTGGGGAAATGGTGGTAACACTGTGGTTGGATTTGGATTTCTAGTGTACTCACAAATAAAGCCATTGAGAGAAAGAGCCCTGACTACTAACATTACTGGGTCGCACTGACTTATGTAGAAGCAACACTAGTGTCCGTGTATTGGGTCCTTGCTGCAGCAAAAGCACAACAAGCAGAACAATATATATATATATAGATAAGTATTCAACCTGTCTCAATATTGTGTATTTGTGACTTGAAAAAAAACCACACAAAGGATACAGTAGCTGCAGTAAGCAAGCTGATAAATAACAAAGTACATAAAATTCTCTAAATAGCTGGAAAACTCCATTTCAAAGACGAGCAATTTCATTCTCATGGCAAAATAGTATGCAAATTTAAAAAATCTGGAATGGGTCTGGAATGTTCACCTTTTGTTGACTGTTGATGAAGAGCTGGTTTCTGGAGTATCGGTGTTTGTTGCATGTGGAAGAAAACCACAGGTGCTTTGCTCATCTAACACTCCACTTGCTCTAGGTCAAATAAAATATAAACCTCATACATCCTGATTCAGGAGAAATCAGGGAGAAGAAATTTTTGATGAAGGATTGATAGGTACTGCTCAGGTTCATGGGTGTACTCTGGTTTTATGAGATTGTAGAGAAATCTCCATGACACATTGAATGTAGCATTCTGTTTGTTGTGGAAAAAGAAAATATAACATGACAAGAATGAGTGCCGGCTTCAATAGCGCATTGATAATACAAGCTCAATATCAAGTTCATGTCTTTGATTTAAATGCTTTAGTGGATTTCCAGGTCACCTGAATGGAAACAACATCCTACTGCAGTGTCTGTATTTCAAGTGAATATATGCACAGCAGGGTGTAGCCACATAAGAATCCACATAAGAAGAAACCATGACTTGGTCCTTCAATGAAGCAAATTCAACTTCCAAAGAAGAAGCTGGCTCAGAAATTCCACTTTCTTGAGAGAATTGGAGAGATTCATGAACTAAAGATCCTAGACGACACAAATGGCCTCTACTGATGTCTTGAACATCGGAAACAAATGTTCCTTGAAAGGATTAGAGAAAAGAAAAAAACCATATCCTTCTCCCAATGCACTGTCCAAAAGCTCAAATGTACCACATGTCCAGAAGCTCAAATCGCGAATGCTCCAGACCACAATTTTGTAATCTGAAGGAAACTGGCCGCTGATGGAATCTTCTCACATATGTGTTGTGAAAGACAACAGGCAAACATAATTGGGGAGGAGATGTTTTCTCTCGACTAGATCTCTGAACTTACTTGACTCATGCGGATAAGGAATCTGAAACCGAAACGCAAAAGCCCCGGTAGATTTTGTGTACCGGTTCGCACTTCGTCCTGCGCCATTTCAAGTTCTCAGATCCTATTCTCACGGGGAGAGAGAGCGCGGCAGAGGACAGACACCGATGGAAGAAGATACGTCCTGCGCCATTTCAAAAGTTTTCAGATCCTATTCTCGCGGGGAGAGCGCGGCAAAGTGCAAAGAAAAACAGCGCTGGTAAGCAAAACTGCGCGATCCCCCGACTGCAGGGACTCAGGCGGGTTTGTGGAAACCTGGACCCGGAGAATGTTTCGCCGATTGAAGTGACGAGCTCACTGCCAGCAGGCTGGATGGGCCCCGCTGATCGACACGCGCATAGTTCGCATGGGGCCGGGGCGTTCATCTTCCGTGTTAACACATGCGCTCGGAATTAGAAACGGCAATACGACTATTTCGCAGGTCTCATTACTCGTTTGTCTCTAATAAAAGCATCGGACTGAGTCGAACGTAGCATTGCTTGCGCCGTCTCTTCCTCTTGGCGCAACTCCAGTCCCGCTGCAGCTGCTCATGACGCCCAATCAACAGAAGAGTGGGCACGAGAAGAGTGGAACCAAACCAAAAAAAAAGAAAACCTTGAGTCTGTTTGTACCCCAGAAAAAAAAACAAAGAAAACAAGAAAACCCTTGCGTCTGTCTGTCTCTGCAGAGGTTCTGCAAAAGAATGTCCCTATCTGCTTGGCATTTCTCGTTGAATGATGTGTGGAGTTGGAATCCTAAGGCTGCATTCACTGCAAGAAGTTCTGCAAGCAAAAAGAAAGAGCATGTGTTTGGCATTTTCCAGTTGAAATGATGCGTGAAGAAGGAATGACTAAATAAACAGGTTGGATTGGGCTGTGTAATAGGATTGGAAGCGAGCATGAGAAGTTTGAGTTTCAAATGGGTACACCGAAGAAGCCCATAACATACGAACAGATTTGCACAGCCTCTTCATGGTGTTGCTAAGCAAATCTTTTCACTGGGAGAGAGAGAGTATTGGAAGACAATAATACTAAGATCATCATAGATCTCCTCAAACTTGTAAGAATTAATAAGACCTGGAGTTTTTGGAAATTCTTCTTCTTCTTCTTCTTCTATTCTGAAAGTGGTTCTTCACTTTGCACAATCTAAGGACAGCAGGTGTTTTGTGTAAGCATAAGAGTGTTTGGTTAGTATTCTTTGGGTGCCTCCTCACTAGTGTAGAATATGAGGGTGAGTTTCCATATAATCAAAGCTCTCAAAGTGTGATTGGAACATGAGGTAATAATTTCCTAAGCCTTCTGGTCTTCAGAATTCACATATCATATGATGATGATGCTCAAGCCAGATGAGGCAGCAATTGATGAACAAACTTTTATAATAGTTTCCCAAGGAAAGTGGCCATTTGGACAGCTTGTCGTATATGAGTATTGGCAGTTCTAGAGTATGAGGTTTAGGTGTAATTTCTGTTGGGAGACTTTGTTGTTTAATTGGCACCATGACGTTGGAGAAAGGGCAATTGATTTGGGTCAGTATATATATGCAGGTGAAAGCATGTATGAGGAGCTCAGAGATGGATTTGCAGGCATTTGCTGCAAATGGAGGATATATTCTTTTTCTTCTCTTCTTTCTGAAGGTGAGTTCTTAATTTGTCTGTTACAGGGTTTTGTTCAATGTGTGTTTTGCAAGCTTCCTCTTTTTTCCTGCCCCACCTCTCTGTGTTCAAACTCATTGCTTTCTTTCCAGAGAAAATGCTCTGTTACAGTGTTTTTTGATGGCTTGAGGATTTCAAATGTAGGATTTTGAACTTTAGAAGAAGATGAGGAAAGGGAGAACAACAGCTAGCAGAAGCCATGGCCAACAAATTACAGCTGCTGAGATTGCAGGCTTCAGTGTCAGTGCTCTGTGCCTAATTGCTGCTTTGGCTGCTCCCAAAGTCAACTCCTTTGTTGTGCACTCCCAACGCAGGTTCAGTATATTTAGCCTCCAAATCTCTCTCTCTTTCTCTCTCTGTGTTTTTCTCTCTCATCTGTCTCTTTACACCTTGCAAGATTTTGATTTGCTTTGAAGAAAGAATGCTAGTGGTGATTTGAATCCATTACAGCTTGCAAGGTGAAGTTGTGCCCAGTTAGCCATTTGCACTTGATGCTTAAGAGTCTTCAAAATTTTTGGAAAGATGGACAAGAGGAGCCGCAGATACTCAGTGGTTACATCACTATCCTCTTCTTCATCTGTTAGTTTTTTTTCTTGCTGAGATGACTGGAGTTTTGTGCTCTGAGGCTTGGAGAGTTTTACTTGGTGGGCAACTGCAGGTCTTTGGGATGTGGAGGATGTGAATGCTGTGCCTTAAGTGCAAAGGACATGGTTAAGTAACCAAGCTATTTTGTTAACACTCTTTCCTCAGAACCAAGAGAGTTCACTTCTTGTCTTGCTTGCAAGGGCAGAGGCCAGTTCTCATGTTCTTGTAGGAAACAATACAGCTGGTTCATCTTAGCAAATGCCTCTTTAACCAGTTTTTTTCAGTGGTGGAAAGCTCTAGCCCAGGCAATAACAATGGAGTATATATACACATCTCTTTTGAATGATGATTGGCCAAGCAATTGCAGGTCACCTTCAGGTTTTGCAGGGGTGCCACAGGTCACGTGAATAGTAGCATCTAGTTCAATGAGCCCTGATGCTTCCATGGCTGGTTGCAATGGCTGTTTGGATGGAGAGCCCTTGTGATTTGACTGTGGTCCAAATGGCATATCCAGGCAGCGGATTGCTTGTGTTGTGACAGGTGCAGAGGTGGGGTACAAATGTTATTGAGCCTAGGTTGTTAGCAGCAGAGCACGGTCATTGTTGTGGCATTGCTGCCCAATGAAGGTTCACAATAGCTCCTGCTCCTGACATCACATGGGGTTTGAATGCTCAAATGTGGACACGTCACCAAGGGGGGGTTTGGTGATCAAGGCCTGGACTTATGAGCTCTTGAACAAGAAGGATGTGACTTATGATCTAGCTGGCCAGAAGCAAGTGTGGCTCTTGGATCTGCAAGTGGATGAAACCGGGGAAAGAATTCACAATGCTGGTGGCATTGGTCAGCAAAGGTTTTGTAACCTCAAGGTAGACATGGCGCAGTATTCTCTCCAATATTTCCAGCTGTGGGGCAAGGGTGAAATTAGGCAAAGGGAACAAACACCTGGAGATCATCTTACCAAAGGCACATGTGGAAGAGAGACTTTTCTCTACTCCATGTGACTGCATATATAGGTGGGCAATCTACTGGCTTGTCATTAATCTAGTCTTAGAGCTCAATTTATTGTGAGCTGAACCAATATATGCAGGATTATCAACAGGAAATTGTTCAAGTTGGAATTGAATGCCTGTCTATGGACATCAAGCAACTGGAAGTTTGTGAGTCTAGACTTGTACTCTGTGCAGGTGGAAAGAGAGCAGGACAATTTGCAATGGGTGGGCTATTGGTATACAGGTCTGTCTTGTTGACATGGTCTAGTGGGAACATATCCTGATCAAAGAAATTGATGTTGATAGGGTGGTTGATGCCACTTGCTTTGTTTACCCATCTAATATGTTAGACATTCACATTCTGGAGAGGGCTATCTGAACTTCCTGCGCATCTCACAACCACAATTTATGTTCTCACTATCTCAGGGTGTGCAGTGAGTATTCTCAAATTTCCTCCGTATGTTGTGATGCTAGGTTGCAGACCCATTTTATTGAGCAATGGTAATCACAGTGGCGCCACTGGAAGATGCTCGACACCTCACACCACAGTATGATCACTTGCATCAAGATGCAGAAGCTCAGTTTTGTTCCCTGAAATTCATGTCTTTTGTTTCTTAGTCACCCAACTGGATATCAACTGGACTTGCTGCTTTGTCAATGGTGTCTCGTTTGTCTCTGCATTTTGTGTCATGATGCCTTCAGGAGAAGACAATTTTTAGTGATAAAATGATTGATGAACAGGCAGCAGAGGTTGCATGGAGGCAATTCAGAAACAAGGAGGCTGGGGGGAATGCAGACAACACCTTGATGCTGCAAAGTGGCAGAACAGAAGACAGGGGAAATGTTATGAAGCCAAGTCTCCTTGGAGTGGCTTCTGACCAGTGCAATGTGGACTAATCATCCATTTGTTGTTTTGTGATTTTCCAAACTAGTGGAACTGCTTGCTACATAAGTTTTTCATAGTCATATTTGGACAGTTCTGTCTTGGAGGTCTGTTGCCAGCTGTAGTCTGTTGGAGAGTGCCACATAACTGCAAGGAGCTTGTTTGGAGTACTCTAGCATGACATGAGTTCTGCTTTTGTAAAATGAAAATTTATGTGTCCTGTCCTTTTGATTCTGTGCAATAAGCTGCAGGCAGGAAACTTCAGAAGGGTGGGAAAAGTGTTGTCGCTTAACAGAAGAGGAGAGGTGGGGGCCACAGGGGGAGGTGGGAGATTGCCATGTGTGCTTTGCATGTGCATGTGTTCATCTTGTCTTTTGAAAACCTTACACGTCTGAAATCAAATTAGGAATTTTGATGAAAGGAAGCATTGGTAAGTGTCTGAGGGGACCAACGAATTGTCATCCTTTAGAAATTTTTGAATTCAGAATTTGCAATGTTGCTCTGTAATAAAGACCATTTTTTAATCTCTAGTTGGCAACAACTGCTGAGCAATTTATGACAAACTTGGTGCACTGCAAGTGACGTAGGGGCCAAAGAACATCAAGGACTAAGCTTATCAACATTTGAGCTAGATTAGGGATTTAAGGTTGGTTGCTACAACTGAGGACTATGGTAGATATGACATGGTAATGTGTTTGTAACTACATATCCAGCTTAACAGACATGTCAAATTGGTTGCATTGGGAGCTTACATAATTTCGCTTGTTGTATATTTATGAGTAGTATGATTTGTCGATTAGTTCCATGAAACTCTAGCCATTTCATTGAACTGTGGGTTGATGTGCTTTGTTCCTGAAATTGTTTCTTGTCATGTCAAACTACTGCTGAGATGTTTGTTGATGGGTCATGTGGCAGTTACATGTTTGATGCAAAGTTTGCATCATGGACAGACATATTACTGTCCCCATAACACAAAGGCAAAAAACATGGCAGTAGTTCTCACCACAAGTGCCCAAGAGGATACATGAGACACAATAAGATGTTGCTGAAGTTCAATACACATTCCTACATTTGGAGATACTTGGGGGGTTGCTACATTGGGCTATAGCTACATCTCTCTGGAAGTGGCAAAAAAACAAGTTATGCTCACTCCAGTCTTCATCCATTGCAGACCAAATGTAAGCAAGGGCTCAATAAATGACAACCATGAGCAGCAATGCCCAGGCCTCCATGCCTCCCCCCACTGAGTTGTACACTGCACAATGCTGGTAATGTGCCTGAACTTAAGCAACCAGACTAAATCTTTATCAAAATCTTGTACACATTGTAGTTGAAGGAGATGTAATTCAGCCATTTGTATGCATTATGTGACCACCCACGCACCCAGGAATGCTCCACCCATTGCAAACCCGTTATACTCAGTTGTGACTTGGTGATGACTCAATTGTGTATGACTTGGTTATGACTTGATTGTGTAGGATTTCTGCAGGTTGCAGCAACCATGAAGAGAAGACTCTAAAGGGATCCAAACATGATGCTCTAAACCTACATCTATTTGAAAACATTCCTTCAACCTAGGCTATGGTGTTGAACATACTTGAGAGTTTGATTACATCAAAGATAAACAGTGAGCATAATGTGGTAGAAACCTGAAGCCCTGAAGTTCAAGATTTTGTCATAAAGAACTAAAGACAAGTGAATGAAAGATCCTAGGCATCACTAAGTTCAGGGGCAAATTGCCTAAGGTGCATGCCACCAGGAAGTACACCGATCTAGGTCAGATGCCTGCCAAAATTTCTCTGATTTTGGGCTTCTTTTATGCCCAGATTCTGGGGATTTAGATTATATATATTCTTTCACTTCTTCAACAATTGGTCCAAAATATAGAAGGATGTGAGCGAGTTGTTGTTGATGATGGCCATTTTTGGTGCCATCATGTTATGGATGCTTGCCACTTGGGTTACATCATGAAAGTGCAGGAAAAAGAGACACTGGGTGGGTCTCCCCTCCTGATATACCTCGAAGGAATGGGTCCCCCATGATCCTTTCTCAACACACATGTGTACCCATCCTTCACTCACACTAAGTTCAAAGATATGCATACTTTTTGGTGTTATTAGAGTTATCCATAAAGTCACCCTGTCTTCACCCTGACTTCTCAAGGCCTCCTTTCACCCCCTATCCCTTCTTTCAGTGGTATCTACAAAGTAAAGAAATTTGATCATGATAAAAACTATAACTTTTTTTCCCCCATAATTGATTTTAGGATCTTTAACCCTTTTTGAAGGTTGTCTCACTGAGTTTGCAATTAAGTGTAATCTACAAGAACTTTGCAAATTGTGTTTTGTTAAGAAACTTTAACTTCCAATACTTTCTACAATGTTTACATAAGTTTTCTTCAAGAAATTCGAAGAAACCCAAATTATCGAATGGTTTTATCAAGGTCTTGGTGCTGAGGCTTGTCCAATGTAGATGTATTAGGCCTTGTTCTTAGAAGTTGGCCTGAACTTGAATCGAAGCCTAGTTAGAAACTAGGAAACCAAACAACACTAGTTTAGACCTACAATGAAAAAAAAAAGTTGCCAAGAAGATGTCAAAATGGTGAAGGTACTATAATATTAGGTAGGTAAATGCATTTGAATAGTTAATACATAGCTAACCTATGTAGCTATGGGATTGTTAAAGAACTCATTTCAAAATGGAGCTAGAGGTTCCATAGACTTTTTGAAAAATAGTTCAA